>Ga0256870_1000127_pt1 | contig 22664 bp, 17 predicted proteins | sample RumenRJG_06RNA_FD_186079 | JGI IMG/M metagenome (GOLD analysis project Ga0256870, IMG submission 186079) | Metatranscriptome of bovine rumen microbial communities from Lethbridge, Alberta, Canada - Rumen RJG_06 (Metagenome Metatranscriptome) | ecosystem: Host-associated > Mammals > Digestive...
ATGGAATCAAAAAAATTGGATATATACTGTTTGAATACCAATGTTACAAAACAGTATCCGGTTGGTACTTCTCTTAGAGAAATAGCAGATGATCAGAATATTAAGCTCAACAAACCTTTGGTGGGAGCTTTCGTTAACAATAAAGTGAAAGAATTGGATTACGCGGTTTTCAAACCCAAAGTTGTTCAGTTTTTCGACCTCGAATCGGTAGAGGGTCAACGGATGTATAATCGTTCGCTCTGTATGCTTTTGGCAAAAGCTCTCAACGATGTTGAACCGGAATTGAGAGTTGTGGTTGATCACAGTATCAGCAAAGGTTTTTATTGTGAACTTGTTACAAAAGAGGGTAAAGAGTTTAAGGCTACCGAAGATCTTGTTTTGAAAATTCGCGGTAGAATGCAAATGCTTGTTGATGTAAATTTACCAATCGACAGAAAAGAAATTTTGTCATCCAAAGCCGCAGATATCTTTGAATCTCAAGGTCTTGGGGACAGGGTAGAGATGTTTAAACATCGTCCGAGATTTTTCTCATCAATTTACTCAATCGACGGTTTCCAAGATTACTACACATCTTATCTTGTACCGTCAACAAATTATCTTACAGTATTTGATTTGATACCGTATTACGACGGGATGTTGTTGAGATTTCCAACCGATTTCAAGACAATGACTATTGCTCCTTTGGAAAAGCAAGACAAACTTTTTGAAGTTTTCCGTGAATACAAATCTTGGAGCAAACTTTTGGGAATCAGTACTGTAGATTCTCTCAACAAAGCTGTTGCTACAGGTGAAGCCGGCGATATTATAAAAGTAGCCGAAGCCTTGCAAGAAAAGAAAATTGCTCAGATTGCCGATAGAATCAAACAAGCAGGAAATGTAAAACTTGTATTGATTGCCGGTCCGTCTTCATCAGGAAAAACCACAACTTCAAAACGTTTGTGCGTACAATTGAGAGTTGCGGGCATGAAACCGGTTCAGATTTCGCTTGACAATTATTTTGTAGACCGCGAAAAAACTCCTCGTGACGAATCCGGCGAATACGATTTTGAAGCGTTGGAAGCTCTTGACTATCAACAATTCAATAAAGATATTCTCGATATGATGGACGGTAAACGAGTAGAAATGCCGGTATTTAATTTTCAGACCGGAAAACGCGAATACCGCGGCGAATTTATGACTGCCGATGAGGATACAGTTTTTGTAGTGGAAGGAATTCACGGTTTGAATCCTACGTTGAGCGAAATGATTCCTGCTGACAGAAAATTCAAAATCTATGTTTCGGCGTTGACACCAATTGGCGTAGATTATCACAACCGTATACCAACCACTGATAACAGATTGTTGCGCAGAATTATACGTGATTTCAGATACAGACATTATTCAGCAGAAGAGACAATTAAACGTTGGCCGGGCGTAAGAAGGGGAGAAGATCGCAACATCTTCCCGTTTCAAGAAGAAGCCGACATCATGTTTAGTTCTGCATTACCGTATGAACTCGGTGTAATAAAGAAATATGCAGAACCGATATTGCGCGGAGTTTCGGAGCGTGCTCCCGAATATGCTGAAGCACAACGTTTGATAAAGTTCTTGTCGTACTTCAAAGAATTTCCAGACGATGAGATACCGCCGACATCAATTTTGCGCGAATTCTTGACAGGCAGTTCGTTCCATTACTAAAAAAAATTTGGAAATCATATAGCATTTATGTATTTTTGCGCTGATTAAAATGGCAAGTTATGCAGTTTAAAGATATCCCCGGACATGAAAATATCAAGCATTTGCTTATACAGACTGTAAAAGAGAATCGTATAAGTCATGCACAATTATTTTTAGGACCGGAAGGATGCGGCAAACTTGCCTTGGCAATTGCATACGCTCAATACATTTCGTGCCCGAATCGTACGGATACAGATAGTTGCGGAGTTTGTCCATCATGTCAACAGTATAAAAAGCTGGTGCATCCGGATTTGCATTTTGTATATCCGGTGGTACATTCTTCCAAGAACAACAAACCTTTATCCGATGATTTTATAGCGGAATGGCGAAAGTTTGTATTGCACAGAAATTACCATCGTATAGATGATTGGTATGATTTCATTGGCAGCGAAAACTCTCAAGGAAGTATATTTGTACAAGAAAGTCAAGAGATTATCCGAAAACTTAATCTCAAAACTTTTGAGAGCGAATACAAGATAATGATAATTTGGATGCCCGAAAAGATGAACGAAATGACGGCAAACAAATTACTCAAAATTATCGAGGAACCTCCGGCAAAAACATTGTTTATCCTTGTAGCCGAAAACGAGGAAATGATACTTACAACAATACGTTCGCGTGTACAGTTGGTAAAAATTTCAAAACCGGAGATTTCCGATATTGTGGAATCATTGAAATTGGAGTATCCTGATACCGATGAGCAAACTCTCAATAGTTCGGCTTTGCTTGGAGACGGCAATTTTTTGGAAGCTGTTCAAGCATTAAAACAATTTAAAACGGGTCAGGTGGAAACTCCTGATTATGAGTTTTTTACTGCATTGATGCGAGAAAGTTATTCAAGTCATTATGATGCTATCATAAAATTGTCGGAATCGTTGTCGAAACTCGGTAGAGAAAAGCAGAAAAAGTTTTTTGATTATTGTCAAAGAATGTTGCGAGAATGTTTTATGTTGAGTTCTGTTTCTAAGGATCTTGTAAGACTTACACCGGGAGAGATGAATTTTGCTGTAAAATTTTCGCCTTTCATACATCATGGTAATATCTCAGCACTTATGGAACTATTTGCCGAAGCAAGCCGGAATATTGAAAGAAATGCATACGGAAAATTGGTTTTTACCGATTTAGCTATTAAAATTTCATCACAACTGCATGTAAAAAAGATGTAAGTGCAGTTATTTTAACACAATGGAAGAATTAGATAATTATAGAAACATACAGAGAGGTTGTTCGGGTATTAAGATTACAACAAAAGATATCAATCAAGAGGGTTGTGCTTCTTGTTTGAAAACCGATAGTTGCAACAAGTTGAATGTTTATGACTGGTTGGACGAAGTGCCGCCGGCTCCAAGTTCGTATACAGATATCGTTGAAGTCAGATTCAAGAATACTCGAAAAGGTTTCTATCGCAATGTCAACAATTTGGATTTGCAAGTTGGCGACGTGGTAGCGGTGGAAGCTTCACCCGGACATGATATTGGAGTAGTTTCCGTGAAAGGTCCTCTCGTGCTTTTCCAACTTAAAAAGGCACGTATCAATCTCGATCAAGAGTTCAAAAAAATCTATCGCAAAGCTAAAACCAGCGATATCGAAAAGTGGAAACAATTTGTAGCCAAAGAAGACGGAGTAATGCTTCGTTCCCGTCAAATTGCTGATAATTTGCATCTTAATATGAAAATTGGAGATGTGGAATTTCAGGGCGACGGTACAAAAGCTATTTTCTATTATATCGCAGACGAACGTGTGGATTTCCGCGAACTTATAAAAATTATGGCGGAAGAATTCAAGATTCGTATCGAGATGAAACAAATCGGTGCCCGTCAAGAGGCTGGTAGAATTGGCGGTATCGGTCCTTGCGGTCGTGAACTTTGTTGTACTACTTGGATTACAAATTTTGTATCTGTTTCAACAAATTCAGCACGTCAACAAGAATTGTCACCGAATCCGCAAAAACTTGCAGGTCAGTGCGGTAAACTGAAATGTTGTCTTAATTACGAGCTTGATGCTTATATCGATGCGCAAAAAGACTTTCCGAATGTACGTCAACCGCTTGAGACTATGGAAGGTACGGCTTATCATCAGAAGACGGATATCTTTAAGCGCGTGATGTGGTATAGTTACGACCAAAATTCGTCTGTAAATATTACTGTAGTTCCTATCGACAGAGTGAAAGAAATTTTGGATATGAACAAGGCAGGCAAAAAACCTGATACTCTGTTGCTTAATGATAAAACTCAGGAAAAAGATTCAACACCGTCAAAAGTTAATGACGATGAATTTACAAACGATATCGGAACTGACAGTATTACTCGTTTTGACAATTCTAAACGTAAAAAACGTAAGAATAAGAAAAACAAAGGGGCTGCAAATGCTAATGCTAATCAGTCAAAACAAAATAATCAGCCGGAGGTTGAAAATCAGCAGAAACAAAATCCTGTAAAAAACAATCCTCCTAATCCGAATAAAAATAAGAATCGGAATAGTAACAATAATCCTAACAACGGACAAAATGCTAATCCGAATCAACGTCGTGAGAAATCCGGCAAAAATAATAATCAAGGTCGCAAACAAAACGACAATCAAAATATTCAGAATAATCAAAACGCTCAGAATCAGAAGAAAAATCCTGAGCACAGTAATTAATGAATATGGGCAGAAGGGTTGTAATCACCGGTTTGGGAATTTATTCTTGCATCGGTCAAGACATCGATACAGTGAGAGATTCGTTGTATTACGGTAAATCCGGAATTGTTTTGTCGCAAGAACGATTGGATTACGGTTACAAGTCAGGTTTAACCGGAATTTTACCAAAGCCGGAGTTGAAAGGTAAACTCGACAGGCGCGAGCGTATTTGTTTGGCTCAAGAAGGTGAGTTCGCTTATTTGTCTACAATTCAAGCTCTTGAGATGTCGCATTTGGACGCAGACTATTTGCGTGACAATGTTGTAGGAATTATTTTCGGAAATGATTCTTCTGCTTCTGCAATTGTAGAATCTCAAAAAATCATGAACGAAAAGCATGATACTCAACTTGTTGGATCTGCATTTGTTTTTCAGTCGATGAATAGTACCGTTTCAATGAATCTTAGTACGATATTCAAGTTGAAAGGTATAAATTTCTCAATTGGAGCTGCTTGTGCGTCAAGTACTCATGCCATCGGAATTGCTACAACATTGATTCGTGACGGTATGCAGGATGTGATAATTTGCGGCGGAGCTCAGGAAGTGAATTTATATTCTGTTCTAAATTTTGATTCGTTGGGAGTTTTTTCTAATTATAAAGGTGATCCGACAAAAGCATCGCGACCGTTTGACAAAAATCGTGACGGTCTTGTGCCTTCGGGCGGAGCTGCTACTTTGATTTTGGAAGAATACGACCACGCAATAAAACGCGGTGCAAAAATTTACGGCGAAATTCTCGGTTACGGTTTTTCGTCAACCGGCGACAAAATCACCAAACCGGGTCACGACGGTACAGAAATCGCAATTAGTCAGGCGTTGAAAAATGCTGATATTACGGTTGCTGACGTTGATTATATCAATGCTCACGCTACTTCTACAGTTTTGGGCGATGCGGCGGAAGCTATTGCGCTTACTAATATTTTTGGTGACAGAATGCCGTACGTAAGCAGTACCAAATCTATTACGGGGCATGAATGTTGGATGGCCGGTGCCTCAGAAGTAGTTTACTCTTTGATTATGATGCACAATGATTTTGTAGCACCAAATATAAATTTTGAAAGTCCGGATCAATACTCGGCAAAACTCAATTTGGCAACAGAAACCAAATCGGCTAAAATTAATACAGTGCTCTCCAATTCGTTTGGTTTTGGAGGTACTAATGCAGTTTTGGTATTAAGGAAATAAAACACTGTTATAAATTCTATGGATATCAACGAAGTAACCGAAAAGGTCAAAAAATTCCTTGTTGAGGAATTTGAAATAGAGGAAGACAAAATAAAACCCGATGCAAATCTGAAATCAGATTTGGGTATCGACAGTTTGGATTTTGTTGACATTGTGGTAGTTGTAGAAGATATTTTTGGATTTAAATTACAAGCGGAAGAATTGCGTAATATTCAGACATTTAGTGAATTTTGCAATTATATCCATTCAAAAACAAAGTAATGGGAAATACAACTTCAGACAAGTGGAAAGGAGTAACCGGCGGAGGCAATTTTGGACTTAAATCTTTGTTTTTCTTGTTCAAATATTGCGATGTAAGAATCGGTTATTTTTTTATGTATTTAACTATACCGTTTTACATCTTGTTTGGAGTAAAAGCCAAAAAATCTATTGAACATTATTTCCAATATGTTTACGGATTTGGAAAAATAAAATCTTTTTTCAAAACATGGCATTGTTACAATACATTTGGAAAAGTGATGTTGGACAGATTTTCGATTTTTTCCGGTCAAAAACATAAATTCAAAGTTGAAACCGAAGGTGTTGACTTGTTTTGGGACTTGATGAAATCCGGAAAGGGTTTTATGATGGTAGGTTCTCATACCGGAAATTTTGAAATTTGCGGTTACCTTTTGCATCAGGATATCAAAAAGATTTATGCGTTGGTCTTCGGCGGAGAAACACAAGTACTTCAGCAAAAGCGTTTTGCACAGTTTATAACCAATAATATTGAAATGGTAGCTGTAAAAGATGATATGTCGCATCTTTTCGTAATGAACGATGCTTTGATGAACGGAAATATCATCACAATGCCTGCTGACAGAAATTTAGGAAGTTCAAAATCAGTAACATGTAATTTCGGAAAAGCTACTGCTGAATTTCCGGTCGGACCGTTTTCCATTGCTGCAATTCGTGACGTGCCGGTTTTGGCGGTTTTTGTTTACAGATTGAAAACTCATGTATACAAGGTAATTGTAAAGAAAATTGAAATTAACAATGATACAGAAGTAAAATCTTCAAAAAAAAAGGCCGAAATTCTTGCGAAAAATTTTGTAAGTGAGTTGGAAAAACAAGTTTTTGAGTTTCCGTGTCAATGGTTTAATTTTTTTGAATTTTTCAATCAAAAATAATAATGATTAATATTTTATCAGACAGCCTAATTACACCTTTAGGATTTTGTTCCGAAGAGAATTATCAAAATGTAAAACTCGGAAAAACAGGCATTAAGACCTATTCCGGAATTTTGGGTGTTGACAAACAAGTTTCTTGTTCAAAAATCGATGACATCCTTTTGGATACTGAATTTGAAAAACAAATCAATCAAAATCCTGTAAAATTTACTCGTCTTGAGAAAGCTGCGTTACTTTCGGTAAAACAAGCTGTTGATAAATCCGGAATCGATGTAACTTCCAATAAAACAGTATTTTATTTCTCGTCTACAAAAGGAAATGTAGAACTTTTGGAAAAAAATAGTTTTGAAGAAAACAGACTTTATCTTTGGCATACGGCTAAATTAATTTCTGAATTTTTCAAAAATCCCAATACTCCGTTTGTGGTTTCAAATGCTTGTATTTCAGGAATATGTGCAATAATTTCGGCTTCTCGGGCTATAGAATCCGGACGGTTTGACAACGCCGTGATTGTTGGTGCAGATGTATTATCAAAGTTTACAATTTCAGGTTTTTCGTGTTTAAAAGCCTTGTCTCCTGAGCCTTGCAAACCATTTGACAAAGATCGTAAAGGACTTAATCTTGGCGAGGCCGCGGCTACAATGATTTTGTCACGCGGAAATTCTAATTCAAAATACACACAGTTTCTTAACGGCTCTATTCGCAATGATGCAAATCATATTTCGGGTCCGTCACGAACTGCTGAGGGCGCGTACAATGCTCTTACTGATATACTTACGGGTTTTGATACCGAGCAAATTGCATTTGTTTCTACTCATGGAACTGCCACTGTTTTCAACGATGAGATGGAGTCCATTGCTATCGATCGTATGAAATTGAATAACAAACCGATAAATGCTTTCAAAGGATATTACGGTCATACATTGGGTGCAGCCGGAATTTTGGAAGCTGTTATAGCATCACATTCAATAAACGATAATACTGTACTGAAAACCAGAGGGTTTGAAAATCTTGGCGTTTCAAGAGAAATTAATCCTACAAGAGAAAATCTTGTAACAGACAAACCTTATTTTGTAAAATTGATTTCAGGATTTGGCGGTACAAATGCTGCTGCAATTTTTAAGAAAGGAGAGTAAAATTATGGCGTATATTGTTGACTATTCTTATATAAATCAGTCGAATCTTAGTTTCGGAACTTCATCTTTTAAGTCTGAAATCACTGAAAACGATTTGGTTGAAAATAATTTTTTGACTGCGATTTATCGTAAACAAAATTACAGTTATCCGAAATTTTTCAAGATGGACAATCTTTCTAAAACAGGATTTTTGAGTGCGGAATTGTTGCAACCACATTTCCCTGATTTGGAAAATCGCAAAAATGTCGGCGTGATATGTTTCAATAGAATTTCTTCGCTTACAACTGACAGAAATTTTGAGAATACAATTATCGATGTCAACAATTATTATCCTTCGCCGGCACTTTTCGTGTATACTTTACCAAATATTGAGACCGGTGAAATCTGTATACGCCACAAATTTATGGGTGAATCGTCTTTTTACGTTACAGAACATTTTAATCCCAAATATATCGCTGATATTGTTGAAGATAGCTTAAAATTTAATGATATCATTTTGTCAGGTTGGTCAGATTTTGTAAATTCGCAAATTAAATCTTTGATGTTTTTGGTTTCAAAAAACAAATCTGAGGGCTCGGAATTATTTGATTCACAGAATATTGAAAAGATTTTTAAGACAATTTTTTAGAATATTAATTACAAAAAAAACGATAACCTACAAAAATGGACGAATTGATTTCTGAATTAAAAAAACAAATCATCGAGACGCTTAATCTTGATGATATGAAACCGGAAGACGTCAAAGACGACGAACCGTTATTTGGAGATGGTCTTGGTTTGGATTCTATTGATGCATTGGAACTTATCGTTCTTATGGAAAAAAATTACGGTATAAAATTGCGTGATGCTTCCGAAGGCAAAAAAATATTTGCTTCGGTAAAAGTGATGGCAGATTATATCAAGGATAACAGACAGAAATAAAGTAAAATAATGAAGATTTTCGTCACGGGAATTGGTGCAATTTCAGCTATCGGAAACAATTGTAATGAGATTTTCCATAGTTTGAAAAACGGAATTTCAGGGATTTCAAAGTTGGAATTTCTAAAAACTATTCATTCTGAATTTCCGTGTGGCGAAATCAAATTGGATTACAATCAACTTGCTGATTTAGCCGGATTTGATAAGCAAAAACCTTTAGTGAGAACACCGCTTTTGGGTTTAATAGCAGTAAAAGAAGCGTTGAATTCTGCCAAACTTTATTCTAAATCCGATTTGAAAATCGCTTTTGTTTCAGGAACTACTGTTGGCGGGATGGATAGAATGGAACAGTTTTACGATGATTTTGTTAACAACGATTCCAAAAATTTTTATCTTTATCCGCATGACATCGGTGATAGTACAGAATTTATAGCAGAAAATATAGGATTGTTTTCATCTGTGATGTCGATTTCTACGGCGTGTTCTTCTGGAGCTAACTCGTTGATTATCGGTGCAGAACTTATAAAAAGCGGTCGTTTTGATATTGTTGTAGCAGGCGGTGCTGAAAGTTTGTCGCTTTATCATTTCAACGGATTTAATTCTCTTAAAATTTTGTCTGCTGAGATGTGCCGACCTTTTGATAATTTTCGTAGCGGTCTGAATCTTGGTGAGGGTGCAGGTTATTTGGTCTTGGAAAGTGAAAAGGCTGTAACTCAGCGTAATGCAAAACCTCTTTGCTTACTTCAAGGCTATGCAAATACATGTGACGCTTATCATCAAACTGCAACTTCTGAGAATGGCGACGGACCGTTTTTGGCAATGCAAAAGGCTTTGGAACTTGGCGGTTTGAAACCAAGCGATATTGATTATATCAATTGTCACGGCACTGCTACGCCAAACAACGATTTAACAGAAGGTCGTGCGATGAAAAGAATTTTTGGCGAAAATATTCCTGATTTTTCTTCAACAAAAGCTTTTACAGGTCATACCACAAGTGCTTCAGGAGGTTTGGAATCCGTAATTTCTGTGATGTGTCTTGTAAATGATTTTTTGCCGATCAATCTGAATTTTCATGATCCTATTCCGGAATTGAATATCAGTCCGTTAACTGAAAATAAAACTAAGGTTTTGCATCATGTTATGAACAATAGTTTCGGTTTTGGCGGCAATGATTCTTCATTAATTTTTTCAAAAATTTAAAAGGTATGAGTACAGTATATTTAAATTCTTTCAAGCAAATTTCTGTACAAAAACCTTTGTCAGAAGATTGGATTAATAATCCTCAGAATTTTGAAAATCAAAAACTTGTAAGAACTCAAGATCCCGATTTCAAATCATTGTTACCGGCCAATGTTTGCAGACGAAATGGAAATATCTTGAAACGTGCCATGATAGTCTCAAACTTTGCGTTGAAAGAATCCGGTTTGGAATCCGTGGAGGCAGTAGTGGTCGGTTCAGGACTCGGATGTGTGGAAAATACTGAATTGTTTTTGCAAGAACTTGTGTATGAGGGCGAAGAGTTTATGAAACCTTCATATTTTATGGCGAGTACTCATAATACAATCAGTAGTACAATCGGTATAAATCTCGGTTGCCACGGTTACAATTCAACTTATTGTCACAAAGGTGTTTCGTTTGAAAATGCCTTGTTGGATGTGTTCCTTCAAATTCAAATGAATAGAATCAAATCTGCATTTGTTGGCGGTTTTGATGAGATGTCACCGACTTATTTCAATATTTTGCAAAACGCAGGATATTTTGGCGGCGATTCTAAGGGTTTTGCTGGCGAAGCTTCTGCCGGCGGTATTTTGTCAAACATGTTGACAGATAATACTTTATGCAAAGTTGCAGCCGTAAGACTTGGTTTTATGTTGAATGATGATGAATTGTTGGATTTATTGGATGTTACATTAACAGATGCGGGATTGCAAAAATCTGATATTTCGGCAGTTATGACCGGAATTAATGGAAAACCGTCATCCGATGCAATTTATCATAAAAATCTTGAACTGTTTGGTATTCAAGCCCCAACACTTGGTTACGCGCATCTTTTTGGAGAAAGCTATTCAGGTTCTGTTTACGGTTTTTATGCTTCGGCAGTTTCGTTGCATCAAAATAAAATACCGCAAGTTTTATTTTTGGATAAAGAAGTTGAAAATCAGTCTGTTCAAAATCCGAAAAATATTTTGATTTATCATCATTTCAACAACAAAGATCATTCATTTATAATTTTGCAACGATGCTGAAATTACTGGTTTTATCGCTTTCACAGTCGGCTTTATTGGCATTGGGACAAGTTTTTTTGAAAATTGCGATGTCCAAAGCCGTGAAATTCCAATTTACATGGTCTGTTATTAAATCGTATTTAACTAACTGGCCTTTTTTGTATTGCGGAATTTGTATGGGTGCAGCCTCGTTGTTATGGCTTTACATCTTAAAGCATTTTGAATTTTCAATTGCTTATCCGTTAATAAGTTTCAGCTACGTTTTTGGCATGATAGCATCGATACTTATATTTCATGAGACTGTACCGGTTACCCGTTGGATTGGTTTAGGTTTTATTGTAATTGGAACTTTCTTTTTGTTGAAATAAAACTTTAATTTATGTCAAGTTTAGATAAAAATACCAGAGAAAAATTCAAAGCGTTGAAAATTTGCGTTGTTATTCCGACTTATAATAATGCAAAGTTTCTTGAATCTGTTTTGAATAGTGTTTTAGCTGAAGTTGACGATATAATTGTAGTTAACGATGGAAGTCCCGATAATACCGATGATATTCTGTTGACTTATAATCAAAAAGTTACAGTCATAAAACATAAAATCAATCAGGGTAAAGGAATTGCATTGAGGTCCGGATTCAAGAAAGCGAAAGAACTCGGTTTTGATTATGCCGTTACTATGGATTCTGATTCTCAACACAAGGCAACTGATTTGTACAAATTTGCAGATATGATTGAAAATAATCCCGGTTGTTTGGTTGTCGGTTCCCGAAATCTTGACGGTAAAGAACTTTCGCAAGGTTCGGGATTCGCTAACAAATTTTCAAATTTTTGGTTTACGGTTCATACATTTCACCGACTTTCTGATACACAAACCGGCTATAGAGTTTATCCGTTGAATCAGGTTGCCAACATGCATATTTTCTCGTCTAAGTACGAAACAGAGTTGGAGATGTTGGTCCGTTGCGCGTGGAAAGGTGTTGATATTCACAGTGTTCCGATTGAAGTTTATTATCCGCCGAAAGGGGAGAGGGTTTCGGGTTTTCGTCCGGCTCGCGACTTTACAAGAATCAGTATTCTGAATACTATTTTTACTATTGTTGCGTTTTTTTACGGTTATCCGTCGATGCTTGTGCATTATTTAATTAAAAAAATTACCGGATAAATGCTTGTAAACTTTTTTCTTAGAATATATGATTTTTTTGAAAAGCGTAAATCATTGCTTTATTTTCTATTGATTTTGCTTACAGCATTATCGGTATCGGGTACGTTGTGTCTTGGTTTCAAGGAAGATATCTCTGATTTTTTGCCTGTAGGAAAAAACTATTCCAAAGTTTCAAAATTTGTATCAACGGCTTCCGGAAATTCCAGAATTATGATATTTTTTCAGCCTCAAGATTCGCTTTTAACAGAAACTGAGGTTGCAGAATGTATGGATTTTTTTGTTGAAAATCTTAAAAAAAACGATGAGTCTAATCTTTTTAGCAATGTTGTTTCCAAATTTGACGAATCCAATGTTTCAAGGATTTCGCAATTTATTCAGCAAAATATTCCTTACTTTTTGGATAGCGTTTCGTATTTCCATGCAGATTCTTGTTTAACAGATTCTCATGTTCAAGTTGCTTTGCAAACTGATAAAAATTTGTTGCAAAGTCCTGCTCCTCAGTTGGTGAAAAATACGATAAAGAATGATCCTTTCGGGATGTTTTTACCGGTTTTGTCAAATTTGAAAAATTTTAGACCTTCTGATAAATATTCTTATATTAACGGACATATTTTTGAAACAGAACTAAATCGTGGGATTGTCTTCGTAGATTCTCCTGCCGGAATGAGTGAAAGCGATGTTAATTCGTTGATTGTTGCTAAGTTAGCCGACAATATTGACTCTGTGAAGTCAAAATTCAACAATATTAAAATTTCGTTGTTTGGAGCTCCTGTAATTGCAGTTGGAAATTCGTCGCGTATCAAAGCAGATACAATTCTAACTACTTCAATTTCAGTAATTTTGATTTTGTTGATATTGTCGTTTTCTATCCGTAATTTCCGGAATATGATGTTGATTCTTGTAACTTTGACTTTCGGATTTTTGGTTGCGGGTGCGGTTTCGTGGCTTTTATTGGGAAAAGTTTCGTTGATTTCAATAGGAATTTCGTCTATTTTTACAGGAATTGCTGTTAATTATCCGTTGCATTTTATTACGCATCTCTATCACGCCAAAGATATGCGTAGCAACATCAAAGAAATTGTTTCGCCTTTGGTAATCGGAAATTTAACAACTGTTTTTGCTTTTTTCTCGTTGATGTTTGCCGGTAGCAATGCTTTAAGCGATTTAGGTTTTATTGGCGGTATTTTATTGACAGCCAGTATTTTATTTACGCTTGTATTTTTGCCGCATTTCGCGAAGAAAATTGATTTGAAAGTTTCAGAAGAATCTAAATTAAAATTCAGTTTCGATATTTTTCAAAAGAAAATTATTGTTGTTCCGGTTTTGATTTTTACACCGATTCTTGTTTATTTCAGTTTTCAAACCGAATTTGATTCCGATCTTCATAATATCAATTATATGACTGAAGATATTGCTAAAGAGTCCAAACATACTTTTGCGTTGTTGAATTCTGATTCTACAACTTCGGTTTTCGTTACTGCCGTTGGTAGTGATATGCAGCAGGCTTTGTCGGTTTACGAAAAGTCAAAAAATATTATCGATTCTCTTGAAAAATCTGATTTAATAATAAAAGTTTCCGGAATTGGTAATTTTATTCCGTCTCTTGATAAACAGGTTGAATCATTGCGACTTTGGAATGATTATTTAAATCATAACAAGAATAAAATTCTCTCTTTGTTGGAAAAACATTGTAAAGAACAAAATATAAAAATTCAGCAGTTTAACCCTTTCATTGAGATTTTGAATAGAGATTTTTCTACCGTTAACTTCGATTATTTCAGTCCGATAAAAAGTGCCGGTTTGGAAAATTATATTCATGCGGATTCCTCTGAGGTTGCGATTGTTACAATAATTGAAGTTAAACCCGAAAACTCTCAAAAAATAATATCTTCTTTACAGAAAGTTTCTGATAATCTGACTGTTTACGATGAACATATTATTGCTGATTCTTTTGCTTCGGCATTGAATGACAATTTCAATTATGTACTTTTTGCAGCCGGATTTATTGTTTTTGTGTTTTTGATGTTTTCGTTCGGAAGCATCGAATTGAGTTTAATTTCATTTATTCCTCTCACTGTCAGTTGGTTTTGGATTTTGGGTTTGATGTATTTGTTTTATGTTAAATTCAATATTGTTAACATCATTCTTGCTACATTTATTTTCGGACAGGGTGACGACTATGCGGTTTTTATGACCGAGGGACTTATTTATGAATTTTCGCGAGGCAAAAAAGTTTTGACTTCTTTTAAGAACGCAATAGCAATCAGCAGTTTAATAATGTTTGTAGGCGTTGGAACATTGATTTTTGCAAAACATCCGGCGATGTCGTCTTTGGGTGTAATTGTAATTATCGGGATGTTTTCTGTTGTTATTGCATCTTATATCTTTCCTCCGTTGATTTTCAATTATTTAACTACAAAAAACGGTAAGCCTAGAATTCAGCCTTATACATTGTTGAATGTTGGTTGTACTTTTGTCTATTTTGTTGGATTTGTTGGAGCTTGTTTGTTACTTTTTGTAAGTGCGATGTATGTTAAATATATCGGAAAATTTAGCATGAAATCCAAAATCTGGTTTCATAAAGTTTTGAGGATGTTGGCGTCGAGAGTGCATAATGTTCCGCGATGCCCGTTCGTAATTCATAATCCTTACAATGAGGATTTTAGTAAACCTTCTGTGATAATTGCCAATCATTCGTCGTTTTTCGATGTACTTTGTTTGATGTCGCTTACTGACAAAATTCTTTTTGTAACAAACGACAAACAACAAAAAAATTTCTTTTACGGTAAAGTGCTGAAAATCGCGGATTTCCTTCCGGCTTCTGATGGTTTTGACAAGCTTGTTACTAAACTAATGCCTATGATAAAAGAAGGTTTTTCTGTAGTTGTTTTTCCGGAGGGAACTCGCAGTGACGATTCAAAAATTCATAGATTTCATCAAGGTGCGTTTTATTTGGCAAAACATTTTGGCGTTGATATACTGCCTGTTATAATTCATGGTGCGGGTTTTACATTTGCTAAAAACGATTTGATACTTCGTCCGGGCAAAATTACACTCACTATTGATAAACGCATTCATGCCGATAATCCGATGATTTCGCCGGTTGTGCTTGAAACAACGCGAAATATCCGTCATTATATGATTAAACGTTATGATGAAGTCTCGCAAAATTTGCAGGATTTTAATTGGGCAAAGCGTATTGTTGAGATTAATTATTTGTACAAAGGTTCTGATATCAGATTATGTTTAAACCGAAGTTTAAATAAAAATCTTGATATCTTTGCAAATAAACCGAATAATCATAATGTTTGTTTTATCAATTGTGGTTATGGTGAGATTAGTTTGTTGTACTCGTTGATGAATCCTAATGCAAAAGTAACTGCTTTTGACAGCGATGAAGATAAAATTCTTGTAGCAAATAATTGTCAAGCCAAAACTGACAATTTGATTTATAAGGTTTCTGACGGAATTGTTGATATTCAGTGTTTTGACTGTGTCTTTGTTGTCAATCCGTCGAAAAAAGATTTAGAAAATTATCCGAATGCTGTAAAACTGTAAAAAATATCAAAATTTCGATGAGAAAGATAATTACAATTTTTTTACTTTTGCTATCTGTAAGCAGTTACGCTCAGGATGCGATAAAACTTTGGGGCGACAGTCCTGACGATTATCAAAAGCGTGATGTGGAATTGTTCTTTTATCCTGCTGACAGACAGCATAATTCCAAAGTCGCAATTATATTTTGTCCCGGTGGAAGTTATTGCTATTTGGCTAAGAAAAACGAAGGACACGATCCGGCAAAGATGTTTTGTCATTACGGTGTCAACTCGTTTGTGCTTATTTACAGAAGAGGTATAAAAGGCAACCGTTATCCTGCACAAATTCAGGATCTTCAGCGTGCATTAATTTATGTTCGCGACAATGCCGAAAGTTTGGGTATTGATGCGGACAAAGTAGGAGTTTGCGGTTTTTCTGCCGGAGGTCATTTGTCGGGAACATCTGCGGAATATTTTGAAAAAAATTATGTTGACAATCAGTCGCATAATTTGCGTCCGGATTTCAGTATCATGATGTACCCGGTGGTGAGTATGCAGGATGATATCGGTCACAAAAAATCGCGTCGAAATCTTTTGGGACAATATTATGATTCAAGTACAAAAGATTCTTTGTCGTTGGAACTTAATGTGCATGACCAAATGCCGCCTGTTTATATCGTGGCTTGTAAGGACGATCCGATTGTTGATTACCGTAACGCCGTGAGGATGTCTCAAGCGTTGGAATCAATTGGCAATGTCCATAAGTTTAAGTTGTACGAAACCGGAGGGCATGGTTTTGGTGTTAACAGCAATTTGATTAAGTCGCAAAATCACGAAGCTGCTTTTTGGTATAAAGATTTTATACAATGGTTCAATACTATTTTTAATTTTAATTTGACTTATTATGAATAGATTCCCTGAAATCGAGTATTCAAGTTTGGAACAAATTAAGGAGTTTCAAGAAAAGAAACTTAGACATCTTATTGAGTATGTTAATGAAAAATCTCCTTATTACAAGGAGTTGTTTAACAGATATAGTATAAATGTTAAAGGAATAAAAACTTTGGAAGATTTGAGGAATATCCCTTTTACTACCAAAGAAGATATTCAGTTGCATAATGAAGATTTTTTGTGTGTTGACAAAACGCAAGTAATTGATATACTTACTACATCGGGCACTTTGGGTAAACCTGTAATATTTGCTCTTACAGAAAATGATTTGCAACGTCTTGCTACAAATGAGTATCTGTCGTTTCATTGTGCCGGTGTTGACGAGCATGATATTGTACAAATGATGTGTACAATGGATAAGCGTTTTATGGCGGGTTTGGCTTGGTATCTCGGATTGAGAAAACTTGGGGCAGGAATAGTTCGTGTAGGTAGCGGAGTTCCTGAATTTCAATGGGATACTATTCAGAGAATTAAGCCGACTGTACTTGCTTGTGTGCCGTCTTTTATTAAAAAGATTATCGATTTTGCAGAAGCCAACAATATTGATTACAAAAAAAGTTCAGTAAAGAAAATTGTTTGTTTGGGCGAAAGTATCAAGAATGCCGACGGCTCTTACAACATGCTTGCCCGCGAAATTCTAAATAAGTGGGATGTAAAACTTTATTCTACATACGCTTCTACCGAGATGGCTACAAGTTTTACCGAGTGTGATTATCATTGCGGCGGACATCATCATCCCGAATTGTTGATTTGTGAAATTGTTGACAATAACGGAAATCCTGTCAGACCCGGTGAATATGGTGAACTTGTAATTACTACACTTGGCAATGAGGCAATGCCTTTGTTGAGATTCAAAACCGGAGATATTACTACGATGTATACCGAGCCTTGCAAATGCGGTAGAAATTCATTCCGACTTGGTCCTATCGTTGGTAGGCTGAATCAAATGATAAAATATAAAGGTACAGCATTGTATCCGCCCGCAGTTTTCGACGTGTTGGATAATACCGAATATGTAGAAAATTATCTTGTAAGATTAAAATCATCAGAAAATGGTCTTGATTTGCTTTTGGTTGACATCGGTTTGAAAGAAGGTGTACAAGGAAACGATGTAATCAAAGATTTAAGAGATCGTTTCCGTTCGCATATTCGCGTTACGCCGGAAATAAACTTTTTGCCGGTAGATGAAATTCATAAGTTAAATTATCCTCAGATGAGTCGCAAAATTGTAAAGTTTGTTGACGAAAGAGGATTGTAAACGGTAGTATCATTTTGTATTGTGTGGAACTCAAAAAAAAACAGTGTTTTACCGAAACTTTTTTTTGTAAAAAAACGTAAAAAATTTTGGTTAATTTATTGGCGGATATTAGAATTTTCGTTTAATTTTGCTGGTAAAATTTTATCGTTCCATAAAATAAAAAAATTCAAACAAATAATAATATAATTATGGCAAAAGAAAAGAAGTTTATGACTTGCGATGGTAACACCGCTGCTGCACATATTGCGTATATGTTCACAGAGGTTGCTGCTATCTATCCTATCACTCCATCTTCTCCTATGGCAGAGAACGTTGATGAGTGGGCCGCTCAAGGAAGAAAGAACATGTTTGGCGAAACTGTTCTCGTACAGGAAATGCAATCTGAAGGTGGTGCTTCAGGTACAGTACATGGTTCTCTTCAGGCAGGTGCTCTTACTACAACATTTACTGCATCTCAAGGATTATTGTTGATGATCCCTAACATGTACAAAATTGCCGGTGAATTGCTTCCTTGCGTATTCCACGTATCTGCAAGAACTTTGGCTTCACACGCTCTTTGTATTTTCGGTGATCACCAAGACGTTATGGCTTGCCGTCAGACCGGTTTTGCGATGTTTGCAGAAGGTTCTGTACAAGAAGTTATGGATTTGGCCGGTGTTGCTCACCTCGCTACTCTCAAATCAAGAGTTCCATTTTTGAACTTCTTCGACGGTTTCCGTACATCTCACGAATATCAAAAGGTAGAAGTAGTGGATCAGGAAGATTTGATGCCACTCGTAGATCAAAAAGCTTTGAAAGAATTCCGTGAAAGAGCTCTCTCACCGGAGCGTCCTGAGATGCGCGGTATGGCTGAAAATCCGGATGTATTCTTCGCTCACAGAGAGTCAAGCAATCCTTATTACGACAAAGTTGCCGACATCGTTTCTGAATACATGGACAAAGTTTCAGAAATCACCGGCAGAAAATATCGTCCGTTCGATTACTACGGTGCTCCTGATGCAGAAAACATCATTATTGCTATGGGTTCTGTTACAGAGTGTATCAAAGAAGTTATCGATTTCAAACTCCAGAACGGCGAAAAAGTAGGTTTGATTTCTGTTCACCTCTATCGTCCTTTCTCTCTCAAATATTTGAAAGAAGCTATCCCTGCTTCTGCTAAGAGAATTTGCGTTCTCGACCGTACTAAAGAACCGGGTGCTCACGGTGAACCACTTCACTTGGATGTTATCGACGCTTTGTCTGAACTCGGTTTGTTGGATAAACTTACTGTTGTTGGCGGTCGTTACGGTCTTGGTTCTAACGATACTACACCTGCTCAAATCATTGCTGTTTACGACAACTTGAAACTCAACGAACCTAAAAACCATTTCACTCTCGGTATCGTTGACGATGTTACATTTACATCTCTTCCTGTTGGCGAAGAAGTTGCTGTTGGCGGCAAAGGCATGTTCCAAGCTAAATTCTTTGGTCTTGGTTCTGACGGTACTGTTGGTGCTAACAAAAACTCTGTAAAAATCATCGGTGAAACTACTGACAAATATTGTCAGGCTTATTTCTCTTATGACTCTAAGAAATCAGGCGGTTTTACATGTTCTCACCTCCGTTTCGGTGACGAACCTATCCGCTCTACATATTTAGTTACAACTCCTAACTTTGTAGCATGTCACCAGCAAGCTTACCTCAACATGTATGATGTAACACGCGGTCTTCAGAAAGGCGGTACATTCTTGTTGAATACTATTTGGGATGGTGATGATCTCGTTCACAATATTCCTAACAAAGTAAAAGCTTACTTCGCTAAAAACGATATCAAAGTTTATTACATCAACGCTACAAAGATTGGTCAAGAAATTGGTTTGGGTAACAGAACCAACACAATTCTTCAGTCTGCATTCTTCCGTATTACACAGGTAATCCCTGTTGACAAGGCAGTAGACGAAATGAAACATTTCGCTCTCAAATCTTACGGTAAGAAAGGTCAGAACATCGTTGATATGAACTACGCAGCTATCGACCGTGGTGGTGAATACAAACAGTTAACCGTAGATCCGGCTTGGGCTAACCTCGAAGTTACTCCTAAAGTTTATACCGACGGCGACGACTTCATCAACAAGATTGTTCGTCCTATCAACGCTCAAGACGGTGACCTTCTTCCTGTATCTTCATTCGTTGGTATTGAAGACGGTACTTGGAAAGCAGGCACAGCTAAATTTGAAAAACGTGGTGTAGGTGCATTCGTTCCTGTTTGGGATTCTAAGAAATGTATCCAGTGTAATAAATGTGCTTTCGTTTGTCCTCACGCTTGTATCCGTCCGTTTGTAATGGATGACGAAGAAGTAAAAGGCTTTGGTGGTGATACTATCGAAGTTAAAGCTCCGGCACAAATGAAAGGTATGCATTTCGTAATGCAAGTTGGCGTAAAAGACTGCTTGGCTTGCGGTAACTGTGCTGACGTTTGTCCTGGTTCTCCAAAGATTGCCAAAGAAGAATACGCTGCTATGAACGGTGACGAAGTTGCAGAAAAGAACCTCGAAAAACAAATCGCTAAGGCTAAGAAGAAAAATCCGGATTACAATCCTTCAGCTGAAGAGATGGAAACATTGCGTCAAGCTGCACGCAAAGCTCTTCTCGATTCTCTTGCTCCTGCACTCAAGATGGTTCCTTACGATGACGGTTCTGAAGCTGCTGCTAAAGAAGCTGCTAACTGGAACTACTGCGTTGAAAACGTTAAGACAAAACAAGACCTCGTTGATATCAAACAAAATGTTAAGAACTCTCAGTTCGCTACTCCTTTGTTTGAATTCTCAGGTGCTTGCGCAGGTTGCGGTGAAACTCCATACGTAAAATTGATTTCTCAATTGTTTGGTGATCGCGAAATCGTTGCTAACGCTACAGGTTGTTCTTCAATCTACTCAGGCTCAGTTCCTTCTACTCCTTATACAAAGAACGCTAAAGGACAAGGTCCGGCTTGGGCTAACTCATTGTTCGAAGACTTCTGCGAATTCGGTCTTGGTATGGCAATCGCTAACAAGAAGATGAAAGCTCGTCTTACAAAACTTATGACAGAAGCTCAATCTTGCGAATGCTGCTCAGCAGAATTGAAAGCATTGTTCAATGAATGGATTGAAAAACAAAACGATGCAGATGCAACAAAAGCTCTTGCTCCACAAATCGTTGCAGGTTGCGAAGCTTGCGGTTGCGACAAGTGCAAAGACATCCTCACATACAAAGATCACTTGGTAAAACGCTCACAGTGGATTATCGGTGGTGACGGTGCTTCTTACGACATCGGTTACGGCGGATTGGATCACGTAATTGCATCTGGTGAGGATGTTAACGTATTCGTTCTTGATACCGAAGTTTACTCAAATACAGGCGGACAGTCTTCTAAAGCAACTCCTCTTGGTGCTATCGCTAAATTCGCAGCATCAGGTAAGAGAGTTTCTAAGAAAGACTTGGGTATGATTGCAACAACATACGGTTACGTATACGTAGCACAAATCGCTATGGGTGCAGATCAAGCTCAGACACTTAAAGCCCTCCGTGAAGCTGAAGCATATCCGGGACCATCATTGGTTATCGCTTACGCTCCATGTATCAACCACGGTCTCAAGGCTGGTATGGGTAAATCTCAAGCTGAAGAGCAAAAAGCTGTTGAATGCGGTTACTGGCACTTGTGGAGATACAATCCTCTCCTCGAAGAACAAGGTCAAAACCCATTCTCTCTCGACTCTAAAGAGCCTAACTGGGCAGAGTTCCGCAACTACCTCTTGGGTGAAGTTCGTTTCGCATCATTGCAGAAATCATTCCCAGAGCAAGCAGAAGAACTCTACAAAGCTTGTCAAGATGCAGCCGTAAAACGTTACAACAACTACAAACGTCAAGCTGCAATGGATTACTCAAACGAAGCTAAGTAATTACAGTATTAAGCTGTATTAAATAATAAAGGTGTTACCATAGAAATTTTACTACGGTAACACCTTTTTTTTATATTGTTGAAATATTTTTCTTATATTACAATGAATATTTGATCAAAAAAATGAATATGTATTCTTATCGTAAATGGCAACGAAAAAGAAGTTTACATCAAGAAAGCAAGAACTGTAGATGTAAATGGTGAGCAACTTCCGGCTTTTGGTGAATTTGAACGCGGTATCAGTATTATCGAAAAAACTATTTTCGAAAAATACGACAAAATTAAGAAAAAATACATCGTTTCTATCAGTCCAAAAGATTGTGACGGATTCAAATATGAAGATTATTTTTTTGAAACTGTTAAATTTACTGTAGATCCTACTGCTGCAGGTACTAACGCAATTCCTAAGAAATTTTTCTTGCGTCAGTTGAAAAAATATGACAAACTCACTTTCTACGCTTATTATCCTACTGAGAATGTTAAATACGGTACAGATGAAAAATTAGCTGAAGAAATGAAAGATCCGGGTATCATATACAGTTTCAATGGTTCTGACAAGGCTAAATGGGTTGAAACTCTTCATATCAAAAAAGAGTTAGCTGATTGCCCTGCTATTCTTGATAAGTTGGAAAACAAGAAGTATAAAGTCGACAGAACAGAAGCAGACAACAAAAAGCTATTTAATGTACCGATAAGTACAAAATCTGCTTTTATCTCTATCGGTGCAGATTACTGTGCTCGTCTTAATGCTCTTGATGACTACGTAAACGGTAAATGTGAATAAAATCTTTTTATTCATTACACATAAACTAAAAAG
>Ga0256870_1000130_pt1 | contig 22470 bp, 10 predicted proteins | sample RumenRJG_06RNA_FD_186079 | JGI IMG/M metagenome (GOLD analysis project Ga0256870, IMG submission 186079) | Metatranscriptome of bovine rumen microbial communities from Lethbridge, Alberta, Canada - Rumen RJG_06 (Metagenome Metatranscriptome) | ecosystem: Host-associated > Mammals > Digestive...
AGGCAAGTTCGGCAACTATATCAGGCTAATAAAGGGCGAGGAGTGGAGAAACTTCCGGCTTCCAAAGGAGTATAAGGAGGATGAAGAGCTTTGTAAGAAGCTGAAAGTAGAAGATGTATTGTCGACTGTTCGGATTGAAATAGAAAAGGGATAAAACTATAGGATGTGTTGGTGAATGGCCACTTATTTTACGCTAATCTTCTATTGTATTCATTGAAAACTCAATGGAGAGGAGGACGCGAAAATGACGAAGAGCGATTTTCTTGCAAAGTATGACAACAAAAAACCATACGGATGGGTATGTTATGCCGTACAGCTCTGCCCGCCGATGATTTACACCATTGTGCTTGCTATCGGAATGACCAAGGAAGAGGCTGAAGCTAATGCCGTAAAGAAGTATGGTGAAAGCATTCACTGCGAAGGTGCAAACAGGATGATGCCGATTGAATACAGCCAGATTACAGAGGCAGCATACCGGAAGTTGAAGACAGCAAAGACGCTGGATAAGTTCCACACCGTGACCTACGAAGGGGTTTCTGTGAGAGCCTACGACGAAGATTAAATCTCTTCATCCTTTTATTTTAGATGATTGCTTTCCCTTTGGAGAATTGTTCATGTAAGGAGGGAAAGCTTTTGATTTTTCCAAATATTTTCCGCATGTGTTTAATTGTGTGGTATGATTTTTTCATGCTAGCACAATACACATCTGAACAGGTTGCAAAGCGTATCGGCTATACGCGTTCCAGAGTTCTGCAAGTATGCAAAAAACTTGATCTGCCTCGTGTGGGTAATCAGTACGTTCTCGGAGAAAGAGAAATCTCAAAAATCAAAAATGAACTCGGTCATAAACCTACCGGCAGGCCAAGGAAGGAGTCTTCAAATGGTTGAATACGCTCCAGGAATGAGAACCATTATTCGTGATGAAGAATGGATGGTCAAAAAGATAGAGAAAAATAATCTTGGTAATCAGGCTCTGCACTGTGTGGGTATCTCGCCTCTGGTAAAAGATAGAGAAGCCATATTCCTGACCGATCTTGAGAGTATTACCATCGTTAATCCGGCAGAAATCAGGCTTGTCCCTGACATGTCTCCGCATTTCAGACGAACTCAACTCTTTCTTGAGAGTCAGTGGAGACAACAGATTCCGACTGATACTGCACTTCATATCGGCAATAAGGCGGCAATGGATCCGATGCCTTATCAGCTTGAACCAGCACAGATTTCACTCCGAAGGCCACGTCAAAGGATTTTGATTGCGGATACGGTTGGTCTTGGAAAAACGCTTGAAGCCGGCATTCTGATGAGTGAACTTATTGCCAGGGGGAAGGGGAAACGTATTCTTGTGGTGACTGTGAAAAGCATGATGACGCAGTTCCAGAAGGAAATGTGGAACCGTTTCACTATTCCTCTTGTGCGTTTGGACTCAAAAAAGATTCATGATATCAGGGCAAAGCTTCCATCCAACTATAATCCGTTCTTCTATTATGACAAGACGATTGTTTCAATCGATACATTGAAGCGTGATGTCGAGTACCGCACCCATTTGGAGAATGCTTACTGGGATATCATAGTTATAGATGAGGCTCAGAATGTTGCAGAAAGGGGAGACCATCAAGCACAGAGAGCGCGCCTTGCGAAGCTTCTTGCGGACCGTTCAGACACGATGATCATGCTTTCGGCAACTCCGCATGATGGAAGGGCAAAAAGCTTTGCGTCGTTGATGAACATGCTTGATCCAACGGCAATTGCCAATCCCTCAGATTATACAAAGGATGACATCAAAGGCCTTTGTATCCGCAGATTCAAGAAAGATGTAAAGGACCAGGTCAGCGGATCGTTCCTTGAAAGACGAATCGAACTTCAGCGATGTAAGGCCTCCCCCGCAGAAGAAGAGGCTTTTTCTGTACTTGCCAACATGTCACTTAAGATGGATCTCAATAGGACTAATGCTCCGGGTCAGCTTTTCAAGACGGGTCTGGAGAAATCATTGTTCTCTAGCCCTGCTGCCTGCATCAAGAGCATCGATGCACGGCTTTCGAAACTTAGGAAGAAATATGAATCGGGTGAGTTTGAGGATATTCAGGTTCTTGAGAACCTAAAAGAGATTCTGTCTGAAATAGGCCCGGAAGACTTCTCCCGTTATCAGGAACTGCTGAAGCTTCTAAGAAGTAAAGAATATGGTTGGACAGGTAAAACAGATGATCGTGTTGTGATATTCACCGAACGTATTGAAACGATGAAGTATCTGGCTATCAATCTCAGAAAAGATCTGAGCCTGAAAGCCGAAGCGGTTCAGGAGATTTCCGGAGGAATGAGTGATGCGGAGCAGCAGACGATAGTGGAGAACTTCGGAAGGGAGGAATCTCCGATACGGATTCTTGTTGCCTCCGATGTTGCATCCGAAGGTCTGAATCTTCATTATCTCAGCCACAGATTGATTCACTTTGATATCCCATGGTCTCTGATGGTATTTCAGCAAAGAAACGGAAGAATCGACAGATATGGGCAGCCCTCCAGACCTGATATACGATACATGCTGATTGAAAGCGAGAATCCCAGAATCAAAGGGGACTTGCGAATCATTGAAATTCTCATAACGAAGGAAGAGCAGGCTCTGAAGAACATAGGCGATCCGGCGTTCCTGCTTGGCAAGTTCTCTGTTGAGGAAGAAGAACTTGTGGTTTCCAATGTAATTGAAAACGGTTCTGATGCTTTGGCTTTTGAAAACATGTTGGACACAGAGGAAGGTGAGTTTGACCCATTTGAAGCTTTGATGGCAGCATCGAATGAAGATAATGCCCCAGTTCAGGTAAAGAACGACGAAACACTCTTCAGTGATATTGAATACCTGAATCAGGCATTTTCTTTCCTCAACCGATCTGAGAGTCATCCGGTAAAGAGACTGCTTACTGTCGAAGGTCTGGAGATTGAAATCACACCGGACATGAGACGGAGATTATCTGCATTACTTCCAGAAGAAGCTATGCCCAGTGGGGATTATCTGTGCCTATCATCTGACAAAGAATTCTGTATGTCTGAAATGAAGCGAAGCATGCAGAACAACATGGCTGAGACTGCATGGCCAAAAGTACAGTATCTTTGGAGACAGCATCCTCTATTTACATGGGTTAATGACAAGGCAGGACTTCTCTTTGGCAGGGGAGAGGCTCCTATTGTCGGATTGCCTGACAGACTCAAATCTTCAGAGACGCTTTTCATATTGGCAGGGAGTATCCCGAACAAGAAATCCACTCCGCTTGTTGATGAATGGTTCGGTCTTCTGTATGAAAACGGTCATTTCCAGCAAAGCCTCAAGATGAATGAGGTCTTGCAGAGAACCGGATTCAGCAATACGAATATCCCGAATACCAATTCTCTGACAGAAGAAGTGGTTCAGAAAGCTGCTGAACTCCTACCGGATGTAATAGATCAAGCAAAGAAGTATCTTGACGGGTTCTTCAAAAAATACGGGGAACACATGAATCCGCTTCTCGAAGATGAAATCAACAAGCTAATTGAACTCGAAGGAAGGCACAAAGAGTATCAGCTTTCTTTGTTTGAAAGTGAAAGAAGGAAGAGTGAGCAGGAACGTATGGTTGATGAATTATTCCGCAAATTCACTGACTGGGTTACTGACACTCTGACTATTCAAAACAATCCATATATCAGGGTAGTTGCTGTACTCAAGGGGGTTTCAAGATGAGCATGGACCTGACTGGAATTACTAATCAGAACGAGTATTACACCAATCATTATTTCTCTTCCATCTTTGAAGAGAATGCATCAGAAACGATATCCCAATGGAGATCCAAGGCAAAGGAGAATGAATCATTCAGAACCCCTTGGGCTATACTCCGTGATGCGGCCAGACAGTACTACACAGTACACGACAGGTTCCTCCGTTCGAAGTTCGATACACAGACACTTGGAAATATCCGTGCGATGGCCGATATCTATCTATCTGCATTGGGTTATCCTGAAGCATCTCCGGAGTGGATTGATATAGACAACATAACGCGAGTTCCTGTCTATCTGGAACTGAAAAAGTCCAATGGCTCTCCTTCATTATGGATTCTCTTGGCTGCTTCCGAAGAAAAGGAATCATCAATTCTGGATAAATTCCTTTTTTCTGCCAGTGATATAGGGGAAGAAGGTCTCAGTTCTGTATCTCCAGCTTCTATGACATCCATTCCGAATGAAGAAATGATTACAAAGATTCTGTTCGGGCAAGATGAACCTCCGAGATTTCTGATTCTGATTGGAATGAATCAGATAGCTTTGATTGACCGAAACAAGTGGAATGAAAAGCGCTATCTTCAGTTTGAGCTTGAGGAGATATTCAGCAGGCATGAAGAGACAACTCTGCAAGCTATGGCTGTGCTTCTTCACAGGGACAGCCTGTGCCCTGTCGATGGTACTGCACTTATAGATGTTCTGGACTCCAATTCTCAGAAGCATGCTGCCGGTGTATCAAAGGATCTCAAATACGCACTCAGGGAAAGTATTGAGCTTCTCGGAAATGAGGTCCTTTATGACATGGCTCACAGATTGGGACGAAATCTTGATGAAAACCCAGTAGATCCTGGACAGTTAACCTTGGAGTGCCTGCGCTATATGTACCGCATGCTGTTTGTGCTGTTCATTGAGGCAAGGCCCGAGCTTGGATATGCTCCTATCAAGGCGCAGTCTTATCTTACAGGTTATTCTCTTGAAAGCTTGCGTGATATCGCAGATGAAATTCGAGATGAAGTTTCTGAAGTCGGTAACGGTTATTATCTTCACGAGACGCTTTCCAAGCTCTATGATTTGATCTACAACGGCTATCCGAAGACCGAAGAGGAGATTCTCAAGTATTCCAATGAAGAGAGTCTTCATGACATGTTCGTCATTGCACCTCTTAAAGCTCATATCTTTGATCCTGAATTTACGGAGATGATTACTCATGCAAAACTCCGCAATAGCGTTATGCTCAGGATCATCGACTTGATGAGCCTGACTAGAGAGACAGGAAGACGCAATGACCGCAGAGGGCGCATCTCATATGCAAACCTAGGTATCAACCAGATGGGATCTGTTTATGAGGCCCTTCTATCTTATAGAGGTTTTATTGCCGAGCACACTCTGTTTGAGGTTAAGAAAGCAGGGGATACATTTGACGAACTTGATGTCGGATATTTTGTCTCTGAAGCAGAACTTGATCAGTATACGGAAGATGAGCGTGTTCGGTATGAGAAGGATGACCCTGATGGAAGGTATAAGAAGGGACAACTTAGACGTTATGAAAAAGGACACTTCATCTATCGTCTCGCCGGACGTGAGCGTGAGAAATCAGCTTCCTATTACACTCCTGAAGTTCTGACCAAGTGTCTTGTGAAGTATGCGTTAAAGGAACTTCTTGAAGGAAAGACTGCTGACGAGATTCTTCACCTGACAATCTGTGAGCCTGCAATGGGAAGCGCAGCCTTCTTGAATGAGGCAATCAATCAGCTGGCAGAAGCCTATCTTGACCGAAAGCAGAAAGAACTAGGGGAGATGATTCCTGCGGAGAAACGCCTTCAGGAACTCCAGAAGGTCAAGATGTACATTGCCGACCGCAATGTTTACGGAATTGACCTCAATCCTGTTGCTGTGGAACTGGCAGAGGTTTCACTTTGGCTGAATACAATCTACGAAGGTGGATTCGTTCCATGGTTCGGAACGCAGCTAGTCAATGGAAATTCACTTATCGGAGCACGGAGACAGTGCTATCGTATTGAGAATCTCAAGGCAACAACAAAGAGTCTGCGCTGGTATGAGAATGCTCCTGAGCGTGTATTGATGACAGAGAGGAGGATGCCCAAGAAACAGGTTTATCACTTCCTTCTTGGAGATCCGGGTATGTGTAGCTATTCCGATAAAGTCATCAAGGAACTGGAACCCGAGAACATAAAGGCCATGAACGCATGGAACAAGAAGTTCAATGCTCCGTACGATGATGACGATATCGCAACTCTACTGAGGCTTTCGGCAGTCATCGATAATCTCTGGGATTCTCAGGTCAAGCTCCGCCAGGAAGTGGAGGCGAAGACACAGGACAAGCTTTCCGTCTATGGCTATAGTGATGAAATCAAGGATTCACACACCACAATCAGACAAAAGGACAAGATTCTCAGCGAGCTCTATAAATCAGAACACATGCGTAATGCCGGACCATATGCAAGGCTCAAATTCGCCATGGATTACTGGTGTGCCCTCTGGTTCTGGCCCATCGATAAAGCAGATCTTCTCCCAACACGTAGCGAGTTCTTCTTTGACATGTCATTGATACTGGAAGGAACAGTGGCTTCAGTAAATACAACTGCTATGCAGCCTGAACTATTCCCGACCGAGATGCAAAGTATGGCTCAGGAAATCGTTGGTACCTATGGCGTGGATACTGTTGTTGATATTCCACGTCTCAGAAAGGACTATCCTAGACTTAACCTTGCTTACGAAATTGCAGAACAAAACCACTTCATGCACTGGGAATTGGAGTTTGCGGACCTCTTTAAAGAACGAGGTGGATTTGATTTGGTAATAGGAAATCCGCCATGGGTTAAATTGATTTGGAATGAGCAAAATGCAATTTCGGATAGTAACCCTTTATTTGCCATAAAAAATCTGACTGCAACGGAGACTACAAAGATAAGAAGTATCGCTCTTGGAAACAAAGAAACATATCTGTTGTATTTCTTTGAGTATGAATCTATGTCGGGAGAGCAATCTTTCTTAAATGCTTTTTCAAACTATCCAAGTTTAAAGGGACAGCAAACAAATTTGTACAAATGCTTTTTGCCTCAAGCATGGATGTATGGTTCGCAAGGAGGTGTTTCCGCTTTTGTCCATCCTGATGGTGTGTTTGATGATCCAAAGGGAGGGATTCTTCGTAAAGAGTTATATCCAAAATTAAGATATCACTTTAACTTTAGAAATGAAATGGTTCTTTTTCAGGGAATACTTCATCTTGTAACTTTTTCACTAAATGTTTATAAGAACACATTAAACAAAAAACCCCAATTCAAAACCATATGCAACCTTTTTATTCCAAAAACGATAGATGAAAGCTTTGACAGTGTTGGAGATGGAAGTGTCGGCGGAATCAAGGATGAAAATGGCTGGAATACTGTTGGTCATAAAGACCGCATTATTAGTATTGGTCCAAAAGAACTGCTTACCTTTGCTATGCTTTTCGATCAAAGTCGTGAATGGGAGATGGCAAGAATTCCTGTTCTTCATGCAAAGGAACTTGTAGAGGTTTTAGATGTTTTTGCAGAACAGCAGTTTAAGATTAATAGTATTGAAGGCGTAACATCAACCATAATGCTGGATGAAACACAATCTCAAAAGAATGGAACAATTAAACGGGAGGTTGGTTTTCCAGATAATATTGTAGGAATGGTTTTTTCAGGGCCTCATTTTGGTCAAGCAAATCCATTTTATAAGACTCCAAAAAGAGAATGCAAATTGCATAGTGATTATGATTGCATTGATTTATCAGAAATCGACAAGAATTATTTACCAAGAAGCAATTATGCTATTAACTGCAGTATCACAGATTATTACAACCAATCATCTAAAACTGAATGGGGGATTCGGTATATTGATTGTTATAAATTGATTTCACGTAGGATGCTAAGTCAGACAGGTGAGAGGACACTTATTTCTGCAATAATACCTCCTAAATCTAATTGCATAAACACGGTTACTAGCATTGTATTTGCGCAAGATATAGACTTGCTTCAAACCGCAGCAGTTTTTTCGTCACTACCATATGATGCTCTGATTAAAATGCTAGGAAGATCCGATTTTTATTATGAAACCGCTCAATCTCTTCCTAAAGTTGAAGGCGTTTATGGGAATGAATTAATAATCCGAGCCCTTCTTTTAAATGCTCTTTCTAGTGAATACGAAGACTTATTTAATGGTGCAAGAAAAAAACTGAAGTCTATTCATGGATGGTCGAAAATCGATAGTAGATTAAACGACAACAAGCTTATCCAGAGTCCAGAGCGTTGGTGTTTTAATGCACCCCTTAGAATGGATTATGAGCGAAGACAAGCTTTGGTTGAGATTGATGTTTTAACTGCTATGGCTCTCGGAATCTCCTTGGAACAGTTGACAGTAATGTATAGGATTCTTTTTCCTGTCCTTCAGAGTTATGAATCCGATACTTGGTATGATGCAAATGGACGAATCGTTTTTACAAACAATCGAAGCCTTGTTGGTGTCGGTTTTGATCGTTCCAAATGGGAGAACGATATCAAAGGCGCTCCTGCAGGCAAGAAGTTCTATCGGACAATAATGGATGACACGATGCCTGGAGGTCCTGTGGAACGAACTATTGAATACGTTGCTCCATTTGACCGCTGTGACCGCGAGCAGGATTACGAAACTGCATGGAAGTTCTTCGAAGAGAAATACGGGAAGGTAAAATGATTAAGTGGTGTAACGATAACAATGGTTTTATTCAAGCAGTTCTTATCTTTGTATATGTCGTTGCCACCATTGCAATATGCATAGCAAGTTTCAAGTCTTCTCGTGCTTCAAGAAAGCAATTGGATTACCAGAGAAAGCACGATGAAGATGTGAACAGGGCGAGGGTGGTTCCAAGTCTTCGTATACTGGAGGGAACACTAGTTTGTCTGTGTTTCTCGAATCTCGGACATGAACTGGGAACGAATCTGAAGATTTCTTTCAACGAAGAGTGGATTAGAGCATATGAGCAGCTACCTATCAATGAGGAGCATATCGAGATATTCCTGGAAAATGTCAGGAGAATAGGAGACAATCCGTTTCTTCCACCTGATCGGTCGTACGAAGTTGTTGTTTTCATCTGCATGTCAACGGAGTTCATCAAACTGGATCAATTACCGAAAGTTGAAATTACCTGTTCGGTTGATTCAGGAGGTAAGCACTATGATGACAAATATGTTTTCTTTATCCGCCCAAATGGCAGTCTAACATTAACAACAGACTATGTGCGTCTTGAGAAGAAGAAAGCTGATTCTTTGGAAAAGATCTCAAAGAAACTTGATAATATGGAAAGCGATGCCAAGTTTTTCCGATACAAGTTAGAGGCTAAAATGGAAGGATCTGAGAGTGGCCAACATAATGAAAATGATAATGGCTGATAAATGATGATAGATTTTACTGGGAGATGATATGCTACCGTCGGTACTTGCGAAACAATTGGAAAAGGGAATCGGTGATTACATTGAAACTACATTCCCGATGACGAATGAACCTTTCAAGGGCTCTGTGAAGAAGATGCTTGAGACAAAGGACTCGGTTTTCCATGAGCCCTATGTGTCTATCAGGCTTCCGTTCCGTGTAGTCGAACAGATGCCGACTTGTTTTGAGGCAATACACACTTCATATCTCCCGTATGTGCATCAACAGATAGCGTTTGAAAGGCTCACTGGTGATGACGGCCGTTCAACTCTTATAGCCACAGGTACAGGTTCTGGAAAAACGGAATGCTTCCTCTATCCGATTCTTGAGTATTGCTATCAGCATCGCGGGGAGAAAGGGATTAAGGCACTCATCATTTATCCCATGAATGCATTGGCCACTGACCAGGCAAAGAGAATAGCTGAACTGATTTGGAACAGCCCCCAACTCAAAGGAAATGTCACAGCTGGAATCTATGTCGGAGGAAGAGAACAGACACCGAGCCGAATGATGAGCGAAGACGGGATTATCACTGATCACGATACAATGCTTAATGCTCCTCCTGACATCCTGATGACCAACTACAAGATGCTTGACTATCTGCTTGTCAGACCCAAAGATGCAGCTCTCTGGAAAGACAATAGACCGGATACACTGAAATACATTGCAGTAGATGAATTCCATACATTTGATGGCGCACAGGGAACCGATTTAGCCTGCTTGCTCAGAAGACTGAAGTCCAGGCTCTATACTCCGGTGGGATATTTGTGCTGTGTGGGAACATCCGCGACCATGGGATCTAAGGACAACGGGGATTCGATACTCAAATATGCAGAAGAGGTTTTCGGTGAGCCGTTCGAGAAAGATGCAATAGTTACAGAAGACAGATTGTCTCCTGAAGAGTTCTTTGATGGGTATGAAGCAACAGATTTCTCGATTCCGACAAACAGTCAGGTCATGAGATTGCAAGAGTTGGAAGCAGGAGGAGATGAACAGGCATACCTGAAAGAAGCCGTAAACACTTGGACGAATCTTCAGGATGGGGATATTTCAACAGGCGAGGGAAGGATAAAACTCGGAAAGCATCTCATGAATCACAGTTTTCTGCAGTCTGTGATTTCTTTCTGCAAGGGAAACTATTATCAGGTCTCAAGCATCGTCAATGAACTGTCGCTAAATTATCCTGCCTTGAAGGAGCTTGGAGATTCCGAAGCTGCAGTAGATGCACTTTTAGCACTTGTCTCGCATGCTAGGACAGGTACATCAACACATCTTCGTCCGTTTTTGAATGTTCATGTTCAGTTCTGGCTTCGTGAGTTGAGAAGACTGTTGGCCAAGGTCTCCGGGAAAGAGGTGTCATATGCGTTGGCATATGATCTTAATTCCCAGCAGGCAAAGCAGTATCTTCCTGTTGTGAACTGCCGTGAGTGTGGAGCCACCGGCTGGACATCAATTCCGAACGAAAGAGGAAACGCCACTCTAAATGGATTGGAGACATTCTACAATCTCTACTTTAAGGCAGATGAAAAGATAGCCATGATGTTTCCCTACAATCGGCATCTCGCTATTCCTTTCGGAACAGCTAAATCTCATATTTGTCCAAACTGTCTTCAGGTTAATATGGATGAGAAGTCGGCCATATGTGATAACTGCGGTACTGAAATGGTAGATGTCCTGATCCCGAATCCAATCAAGACTGTCGGATCGAAGGACAACAAGCAATATGTCTGTCCATTCTGCGGATCAAAACGAGGCCTTTCTCTCATGGGCCTTCGTAGTGCAACGGAAATCAGTACAGAGCTTTCGACCTTGTTCTCTTCAAAGTTCAACGATGACAAAAAGACATTGGCCTTCTCTGACAGTGTTCAGGATGCTGCCCACAGGGCAGGATTCTTCAATGCAAGGACATGGAGAGTTGGCCTTCGTACTGCAATTCAGAGATATGTTCAAAATGGCGGAGCAGGGCAGAGCCTGTCTGCTTTTTCAGAAGGATTCATCAAATACTGGCATGGCCAGATGGATGATGAGGATTTTGTCAGCTTCTTTATTGCGCCAAATATGACTTGGATGAATGCATATGAAGAAATGATTCAGAAACGCAAGTTTGGCAAAGATGACAAGGCCAAGAAACTCATGAAGGACATCGAGAAGCGTCTGTCCTATGAGATCATGCTAGAATACGGACTAACGAGCAGAATAGGAAGAACTCTTGAGAAATCCGGCTGTTCCTGTCTCCAGTTTAACTCGGAAACAATCTCTTCGGTTGGAAGGATTGTTCATGAGAGAGCTATAAACGAGCTTGGAGGGCTGACTAAAGCAACATCAGCTGATTTTGAAACAATGGTTGCTGGATATCTAAGAATGCTTGCTCAAGGTGGAGCATTTGATGATCCTGCATTTTCTCTATATCTGGCGGAAAAAGGGAATGCATATCTAATTTCAAGTGATCGTTGGAATTGGATGCCCGGACGTCAAACAGGAAGAAATACTCCCAGATTCATCTATTTGCCAAAAACACCTGTAAAGAAGAACTACTCTTTCGACTCCCTTTCTGACAGGAAATACCTTGATTGGATTGAGTCTTGCTGCGGGGAGGAACTGGTTGATGTCTCAACCCTTGAGGCAATAAGCAAGATGGTTCTAGAGGAACTGGCTAAAGAAGGAACAATCAAGATTCTAGCTTTGAATCCGGAGTACAGCGTTTTTGCATTGGATAAAAACAAAGTATTCATTACAGACCATGTTTCTCAGGTAATATGTGATTCCTGTGGAACATCCAATTCTATTGCATCTGAGAATCTGGCTTTCTGGAAAGATGCCTGCTGTACAAGAAACTCCTGCGAAGGTATTCAGCATGAGAATTCTGCCTTTGCTTATGATTATTACGGCAAGCTATATTCATCCGGAGATCTGGCAAGGATCAATGCCAAAGAACATACCGGTCTTCTTGAAAGAGATGACAGGGAACATCTGGAAAATGATTTCAAACGAAAAAAGAAAGAATCCCGTATCTGGGATCCAAATGTACTGTCCTGTACCCCGACACTGGAGATGGGAATAGATATTGGTGATCTTTCAACTGTAATCCTCTGTAGCATGCCACCGGAGCAGTCTCAATTCCTACAGCGCACCGGACGAGCCGGACGAAAAGACGGAAACGCCTTGACGATGGCCGTAGCTTCTGCGAAACCGCACGATCTGTATTTCTATTCCGACCCCTTGGATATGATGGAGGGAAATGTAACACCGCCGAAAATATTCCTTCAGGCCTCTGCAGTGCTTGAACGTCAGTTTGTTGCTTACTGTATGGACTGTTGGGTGAAACGAGGTGCTTCAGAGCAATCTATCCCCAAGAATGTCGGTTCTGTTTTAGGCAAGCTGGACAGTCATCCAATAGATGTTTTTCCATTCAATTTCCTGAACTATGTGCAGAATAATCTTTCACACCTGATGAATTCATTTATTCAGTTGTTCTCAACATATCTGGATGATACTGCACAAAAAGACCTGAAGACATTCGCGCAGGGGAATAAACTTAGCGAGAGTCCGATGCATGTCAGAGTTTTGGAAGCTTTCAGAGGCCTCAAGAAGCAGCGGGATTCCCTGTCCCAAAGCATCAAGCAGCTGAAACAGATGGTAAAGGATCTTGAAAGCAAGCCAAAGGATTCCTCTTATGATGCGGACATCAAGGAGCTAAAGGCAGAACAGACGGCACTTATAAACGTTGTCAACGAGATCAACAAAAAAGACATCTTCAACTTCTTCTCGGATGAGGGCCTTCTGCCCAATTATGCTTTCCCCGAATCTGGAATCATCTTGAAGGCAATCCTATACAGAAAAGAGGACCAAGAAGATGGAGGCGATAAAAAACAGTATAAAAAGTCTGTTTATGAATACAGCAGATCGGCTTCATCCGCAATCAGTGAATTTGCACCGAACAACAGCTTCTATGTTGACGGAAGGAAACTCACTATTGATCAGGTTGATCTGACCAGTGCGCAGGTTGCCAAGTGGAGACTGTGCCCTAGTTGTTCCCATGCACAGATAGAGGAGGCCGGGAAGAACACTGCATGCTGTCCTCAGTGCGGAAGTCCTGCATGGGCAGATGCCGGGCAGGTTAGAAACATGCTCAAGGTTCAGATGGTGTATTCGAACATGGACTACACCAAGAGCCTCATATCGGATGACAGTGATGACAGATCAAATCTGTTTTACTGCAAGCAACTCCTTGTAGATGTCGATGAAGAGCATGATATTTCCAAAGCCTATGAGATGAACAATGATGAATTCCCGTTCGGGTATGAATTTGTAAAGAAAGCGACTCTGCGTGAAATCAACTTCGGCGAACGGGATGTGGTAGGTGAAAAACTCATGGTTTCCGGAGTAGAGGATGTACGCAAAGGCTTTAAGGTGTGTAAGTACTGTGGAAAGATACAGCCGGAACATGGAAAAGAAGTGCATACCTTCTACTGTAAAACTAGAAGTCTTCCCGCATTCAACAACGATCCGTTTGAAGAATGTCTGTTCCTTTATCGCGAATTCTCTACGGAGGCTCTCAGGATTCTCATCCCTGCAACAACGATGGATTCTTCCAGCGTCAGAACAGAGTCCTTTACTGCCGCATTCATGCTTGGAATGCGTGAGTATTTTGGAAACGTAGATCACCTTCGTGCAACAATAAGTGAGGTTCCTGTTCCAGATGCAGACTATAGAAAGCAGTACCTTGTCATCTATGATTCTGTTCCCGGAGGCACTGGTTATCTGAAGCAGTTGATGAATAAGAAGGCATCGCTGATAGATATTTTTGAGAGAGCATTACAGAAGCTAGAACAATGCACATGCAAGGAAGACCCTCAAAAGGATGGTTGTTATCATTGCCTTTATGCATATAGACAGAGCCAGAATATCGGAAACATATCCAGAAGAACTGCAATCAGATTGCTTCAGGCTATATTGAGCGGAAAGGACAATCTGAATGAGATTGCAAAACTCGGAAGCATTCCAGTGAACACTTTGTTTGACAGTGAGCTGGAACGTAGGTTCATTGAAGCAATCGCCCAGACTGGAAATGAGAACCGTAAGATTGACATGTCCAAGTCCCTTGTCAATGGCAAAGAAGGTTATGTCTTGAAAATCAACGATTCCGTGTGGGAGATTGAACCTCAGGTAGTGTTGGATGCTTCTTGCGGAGTTTCGGTAATCTGCAAGCCTGATTTCATCATTAGGCCAATCGGACAATCCGACAGGATGCCTGTGGCGGTTTTTACAGATGGATTTGTCTACCATAAGGACAAAGTTGCAGATGATACGCTGAAGAGGGAGTCAATACGAAGAAGTGGACGATATCGTGTCTGGTCTCTCAGCTGGAGAGATGTTCAATCGGTATTCCAGGCCCAGGGCGACTATGCGACTCAGACACTTGCTCCGGAGAAGATGCCTTTCGGTCCAAAGATGTATCAGCCTACAATAAACAAGGAGCATGCTGATTCTCTGAAACCGGGGAAGATGTCTGCCTTTGAACTCCTAATGAGATATCTGGATACAAAAGAAGCTGAAAAACTCTTTGCCTCTCATGCGAAGGCTTTTGCCCTTTCACTTCTGGATCCCGCAAAAGCAGCAAATAGTTTTTCTTTCATCGAATGGAATGATATTATCAGTAAAGCCAATGAGAAAATTCATTTCTCAGAGGATGAATTCGTTCAGCCCGGAACCTTATTCGGGGAATGGAATCCAAGAAGTACAGAACCCAGTCTCTCAATTTATGCTGGTATTCTAGTAAACCGCATGCAGCAAGATAGAGACTATCCGATTACAGTATGTTCAATTCTTGATGACAAACCAGAAACTAGAACAACTAAATTTGAACAGGAATGGAATGGATTCTGGCATTTCTTCAATGTCATGCAGTTCTCTAAGGGTTTTGTCGGAATATGCAAGGCAGGGCTTGAGAACTATACATATTCTGCTTTGAATGTTAATCCATTGACGATGTCTGCAGGCGATGGCTCTGTAATGACCGGCAGCAGCGAGTGGGCTTCTGTGATTGAATTGTTGTTTGACGAGGAATCTATCAATCTTGCAAAAGAACTGGAATCGGCCAATCTGGTTGCTCCGGATGAAGTAGGTTACGAACTTACGGATGATTCCGGAGAGGTTGTTGCAGAAATGGAACTTGCATGGATAGAGAAGAAGATCGGTTTCATGAGTGATGATCAACTTGAGAATCGTGAAAGAGCAGAAAGAGACGGGTGGAAGATTTTCACCACCGTTGAAAAGGCACAGGCACTCTTCGAGGAGGTTTGATAAATGGCAGATACCGCTAAAGTAGCTATTTCGGCAGATTTTCTGTCTGCATTTGCAGCCTTACCCAGGCAAATTCAGGGCAAGGTAACGGAATTCATCAACAAATTCCGAAACAATCCCGATGCACCGGGAATCAATTATGAGAAGCTGAGTGCATGCAAAGACAAGAAGATATGTTCTGTTCGGATTGATGATACATACAGGGGAATAGTCGTCAGACAACAAGAGACCGGGGTATATCTTCTCCTTTGGGTGGATCATCATGATGAAGCGTATGAATGGGCGAAAAACAAAAGATGTGAAGTCAATCCCAAGACAGGTGCAATCCAGGTCTACGATATCATTTCTGCTCCAGAGACTACTTCGGCTACCATTGATTCTGCACTGTTTGCCAATGTAACTGATGCTGACTTCATTGAACTCGGGCTTCCGAAAGATATGATTCCTTTTGTCCGTTCAATTTCTGATGCTCAGGAATTCTATTCAAAGAAATCCATGTTCCCTGCTGACAGTTTTGAGACACTGTCATGGATTGCGGAAGGATTCCCTGTCGAGGAGGTCAAAGATCTTGTTAGACAGGAGTCCGACGGGAAAGAAGTCACTGACAGCCTTGCTGAGGCTCTTGATAGTCCGGAGACAATGAAATCATTCGTCATAGTAGAAGGAGAAGAGGAACTCCGTCGTATTATGGCAGAACCGTTGGAGAAGTGGAGGGTGTTTCTGCATCCGACACAGAGACGCATCGTTAACAAATCTTTTTCCGGGTCTGCAAGAGTACTCGGTGGTGCCGGCACTGGCAAAACGGTTGTTGCCATGCACCGTGCAAAACAGCTCGCGTCAAAGCTTGGAGAAAGAGAGCGGATTCTTTTTACAACTTACACTGCAAACCTTGCTTCAGACATCAAGGACAATCTGAGAAAGATATGCTCTGTTGATGAAATCCGAAAGATTGAAGTGATTAATCTTGATGCATGGGTATCCCAGTTCCTAAGAGAGCATGGGTATTCCGCAGAGATTACATATGATGAGGATCTCAACAAGGTTTGGGAAGAGGCTGTGGCATCGAACGATTTTGATGGGGAATTCCCAGTAAGCTTCTATGTGGATGAATTCAACCGAGTAGTTGCCTCACAAGAGGCTTTCTCTCTTGAGGGATATATAAAGGCCAGCAGGACTGGAAGAGGGACAAGACTCGATCGAAAAAAGCGTATGCAGGTCTGGAAAGTAATGGAATCCTATTTGAATCTTCTTAAAGAAAAGGGAATCCGAGATATCAACACCGCTATGTATGAGTGCAGACTGATTGTGGGAAAGCCTGGCACAGAGTCGAAGTACAAGCATATCATTGTTGATGAAGGACAGGATTTCAGTCCCAATGCATTCAGGCTTCTTAGAACTATCGCTGGAGCCGAACATGAAAATGACATCTTCATTGTCGGAGATGCTCATCAGCGAATCTACAAGAATAAGGCATCCTTGTCCAAATGTGGAATCAATGTCCGAGGTAGGAGCAGCATCCTGAGAATCAATTATCGAACGACGGAAGAGATTAGAAAGGCTGCTTTCGCCTTGTTGAATGGTCTTTCCTTTGATGATTTGGATGATGACTATGATACGGGAGATCGGTGCCAGTCACTTATGCATGGGAAAGCGCCCCAGATCAATTGCTTAAGCAATGCAAATGAAGAATTCGATTTTGTGTTGTCTGAGATAAAAGTGTTGATGGGAAAAGGAATCGCTGCAAAGAATATCTGTATTGTGGCTAGAACACATAAACTACTTGATAGTTATATTGCGAGTTTTACTGCAAACGGAATCCGATGCTATGAAATCAAACGTTCCAAAGCGGAAGATCGCGGTTTTGATGGAATAAGAGTTGCAACGATGCATCGTGTGAAAGGACTAGAGTTCCAATATGTTTTCATTGTGGCAGCCAACAAGAATGTCATTCCATTGGCCTCAGCAATTGATCATACAGATAACGTGAGTGAGATTGAGACGATGACAGCAGAGAAATGTCTTCTATATGTTGCTCTGACAAGAGCACAGAAAGGAGCCTATATCTGCGGGTACGGACATCTGTCAGAGTTTGTCTGCAGATAGAATTTGATGGATTGAATGATATGGACGAACTAGCCAAACATCTAAACACACTGAATTTTGATGAAGTTCATGCCAAGGCCGAAGCAGGAGATACTCAATCACAGTATTATCTGGGTATGATGTATGGGAAGGGCATCGGAACAGATGTCAGCACAGCAAAGGCATTCCCATGGCTGCTCAAGGCTGCTCAGGGTGGTATTGCCTTTGCCATGAACAATATTGGTTATCTTTATCAGCATGGTCTTGGTTGCGAAAAGAATACGGAAATGGCCTTTTCGTGGTATTCCAGGGCTGCTGATACGGGTCTTCCTCCTGCATATCTTAACCTTTTCTATTGCTATTTTAATGGTGTCGGAGTGGAAAAGAATCAGGATATTGCTATCAAATATCTGGAGAAAGCTGCAAATGCGGACAATTTCCCTGAAGCAAAGCTTGATTTGGGCGATTATTACTGGGGATATGAGAAGAATGCCGAAAAATGGCTCTATTGGTACAACAAGGCAATTAATGAAGATCACTCTGGGAAGGCGTTATTTGCAATGGCATGCCATTATTTGCAAGGTGAGGGGGTAAGAAAAGATATTGGGAAGGCCCAGGCCCTTCTGGAGAAAAGTGCCGATGCTGGTTATGGAGAAGCAGCAATGATTCTTGCTCAGCAATATGAACAGAGATCAAATTATGAAAAGGCTAGACATTATTACACAATTGCTGCTCATGCCGGAAATCAGAACGCGTTAGCAATTCTTATAGATCAGTATCAGTGATTAATATTTGCTTCTTAGTTTGAGTTGAGATAATCCAAATTAGGGTTTCCATCATAATTTGAGATTAGTTCCAAATCATCCTTCCAAATTGAAATTGAGTTTTTATTGTAGTTGTTTTTGACGAAGAACTGCAGATAACTGCAAATCCTCTCTTTAGACTTGCTTCCAAGAACTCGTAAATCAATCATTCGTTTCAGTATTTGGCGACGTGTTATATCTGAGGGTCCACCTTTTTCTGTTGTGTATCCGCTTTTCTTTAATGGGGATTCTGCCTCCATGATTCCGCTAAGCCGAACCGGTGGGCCTTTGACAACTTTTCCATTTGGTCTGATGAATCTGCGGGTATATTCATAATCCTGAGGAATATCCCATAAGTTTGGTTCAAAGACAAAGACTTTTGAGCAGTCGCTGCAGACAAATGCTGGAATGGCAACCTCCTTAAGTTGCCCATCATGGAAAAAGGGCACTCTGAATCTGGCGGGTATGATTGAATGGTCTTCCCTATAACAGTTGAAGTCATTAACGACAATGTAATCTCCATCGTTTAATATGAATTCGTTCAATTGTGTTAGAATAACCCCGTTCGCTATTATGGAAGCAGATTGTCTGGCTCCATGTTGGGTCGCATAAAAACGTAGTCCTGCTTTTCTGGTTATACAAGAGCACGGAATTATCAGGCTGTCTTTTTGCGTATTAATGTTTTCAGTAATATCACCTCTGATAGATAGGGTCGCATATGGTGTCCCACTGTCAATTGTATAAGTGGATTTTATGTTATCAGTCGAAATAGTCGGTGCAATTAAGGCTTTAAGTTCCAGTTTATTAATTGGTGATTTCGTGAAGGAGTTCAGATCAATAACTATAGAGAATACAATGTCTGCTTCCAACGGGATATCCGCAGATGTAAAATTGTATCCTTCTTTCGGATTGGTGGTCCATGCGATGAGGCACATGTTACTATTCGCTACTTTTGTGATGGAAATTAATGTGCCAGTTTTAGAGATTGTAGGGCCATTGAGAGAACTGTTCATCTTGATTTTCGAGAAGGTTGACTGCGGAAAGAAGACTTTATCTTTGCTTAGTTTTGTAAGCTCAATAGCCTCAATTGGTGATCGTGTCTTAGTTTTTTCATCAACCACACAGATGAAGACAGTTTTTTCATTGGTAACAGAGAATGAGGTACCACAATATGGAAAACTTGAGGAATCACTCCAGTGATAAAGTGTCAGCTTTCTTGAAGACGGCGGAGTTAACAGGAAAACCGTTTTGTTCCTCAGCAAAACTACTGGTATCGTGATTTCTTTCGATTGGTGTAAGTTCTCAATGGTTGCCTTATGAATGCCTGCAAGAATAGTATTACTGCATGGTGGTAGAGAGATTTCTGATTGATTAACATCAACGTGCAAATGGTTTCCCTGAGACTGCGGCTGTTTAATTATCTTGACGACATTTTTCTTCATTTTGTTTGATTCTATCATGAGTAACGCAAAAGTCGGAAGAATTGTGATAAAATAACCCAGCTAAGTCAGGGGAGAGAATTGACTGTGGTTACATTGGAGAACTTCAAGGCTGCACTTAAGGACGAATTGGATGCAATAACGAACAAACAGGCGACCAAGAAGCCGATTCATATCATAAACGGACTGCAGATGCTTTCCATGCCTGAAGGTTCTATTTATTCGTTTTCACTGGCTGAAGTGAAAAACATCCCCAGTTCATACGCAAAAATTACTATAGGTAAGGCCTCATACTCTGGGTTTGTCCTTTATTGTGAAGAGAAGAATCTTGAATTATCCATCGACAACTGCTTCGAACAGAAGATTGATTCTGCAGAGTTGGTAATAGACTCGTCCTATCTTACTCAAAAACTCTTAGAACGGTTTTCCGATGTCATGGAAACTGACAATCCAATCACGCAGTTGCTCAAGGATCTACACGAAGGGAGGCCGATTGATTTGCCAGCTTTTCAGATTGGTTCCGAGCAAGCAGTGGATCATGCATTGAAGGACAACTACTTGTCTGTAATATGGGGCCCACCCGGAACCGGAAAAACCCAGACCCTGGCTAAAATAGCAATGGAACTTGCCGGAGAAGGGAACAGAGTTCTTATCATTTCGACTAGCAACATCTCTGTAGATACTGCCATTCTGAGAATCGGGAAGTTGTTTGAGGAGCAGGAGACAAGAGGAAGAGTTATACGATATGGTTGTGTCTTTGATAAGAGGTTGAGAGAACACGAGTTCCTTTCTTCTGGATCGTTTGCTATGAATTCAAGTTCGGAACTGAAGGAAAGATTCGTCAAAATAGGTGAAGAAATCAGAGAAGGAACGAACGATCAAAAACGTTACAATGAGCTGACGAGAGAAAGAAAAACAATAATTGAGCAGCTTCGTTTAATTGAGAGGAAAGCCGTTTCCGAAGCGGAAGTTGTTGCAACCACGGTAGCGAAGTCATTTACTGATTCTTTGATTGCTGATGCCGAATGGGATTATGTGCTGTTTGATGAAGTTAGCATGGCGCTTGTGCCGAATACGTTTGTTGCTGCTTCTTTGGCAAATAAGAAAATAGTTCTGATAGGAGATTTTGAACAACTCCCATCAATTTCTGAGACTGAATCCAAGTTTCTGGAAATGGATATATTTGAGTATCTCCACATTTTTGAGGATGGGCTTGTTCATAAGAATCCGTACATGGTAATGCTCAACGTCCAGAGAAGAATGCACTCAAAAATATCTTGCTTCGTCAGAGACAAGATATATCAGGGCCTGTTGGAAGATGATCCTAATACCGATAGACTTCTTGATGAAAAAGTCTCTTTGCTGCCGTTCCCGGGTAACCCCGTAACCTTGGTTGACTATTCTGGGCTTAAGACATTTACATCGATTGCTCATTCATCACGAATTAATGTTACAAGTGCTCTTATTACTGCTAAGCTTGCTATTGAGGCTTCTAAGCCTGAAATCATCGTAGGAGTGATAACCCCATATGCTCCTCAAGCTGAATTCATCAACTCGATAATCCCGAGTATGCCTCATGATGGTCGTATTATCTGCTCGACCGTTCATCAATTCCAGGGCAATGAAGCAGATGTTATTATTTTTGATGCCGTAGAATCAAGAATTGAAGATAAAACCGCAGGACTGATGTTTTCTTCCAAAAATGCGAGAAGACTCGTCAATGTTGCGGTAACGAGAGCAAGAGCAAAACTGATTGTTGTCGCGGATTGGCGCTTTTTAGAATCCTCGTCACAATTGATTAAGGATTCACTGATACTAGATCTCATTGAGTATGCAAGCCATGAAAGCAGTGTGTCTCAACCAAATATGGTCAAAGCCTATTTCTCTGCAGATCAGAGTAGTGCAGCAAGATTCTTTGGTGGGACCGGTGATGCAAAGAATCTATTCTTGAATGATTTCAGTCAGGCGAAAAAGATTGAATACTGGCATTCTACCAATAACGATATCGAAGGAGATCAGACCTTTTCTTTATATGATTTCAAAAATGAGGCCCAACGGTATTCTTCAGAGAATGGCAGGAAGATTCGTTTCTTCGGAAAGGAAACAAAGAAGCTGGATGTGTTCAGCGGGACTATGAGGTTTACCCAACCTAATGGAAGAGTATGGAATGATTTCATATTGATTGATGACAATAAACTGTGGTTTGGTATGCCTCGGTTCGTCAACGGTTCAGGGTCCATGAGTTTCATACTGCGAATTGAATCTGAAGACGCCGTTCACGAGTTGAATTCATTGCTTGAACTGGATGACCGGAGGTTTTTCAGGAACCCAAATGCAAAAGCAAAGATTTATCTCCAAGAAAAACAGAAATGCAGTCATTGTTTTAAAACAGGATACCTGAAGGTTGAATTCAGTGAAAAAAAAGGTAGTTATTATCTAATGTGCAGCAATTGTAAAAGACCCAACTACCTTGACGATGATCTGTTAACGGAATTTGTTGGCAAAACAAAAGGGAAATGCGTTTGCGGTGGTAATTTGCTAGTTTCCCATGACAAGTATACTGGTCGCCGCTTCATCCGCTGTGAAAAGAAGTGGGTCTTAAAAGAAAAGAAACACACTGAGTTGGATTTTGAAAAATTGTTTGAACAATAGAG
>Ga0256870_1000143_pt1 | contig 22030 bp, 13 predicted proteins | sample RumenRJG_06RNA_FD_186079 | JGI IMG/M metagenome (GOLD analysis project Ga0256870, IMG submission 186079) | Metatranscriptome of bovine rumen microbial communities from Lethbridge, Alberta, Canada - Rumen RJG_06 (Metagenome Metatranscriptome) | ecosystem: Host-associated > Mammals > Digestive...
CTTGAATCATTCAACAGACGACATACTCTGCCGGCAGTCCTGCTGTTTGTCCTGCTGACCGTTGCACCGCTGGCAATGGCGGTCCAGTCGCTCTACCCTTTCATCATCAGTATCTTCACTGACAAGGCAGCCCTGATGGCGCTCGGATACAGGCTTCTTTTCGCCTGCGCCTGCACATTGGCAAGCATTGTCCTTGCACTTCCCGGCGCATACATCTTCGCACGTCTGCGCTTCCCGCTTAAAGGACTTCTGAAAGCATTCTGCCTTCTGTGTTTCACAGTTCCGTTGTCTGTGGAAATAACATCAATAGAAATTATCGAGTCATTGACCGGTTTCAAGCCACCATTTGGCTATTTCAACAGTGCAGCCGCACTTGTCTTCACCAACGTCCCGTTTGCAATCCTGATCATCTCCAGCTACTGGAGGACAATCGATGACAGAATAACCGACAGCGCAAGGACTCTGGGAGTCGGAAGGTTCCACATCTTCAGAACCGTCACATTGCCCGATCTCAGATGCGCCATCAGAGGCTGTGCCTCCGTTGTCTTCATCAGATGTCTGGCCTTTGGCCTTTCAGGCAAACCTCTGTTGTCGTTCGTCCTGTCACTACCTGCAGTCGGCGTTTTCTGCCGTGCCTTTTTCGGCTGTAGAAGAAACACGCAGGTCCGTGCAGGACTCAGCCAGGTCAGACCCGGCAGGTTCCTGTCCCATGTCCTTCTGGTAATCTACAGTCTTTTCCTGCTCTGCATAACCTTGGCAGGTCCGGGCATGCTGCTTTACAGGGTTCTTTTTTCAGAGGGCAGTTTTTCCGCAGCCCCCTACACCAGCTTGTTCGCAAGCATCTGCAGCAGCGGATTCTCAGACCTTATAGGACCGGCTCTGATTCTGGCAAGCTCCCTGCTTGCAACCGTAATCGCATCCAGGCTGGTGTTCGCTACAAAATTCATGGGCTTTCCGGTGTTCTTCATACTGGTCTGCCTTGCAGCAGGACAGGACCTTCTTCTAACAGGCTATTTGGAAATCATGGCACTTCTGCCAGGTCTTCCGGACTTTCTGCCGATGATCCTTGCAGAAACCACATACCTCATTCCGATTGCCGCAGTTGTGATGCTGCCACGCTTCAGATCCGCAGATTCCGACCTTCCGAGCGTTGCCACAACACTCGGAAGCAAGGCAGGCAGGGCCTTCAGAAACACGGTCGGAAGACTTCTCCTGTCCTCTGAATGTGCTGCGTTTCTCATCTGCTCTGCAATCATGCTCGGTTCCCTGGACAACCGGGGCCCGGTCTTCACATCCGTTCTCACGGCAATTAGCTTCATCATGCTGCTTGTAGGCAGCAGTCTCCTAAGGAAGGTGCACGATGTCTGACAAACCTCTTCTGATATGCGAAAACATCAAAAAGACCTGCTCAAAGCTGAATCTTGAATTCGATTTCTCCGTCAGCGAAGGAGATCTGGTATCCGTCATAGGACCGTCAGGAAGCGGAAGAACCTGTCTTCTCAAGCTTATTGCCGGACTCGAGAGACCGGACAAAGGAAGCATCCTGATCCGTGACACGAATGTCACAGGCCTTGATCCGGAAAAGAGGAAGGTCGCATACATTCCCGCTTCCTATGCGCTTTTCCCGAACATGACCGTCGAGCAGAACATCGGCTATCCGATGAGGACGAAAAAGCTCCCCAAGGATGAGATTGCCGCACAGACCAGAAACCTTGTGGATCTTCTGCATCTTGAAGGCAATGACAAGAAGCGTCCTTCAGAGCTCTCCGCTTCCGAGAAATACAAGGTGGCCCTTGCAAGAGCCCTCGCATCCCAGCCGGACATCCTTCTTCTGGACGAAATCCTTTCCGGCCTTGATTCCAAGGAGCGCCATGCCCTGAGAAACCAGATCCGCGAGATCCAGAAAACCACAGGAACCACCACCCTGTTTGTGACAAACAGCCAGGAGGAGGCTCTGAGCATCTCGGACCGCATAATCCTTCTCAATGAAGGCCACATCGAGCAGTCAGGAGCCCCGGAAGAGGTCTACAGACGCCCGGTTTCCGAGTTCTCCGCCCGTTTCATGGGAGAATGCAACATCCTTCCCTACGACATCATCCTCAAGACTCTACGGGTCCCCGAGACCGAAAGATCGAAGGTGATCTACCAGTGCTACGGTCCCGAGCACAGGCTTCTGTTCAGACCCGAGGACATGGTGGTCAACGACATGCCCGGCCTGCCATTCCCCGAATTCTTCCCTCACCTGAGGTTCGAGAACGCCAGAATCACCCGTGTTGAGTACATCGGAAAGGAATACCTTGTCACAGCCGTGTACGACGACCTTGTGATCAAGGTCTACACCGTCTACAAGCCGGCATCGGACTGCATCACCGCCGGAATCAGAATGACCAAGATCCTCGAGTTCAACGACGGCCGCCTTATCCGCCATTAAAACTCCGCCAAATTTACAATCAAATCTTCGCCAAATTTATAATCAAATCTTCGCCAAATTTATAATCAATCCTTGACAGAAAGAGAAATCTTCTCTTTAATATCTTTAGAGGAAAATAAATAATGGAGAACTACAAGAAAAGAATAATTGACCCCATGCTTGCTCAGCGACTCAAGAACAAAGGTGCTATTCTTGTTGAAGGCGCAAAATGGTGCGGAAAGACAACCATGTGTGAGACTCATGCGGAAAGTATTCTATACATGGATGATCCTGATACTGTGGATCAGAACCTCGAACTTGCAGGGATAAGTCCCAAAACCTTGCTCTTGGGAAAGAACCCGAGACTTATTGACGAATGGCAACTTGCCCCAAAGCTATGGGATACTGTTAGATATGAGGTAGATCACCGCCAGGGATTCGGACACTTCATACTTACAGGATCTTCTGTACCCGCCGATTTAAGTGAAATACATCATTCAGGAACAGGGCGGATTGCCCGGATGAAGATGCGGCCGATGAGTCTGTACGAGTCCGAAGATTCAAATGGAAGTGTCAGTTTGGGAGCATTGTTTTCCTCTCCCGAATCAATAGAAGGCGTCTCCAATACAGATCTGAATCAACTTGCATTTCTTGTATGCAGAGGAGGATGGCCTCTGTCTACCTTTCTGGATGGAGAAGATGCGCTGGTTCAAGCCAGAGATTATGTGGATGGCGTTGTAAATTCCGATATCAGCCGTGCGGATGGAGTGAAGAGAAACCCGGAGATTGCAAAGCTTATTCTCAGATCTTATTCAAGACACCAGGGTACATCAGCCTCAATTGCAACAATATGCGAAGACATCAAGGCAAAAGATGCCTTGGATGTAAGCAGTGCCACTGTCATATCCTACCTGAACGCCCTCAGAACTATTTTTGTCGTAGAAGATTCCTCCGCATGGAGTCCTAACCTGAGGTCAAAAACAGCCATACGGACTTCCGAAACACGGTATTTTGTGGATCCGTCAATTGCAGCGGCCTCACTGGGAATAGGTCCGGGCGATCTGGTCAATGATCTTGAATCATTCGGCTTCCTTTTCGAGACAATGTGCATAAGAGATCTGAGAGTATACGCAGAATCACTTGATGGAGAAATCAAGCATTTCAGAACAAAGGAGAATCTGGAATGTGATGCAGTCATACATCTGCGGAACGGAAACTATGGTTTGGCAGAAATCAAACTTGGTGGAAGTAAACTCATTGAGGAGGGAGCCAAAAATCTTAAAAAGATTGAAAGTCTGCTGGATACTACAAAAATGAAAGCTCCGTCATTTCTTATGGTTCTTTCTGGAACGACATCCTACGCATATAGACGGGAGGATGGCGTTTATGTTGTCCCGATTGCTTGTCTAAAAAACTGACTCCAATCCAACAATGACAGTAATCGTAAGCGGTGAATAAATCCACCGTTCAATAAACAATCCATGACTGTACACTTCAATCATGGAAAACAGAAGCACAAAAGTATGCAGGTCAGGCTGGGAGTTTGATAGACGAGAGAAAGCCTACCATTCATACATGTTCACTCTTCAGCACAGGAACTACGGAACGTCGGTTCGCGGCTATGCCAGAGACCACAACCTGAGCAGGGATACTCTGCGCAGTTGGATTGATCGCTATCCCGGCGGCCGCCCTTTCTATGATGCTGATGACATGACACAACAGGCTCCCGAACCTCCAAGAGGAGAAGCCCAGATGGTCAAGCTGAACGCACAACAACTTGAAAAGCCGTTGCCGGCTCCTGATATGATCACTCAAACGGATTCGGGCAATATCATCAGGATTGAATACTACGGTGCAAGCATCCAGGCTTCAGGAAAGGATATTGTTGCAGTACTTGCCGCAATCAGGTCACTCAGCGGCTTGCTCCGCTGAAGATGTAGGGAGTCTTCCTTTGAGTATCCGGCTCAGCATGCTTTCTGGCTTCCTGAATATCCTTGATCCTGGTCAAGTCCGCATTCCAAGGAAGCAGAGCTTCAAGTTCTTCATCCGTCTTCGACACAGGGCCGAACGTGAGGATGAACTCAAGGTAATCCCTCGGTTTCAGGCTGTTGGCTTTGGCACTCTCTATCACGGAGTAGAAGAAGCAGGAGGCATCCGCTCCGTTGACAGTCTGACTGAAAAGCCAGTTCTTTCTTCCCGTTGCGAATGCCTTCGCAATCCGCTCGGAGGCATTGTTGTCGGGTGTGCCTTCAACATAATCAAGGTATCCCGGAAGACTGTCCTGCCTTTCAAGGATGTAATTCAGACCCTTGCTCATCGCTCCTTCAGGATACTTGAACCTGAGGGAGTTCGCGAAACTGAATATCTGATCCATGACCTTGAGGCTTTTCTCCTTGCGGGAGGAGAGGAAACCGGAAACATCGATGTGTCCTTCCTGAAGCTCGGTTCTGTATTCGTTCTCTATCGCATAGAGCTTGTCGAAAAGAAGGACGATCTTTTTCGCATTCTCCTCCTCATGGTCCTTGAGGATGGTCTTGAACTTCCTTACGGCATGTACCCAACAGTTGCAATGCTTCTCGAAGGCGTAGCTCTTCAGACCGTCGGTCATCACCGGAGAAGTGCATCCGTATTTGATGTAATCGTCCATCAGAGTCACCTTGCTGCGGCTCTGGATGTAGGAACATGCGACGAGGCGTCTGACAGTCCTGTCAGTTTCATTGTATGAGGAGCCCTGCCGTATGAACATGAACGAGGATTTCGATATCGCTCCACTTTCGGTCCTGAAGTCCAACACCTGTAGCGGAGTCTCATCCATGTTCAGGTACTTCATCGTGTACATCGTCTTGGTGAAGTACCTTTCTACTTGTGTAAGAGCGGTGTACCAGGTGATCAGCCATTTGGCCATCGTCTGTCGCCCCAGCCGTATTCCGATGTCTGCCAGCCTCTCACTCTGTCTGTACAGCGGAAGATGGTCATCATATTTGTCAACCGCAATGTTCGAACAGAAGGAGGCTGAACAACCCAGGCCGTCCGTAGCAGGATTATCGAAGAGGATTATCTTCTTCTCTTCCTCGCAGTCTGCCTGGTACTGAGCATAGATGTTCCTTTCAACGGAGACCGATGCAGGAACGTAGGCGATTTTGTCTATGACCTTATTCTCGATCCTCGAGTACCTGATTTCACCTCTTACGAGGAACTCGGGAGCATTGGCTGTGTGATCATTTACGTAGACCGGAGTATCAGCGGAAGCCTGAGCGCACTGGCGCACAGCCTTCTTTCTGGTGTGTTCCTTCACTACGGTCGCAGGATTTTCCTTATCGGAGAAGGTGTCGATGACCTCGAGCTCGTCAAACAGGGTTTCGACCTGTTCGCACTTGGGCTTGTATTTCTCCACTCTTGCCAAGCGCTGCATCTCAAGGAGGACGTCCACCTGGTTCTGCAGGTCTGAGATCTGTTTGCTCTGCTCCGAAAGCTGCTTCGACTGTTGGAGAATCATGTCGATCAGTTGGTCCTGAGAGAGTTTCTTAAGCTCGTGCAAATCTTTTTCCTGCATGAACTTAGTCTATCACAAAACACACTTTTCATCAAGGGTTGGGTGACTCTTTTTTGACTTTTATTTCATTTTCACAAAACGAGTTAATTGACAAACTCCGGCGAAAGTACGGGCAAAGTTCGCCATGTGTCTACACCCTTGAGCATGAGCAGGATCTCATTGAAGTTCACCTTCATGGCTTCCTCCTCGGAGTCCGGCCAGCGGAATGTGCTCTTGCACTCAAGACGCTTGGAGATCTCAATCCAGCCGTTGTTGTTCCAGGTGATTGCCACTATCTTCTTGTGATCCTTTCCGCAGAACAGGAACACGGCTTTCGAGAAGGGCATCATCTTCATCTGGTTCTGAACGATTCTGGACAAACCGGTTGCACGCTTACGCATGTCGGTCACTCCGGGTCGCACGTAGAAATCATATTCTTCAATGTTCAGCTGCATGGTTCCACCATGGCATTAACAGTAATGCTTAATGCTCAGGAAAACAGCGTGGATTTATTCACCGCTTACCAGTAATCGTTCAGTAAGCGGCTTTTCAGTTTGATAGTTACAAAGAGTGAAGCCGGGCATGGATTGGAAAATAGACCACACCCGGCTTCTATAGATATTAAATTTGATACTCTGTCGTAAACTGTATCATTTGGAGTTATTCATGAGAGAGAATAAATACAGGACAGAAATATCAAAATCAAACGCAATATAAGGATTCCTTTTCCCTTTGCCTCGCCTTGTTTTTGGGCATAGAGTTCGGCAAGCCTCCGGGAAAAGGTATCCCAATAAACTCCTTATCAATTACCTCCCACCACAGTTCCTACAATACTTCCACCTACTACAGTAGTAAGCTGCGAGTAGACTGTGGCAACCACGGAACCGGAGAAGGATGACCCTCCCGATACCAAAATCACTTTAACGAGATAGGCTCCTGGCGCAACATCAACACTGTAAGAATCACCTGTAACAGTAGTTGGAGTTACGGTTTCACCAGGTATTGCATATCCTACGGAAACACTGTCGATGGTACCCAGCTGAGGTGTACTTGCCTCAATGATTGCATGGATATCAACCTGTAGTGTTCCCTCAGCTTTCTGTGGATCTGAGACCGGGCTCACAATCACATTGACTTTGTTTTCATAGGAAGTTCCGGAAGTACTTCTCAAAAGAACACCTGTGCTCTCTCCGCTATAGACGAAGTCAGCCATTTTATCGGTAGTCGGAACAGATTTGTAGGCAAACAGCTTGAAGTTCCAGTATCCCTGGGAGAAACCACTCACACTGCCTAGACCTTTTCCTCCATCCCTTTTGACTGCAACGGCGCCAGAGCAGTCGTATGTGGTGGTTTTTCCTGACACCAGGTTGGAACCATCCGCCTTTTCGGCCGCATAGTACCAGTAATAGTCATTGGGATTGAAGTCTGGAATGGATGCAGAAATTGCCCTTGATGTCTTTTTGTCAAAAGCTACAGAGACAAGTTCTTCATTGAGAGATGACGAATCACATGACACCGCCAGCAACACCACCGCCATGCAAATAGCCAATATGATTGATAACCTCTTTCTCATCCGTTTCTCCTCAAACCACCGAGAAATTCACCTCTGAGGTTATTTCCCCGGCCCTACTTCCATTTGGATCCAACAATCCATCACAGGAGCCATGGCCTTGCGACCATAGCCCCTGTAGTTGATTGATGGATTACTGAATAATCACGACAGCCGTGTATTCAGAAGCCTTATTTCCCGCTCCGTTGTTCGCAGCGAAGGTATTGAAGACTTCCTCACTTGCAACATGTACTGTGAATTTGAACTGACCCGGATTTCCACTCTGTTGATGGCAAATAATATGACCACCCTTTGTCTGTCCGGCCGGAACATAGTCATAGTTATATGTTGTATTCTCACCTCTGAGATAAAGATCAGTGAGTGCTTTGCACTGACGTCCTGCCCAGTTTACGATTTCGGGTGAGCCGAGAATATCGAGCACCTTCAATGAGTCGCAGCCATCAAACGCCTTGTATCCAATGTATGTGACATTTTTTCCAACGATTATTGTCTCAACACCAGTACAAGCATAGAATGCCCAATCCTCAACCCTTGTAACGGAATCCGGAATTTCGACTGACTTGACCTTCGAAAGCCCATAGAACAACCTGTCCGGAACTGTTGTGAGATTGGTAAGGTCTACACTCTCAACCGTTGAATTGCCATCAAATGGTTTATATGCAGAGGTGATATCATTTGCAAATGCCACAGATGTTATCTTCGTGTTGTATTTGAACGAGTTCTGTCCCAGTCCGACGACGGTAAGTCCAGGAATATCTGCAAACAGCTTTCCGACTGTGTACTTGGTATCATCCGGTGTTTCCGATCCATCATAACCGTTGTAGTTTCTTGCATCATACACGTAGACTTCACCGCTGGCATCGAAGCGGTACATGACATCATCACTCATAGTTCCATATGCGTAATTACCATCGATGGTTACATCTGTTGCACCCGCATCGATTGCCAGCTGGCTGCAATCTCACCGGCTGAGAGGATTGTCCATGTGCCATCCTTGTTATCGCGGACCTCGCAACCTTCAACAGCATAAACAGTCGGGTCGACTGTGAATGTGCCACCTGCAGCTTCAAGCTTGGTTGTGAAAGAAGCTTCCTCATCAGTAGCAAGAATAAGCTTTCCTGTGATCATTCCGCCGTTGACTCTGATGCTGCCATCTCCCGGATAGTTGGGATTCTTAACAGCAGCAAGAGCATAACCGCTTGTGGATGCACCATTGTTGTATTCCTCGTGGCTCTGTGTCGGAGCTGTAGCTGTAATGGCACCACCATTGACGATTACGTTTCCACCCTTGGCCTCGATACCACCCTTACCTACGATGGTTCCTCCAGCAACTGTCAAAGTTCCTTTCTGCGGATGATAGATCGCATAGTCGTTCTCGGCATAAACCTCAGCACCCTCATTGATGGTGATGGTTGTGGCGGTAAGAGTGCTCGTTCCGTTTCCGGAAATAGCAGAGGCTGTTCCTGTTACCTTGATTTTTCCATTGACTTCAAGCGACTGTCCGTTGGTCTCTGTTCCGAAAATTGAAACACCGTAGCAATAGGAGGAAGAAATGGTGACATCCTTTCCAATCACCAGACCTGCAGCTGTTCCGGCATTATTACCGACTCTGATGACTGAACTTGAAGCTCCGAAAGTGGATACTGCAGTACCGGCAGCAATTGTTCCCTTATCGGTAAGTGTCAGTGTTCCTTCCTGAACATGGATTGCACGGCAGTTGGCTGCTGTGATGTCGTATCCTGCAAGGTCCAGAGTGAAGGACTCCGTTGTCTCGACTGTGCTTGTCAGTGCAACATCGGCAAGAAGTGTGACTGTGCTTGTGCCGTCGTCCTTGACCTTTGCAATAGCCTCGGCAAGTGTTCCGTACTTCACACCATCAACATCTGCAACATAGTTTGCAGGTGCCTTGTACTTGATCTCGAACGGGCTGAATGTCCTTGTCTTGATATACAGGGTTCCTGCAGGATCATAGAAATAGTAACCGGGATGTGTGGGATCTGTTGATGAGGCAACCTCGAGTTCAGCAAGAGTATCACACTTTGCCATATCATCACCGCTGTGCTTGACAGTGACAGATGAAAGACCGGAGCTCATCTCGATCTCGACGATGACATACTTCTCCAGTGATGTGACGGGCTTCTCGGTTGTCTGGGTCTCTGATGCCTTGGTGTAGGTCAGTGTGGCCTTCATTCCGATCTCGTATGTTACGCTCTGCTCTGAAGCATCGGTCGGGTCGACATTGAGTGTCAGCTTGAGCTTTGTGCTTGCTCCTGTATCAACGGCCTGCTCTGCAGCCATGGAAGCTATGATTGCATCGGCATCGGATCTTGCAACAGTGGCAGAGACTTTCTTCTCTGCAGTGGCAGCTGTCTTGATCTCAACATCGTCACCAAATCCGTACTGGATTTGTGCAGACTCTGCCTGGACATTCACTGCATCCGGATTGAGGTCTGCATCGAACTGTGCGTATGTGATCAGCTCGTTGAGGTTTCCTCCGATTGTGGTGGTAAGTCCGGAATAGACAGTTGCAATGACATAACCTTCACCATACACGATTGTCTGTGCAGCATTGGTGAACTTCACCGTCACCTTGTATGCTCCGGCAGGAACGGTGTATGTCTTTGTCTCCGAATCGTAGCTGAGACCTGCGACTGCACTTCCGTCGGGGTTCGTGACCTCGATGGACTTGGTCTGATCAGTCTTGTCTCCCTGCTTCTTCGGGATGAATGTGATCTCACCGATCTTGATGTATCCGTCACCTTCTGAAACGGGGTTCACCACGACGCTGGCGGTGTTGTCTCCGCCTCTGGTCAGTGTGACGTTCTTTGCCTCTCCGTAGAAGACCAAATCCTTGTAGACTCCGTTGTCATTTGTCTTGTATGCCCAGAGCTTGAAGTTCCACTGTCCCTGCGAGAATCCGGCTACCTTGTAGGCCTTGTATCCGGCCTCAGTACCTCTTCCGGATCCGAGGCCCGGGTTTCCCTGGCTTACGGGAAGAGCTCCATAAATGTTGTATGGAACAGTGGCTCCGCTTGTAAGTCCGGAATCATCGGCCTTCTCTGCAGCGTACTTCCAGTAGTAGGCATCCTTGTTGAAGGTCTCAAGCGTAGCAGTGATGCTTCTTGAGGCAGCTTCTTCGAAGGAAACCGATACAAGTTCGTCTGCCGGTGTTCCTACTTCAGCCTTACAGGACACGAGCATTGCGCCTACGGCCAAGAGGATCACCATAAGTGTTGTTAATCCTTTCCTCATATTTTTCTCCTTAAAAAGTTTTATTGCTTTCCAACAATCCATCGTGCAGGCAGAGGTTTTGCCCTCTACCTGCACAGTTGAGTGTTGGACTCAACTGATCAACAATAATTGGTGACTACAAAGACTTCCAAATAACCCTCAAAATCATCGTCATAAGACTCTTCAAAACCAGCGCCGGTTCACGGACCGACGACGGTGGCTTCGGGGAAGACAGTTTCGTGGAATGTGCAAACAACACTTGCACAGACAACATCGTCTTCATGATTTCCGTTGGTAAGAATCAACTCAACCGTAATCGATTTTCCATAAGCCTTTTCCGGATTGTTGACATAAGCTCCACAGTTGAAGCCCTGTCTGTCCCCGTCTGCTCCAGTTCTGCTACATAATCCGAGAAGAAGATCGTATCTGACAAAGTCTTTTTCTTTGGGGAAAGCGCTTTCCATAAAATAAACGGAATCACCTTTTTTACAGCTAGGACTATCAATAGCAACTGGATTACTTCCGAGGTATTGCCCAACTATTCCGATTTCGCCATCAGAGAAATCATTATTTGCAGTAAGTTTGAAATCGACTCTCCACGCTGATGAGTCTTTCGTGGGGAGCGAGATTATTTTACCAGCTGAATAGTAGTAATCCTCTTTGGGGAGATCAGATGCGTCCTTGCCATAAGCATCGAAATAAGGAAGGAATGTAACGAAAGTGCCTTCATCTACAGCAGCGAGAATTACATCGTCTATACTACTGGCATCAATATCACCATTGTCCATGAGAACAAGTTCATAGGCTTCGATATCGGCATACTTCAGCTCTTTGGCATTATTTTTGTTATACATATACCTTATGACCGTTGCATTCGGAGCAGGCACTTTTTTGACAGTCCAATACCCTTCAGTTTCATGATTAATTGCTTCATAACCATCAGCAACACATTCGGTCGGATCAATGTTGTATGTTCCACCCATTAAAACAGGCTTAAGACCGGTTGCAAGGTAAAGTACTCCACCGTCTGCGGTATTAATCGTGAAATTACCGGACTTGATGGTGATTGATGAAGGCCCGAATTCGCCGGTCGGATTCTCCGGTGTCACTACATCAGAGTCTGTTCCTGCACCCTGAACCCAGAACATTGACTTGTTTGCAACTGTGCTATCGGTATTCTTAACGTATGTAGTTCCTTCGATTGTAACATCGGATCCTGACTGTGCACATACGGTGTAATACTTGGTTCCGGCAACGTTGCTGTTCTTAATTACAACATTCTTGGAAGTCGTGAAGACATTTATTCCACCAACTGTTGTAATATTCTCGATCAATGCGCCATCGGCACCGGCGATGCAAAGAACATAACTGTTGGTGACGTTGTCTGTCTTTCCTGCGTTGAGGGTACCGTTCTTGATGGTCACATTACTGATTCTGCCATCTTTGGCAAGGAGATGTCCGAAAGCAATGGCAGCGTTACCCATGTTCTCTATGGTCTTACCGTTGAGATCAAACGTGATGTTGTTCTTTGTTATCTCTAGGGGATTGTATGTACTTCCAGCCCACTTGTATGCCGAATAGGGCTCCTTGGAGAAGTCCAGATCGGCCAGCAGTGTAAGGGTATCGCCATCCTTCAGAGCATCTACAGCATCTACAAGCGTTGTATACTTTTCCGTTCCGATTGCAGCGACATATGAAGGAACCACATAGCTCAGCGTGAACGGGCTGAAGCTTCTGGTGACAATTGTCAGGACACCGGTATTCTTGTTGTAGTTGTAGAAACCGGCCCAGATGTCGACTCCGTCAACTTCGGCGTGAGTATCCTGATTAGGATCATAGACTGCAGGATTGTCGATGGACTTCATCGTCAGACCGCTGTGTTTGACAGTGACCTGATCGAGACCTGTCTGCATCGGGATGACTGCAGTGACATAATCAGCCACGTTCTTGACATCGGCCACTGTGGTTCTGCTGACGGTCTCTGTACCGACAGTCTCCTTGTAGTTGATGGTGGCAGTCATGTTGATCTCATACTCGATGGTTGTCTCTGTGGCACCTGTGGTATCGACACCAAGAGCAAGAGTCATGTTCGTGGTTGAAGCACTGAGATCAATAGCGCTGTCGGATTCCTGGATGGACTCCATGATCTTGTCTACGCTGTTCTTTGTGATTGCTGCAGTAACAGCCTTCTCTACGGTAGAGGGAGTTTTGAGAACGTATCCGGCCGTAGCAGTGGAATCATCGTATGTGATACCGGTAGCTTCAGCGCAGACATTCACGGCATCCGGATTCTGATCGGCAGCGAACTGTGCATAGGATGTCAGCTCGGAAAGAGAACCGGATATCGTTGTCGTCAGGTTGGAATAAACCGTGACGATGACCGAACCGCTGGCAACGGGAATACCCAGATAGCTGTAGGTTCTTGTGAACTTGTACTGTTTCGGGGGAAGACTATAGACACCCTCAACAGCTGAAGGCTGGGGATCCAAATCGACCCACTCCCATTTTTCCGGCTCTTCCGCTACTTTCTCGTAATCCTGAAGCACATCTGTGAAGATGATGAGATCCGTAGGCACGCTGCTTGCCGATGCAGGATTGAATGTGATGGTCCCGATCTTCAGATAACCATCGCCAGTTGTGGTCGGGCTTACAATGACGGATGCAAGGTGGTGGTCGCTGTCGATCAGGACGCCATCGGCCTCGCCCCAGTATGCGAGCACTGTTCTGTCAGAATCCTTATAGGCAAAGAGCCTGAAGTCCCAATATCCCTTGGAGAATCCGGGGACCTTGGTGGGAGCTGAAACGTTGTTCACCAAGGAATTGAGTCCCTTGCCGGCCTGGACCTGGACTGAACCGTCTCCGTCCTCATTCCAAGCGGCTGTTTCTCCGCTCTTGAGTCCGGAACCATCGTTCTTCTTGGCTTCGTATGACCAATAGTATTCCTTGACATCGAATGTCTCCAATGTGGCTGTAAGAGCCCTTGAGGTCATCTCCCCGAAGGAAACATAGACCAGCTCTTCCTCCACGGGCTGGACGTCGTTGTTACATGAGGTCATCACAAGACCGATCAGAACAAAAACAGCCAGCAGAATACATATGCTTTTCTTCATATCTTTTTCTCCCTACAATAAATATCCTTTATATCTCCCGCACACTTACTGAACCGTGTACGTACCGTCGCCGTTGTTTACACAAGTCTTGCCGGATGCAATCTCCGGCGTTCACGGAGCCACATAAATAGCTCCTGAGTTATTTACGATTGTCGCTGATCCAGAACAGTCATAAGTATCTATACTTACTTGCCTCACTGCATCTGTTGTACTGGATTCGTAATAACCACCAGAAATAGTTATGCCTTTACCTTTCAAAACAAGAGCGTTATTACCGTAGGATTTATAGGTACCTCCGGAGAAGTAAGTATAGTCTGAACTTTTATTGTCCTTCCAAACACAAACACCTCCGTTGATAGCAGTTATTCCACCACCACCGACAGAATCTTTGAAGTATAGATAACCTGACTGCTGAGACGAGAATATACATGCACCCGTTCCTGTATATGTAATGGTATGACCATTGAAATCAATGGTAGATCTTGTAGCATAACCGACAGCGCAGTTATAATTTGTACCACTATATTTGTAAACTGTATCATCTCCAAGAGTTATATCCTGAAGCAGTACAATAGTGTCATCACTCCCCAAACCATTGAATGCATCTTTAAATAACCCGTACTCTCCGACTTTAGTTGCAGTGTGCCAATCTTCGTTTTGGTCTGTAGAGTAAACAGCTACTACGGGATGAACCAAAATGGAGAAATGATGCGTACAGCCATCAGAATCAATCGTTTCTATCAATTCAAGATAGACATTGTTAATGGATTCTGCGCCTGTATATGAGATTCCTTCAACTTCGTAAACTACGGTAAGGGCATCACCCTGAGTGAAGACTTTCTTAACAGAAGCATTCTCCCTGATGTAAACGGTTTCCCCAAACAAAGCCTGATCAATAGCATCATCAGCTCCGCCCTCATAGCAATAATAGCGTCCGCCCACTCTCGCAGCATAATCTGTCGGGGGCTCCACAGCCATTGAGATTCCCTGTTCGTTGACAACCAGATAGCTGTTTCCATCAATGAATTGCCCCATTTCATCAGATGAGAAGGAACCGGATTCAGCGATCAGAACCTCTCTATACAAATGATCACCACTATAGCTTTGCATATTGCCTAATAGTTTATTAGCAGAGTAACTTCCTCCCTTTATGACCACACTGTCCTTGTAATCTGTGTAATTATAGCCAATATCTTCCGCAGGAGTGAGGAACACTTCGGATCTCGAGTCGTTAGCAGAATGGTACCCGTTTTTAAAAATGTAATTACCATACAAATCAGTATCAATGCGATTAGATGGATTTGCACGTGTAAGATCATCCTCGATATTTGTAAAATAGAACAAACTGTCGCTTCCCAAGGCCGTTGCAGTTATGTTCTCAAGAACTACTTCCTTCGCAGGTCTCATGGGATGATATCCGTTGTAGTAATATGGAGGCCACTTGGCATTCGATTTGTACTTTACTATCGTCCACTGGTGATCACCTATGATGAAGACATGCCAGGCGGACTCAACTTCTCCGTTCTTGATTGTCACATTCTCACATTCGGAAATCTTGAATGCAGAATAAATGGACTTACTCTGAGAACCAGCAGAATTTGCACTATGTTGAGTTTCCATTAGAATCGCCGTTTTTGCTGCAGTAATCTTATGTCCATTGAGATCAATCGTCAGGTTCGAGATCTTGATATCGATGCTATCCGTAATGTCGTCATAAAGGACAATCGTTTCTCCACCCGTGCAGTCAGCAAGAGCCTCAGTAACAGTAGCGTAGTCGAACTTGTTTCCACACCTGACCTTGGCACCGGCAGGAACTGGCTTCACTGTCCAGGTATTATTTTCGTTATCATGAGCATAGTATCCCTTAGCAACATAGTCAGAAGGATCGATGCTGTACGTACCACCGGAAATGGACATGGTGTTCTCTGTCGCTCCGCCGGCATTCTGGTTTTCAATCTGTCCGATTGTCCAGTTGCCGCCGGAGATCAGGATGTAGTCTGTAGTCTGGTTGTCGTTCGCCCTGATTCTGAGCTTGTCGCAGTTGAACGTTCCGCCGGTAATCGTGACATTCGTCTTGTTGCCCTTGGAGACGAAATCAAGCATTCCGTTGACAGTACCGCCGCTGATGGTCAGCGAGATTCCCATAGGCTGCTGGGGCATGTTGCACCAGATTCCACCGGACTCGATTGTACCGTCGGTCATAACCATGATGCTTCTTCCGTTCATCGGTGTATTGCCGTTATTGGCATACAGACGGACCGCCTGGTCTCCATTGGCGCAAGCCACTACTCCGCCGTTCATGTAGAAGCGGGCATCCGAATCAGTCCAGTTGACATGGTTCTCTATGGCGTAGCTCGCACCGCCAACAGTGGTGTTCTCGATTCTTCCGGCCTCAAGAGTGAGGGTGCCGAAGTTGTAGATTGTGTATGTTCCATACCAATAACCCGAATCCGGCTTCGTGCTCTTGTATGTGATGCAACCTGTGGTTGTGGTACCGGAATCGACTATTGTCAGTGCCGATGTTGCAGGGATTTCCAGCAGGGCACTCGTTGAGTCGTTGGTGGCCGTTCCGGAGATTGTCTTTCCGTTCAAATCCAGTGTAATTGACTTGCCTGCTCCGATGTTCAATGCTGTACCGGAGAATTCTCCGAGAGCAACGTCATCGAGAATCAGCACGGTGTCTCCGGAAACTGCTTCCGAGAAAGCCGTTGTCAGAGACTCGTATCTCTTGGTTCCGATTGCAGCGACGAATGAAGGAACCTTGTAGCTCAGCGTGAACGGGCTGAAGTTATAGGTCCTGATGTAAAGCATGGCCTTTTTATAATCAGGTCCGAGGTCAGGATTATCATCGGGATCATTGTACGGATCCTGGTAGAAATAGAATCCAGCAGCAGCTCCGGTTGACTCCTTCGTCTTGCCGTTCAGTTCATCAAGGCTTGCACATGCCGTCATATCGACATCGGAGTGCTTGACCTTGACGTCTGAGAGTCCTCTCTGCAGCTCGATCCTGACGGTCACGAAGTCATCAAGAGTATCGACCGTTGATGTTGTGGTTGTCTTCTCGCTGCCCTGGGCATCTTTCTTCTCGTATTTGAGCGTTGCTTCCATGCCTATTTCATATGTGACGGTGTTAGCAGTTGCTTCCGTAGTATTCACAGAGAGATTAAGAGTCAGTTCTGATGTGGCGCTTCCGGAAGTCGATTTCTTGGCATTCAGATCATCTTCCATCTTGGAAATCAGATTCTGTGCTGCAGAGGTCTTCATGCTTGCAGATACCTTGTCCGCAGCAGTTGTCTTGAACACAACGGAACTAGAAGAATCCCAATCCTGGGTTATTGGATTCTTAGGATCCGTTCCGATTGTCGTGGCAATGATGTCCGGATTCTGCTCTGCACCGAACTCCGCGTATGTGGTGAGCTCGGAAAGTGATCCGGAGATTGTCGTTGTCAGGTTGGAATAGACAGTGACGATGACTGAGCCGCTGGCTACAGGGATATCCTCATATTTGTACACTCTCGTGAACTTATACTGTGCGGCAGGCAATGTGTACTTGCCGGTTGCATCAGGTGTGTATTCTGTAGCAACCCACTTATCGTTCTTGTATTCGTAAACGGTATCAGTTGGGACGACATATGCAGCGGAGCTGCCTGCAGATGCGGGATTGAATGTGATTGTCCCTATCTGGAGGAATCCGTCTGCAGTACCCGCGGGGCTGACAACGACATTTACCATATGGTTGGTGCTGTCGATGAGAACGCCATCGGCCTCTCCCTCGTAGGCAAGAGCGAGTTGTGTTCTGTCAGAATCAATATACGCAAACAGCCTGAAGTTCCAGTATCCCTTGGAGAATCCGGGAACCTTGGTGGGTTCAGGATTATTGTTCACCAATGTGGTCAGACCCTTTCCGTCCTGAACGGGAATGGCACCTTCACCGGTAGTATCCCACGCAGTCTGTCCGCTTATGAGTCCTGAGCCGTCATTCTTCTGGGCCTCGTATGACCACCAGTAATCATCGGCATCAAAATCTTCCAATGTGGCTATCAGAGCCCTTGAACTGTCCTCTCCGAAAGAAACGTATACAAGTTCCTCCCCAACCGGATTAACATCGTTTTTACATGATGTCAGAATAACCCCCACCATGAGGAAAACAATCAGTACTGCCAGAATGATTTTCTTCATATCCTTCTCCTATTCTTCATGGAAAATGCCTCGACACTTTCCGTCCAACAATCCATCGCGCAGGCAGAGGTCACAACCCCGGCCTGTGTAGTTAAGTGTTGAATCAAATAATTCATGATTCTGTTTCAATATGTTCACCATATGAAAACAACTTCACACTTATCTCCGTAAAATTCCTCACTGTATGAATACAGAGGCACTTCCTGTGCCGCTGGTATTTCCGAACACACATGTGATGTTCACGCTCTCGTTTCCGGGGGTATAAACGAATGTGTTTGTCGTAGCCTCAGGCTGGAGTGTGGTATCCACATACCAGGCATACGATGTCGGGACAGATGCCGGATTGGTGCTTGTGAAAGTGATCGTCCATTTTCCAGTCTCTTCACTCCACTCCTTGGCCATTGTTCCGGCAGGAGCTGAAGGATATGTGGCTCCTGTGACATCGAACTGTGCATATGTCATGAGCTCCGAAAGATTACCGTAGACGGTAGTCACGAGGTTGGAGTAGACCGTTGAAAGCACCGAACCCTCTGCAAAGATGTACTTCTGTTCGCCGATCATGTACGTAAACGCAACATAGACACTGTAGAGACCGGGATCAATGGTGTAGACATTATCCGTACCTGTCTGTACCTGAGAATCCGAAACCCTGGTAACAGTGACTTCCTTCGTGAAATCTTCAATACTATTTACTTCTGCCGGTGTCCGTGCGGGATTGAAATCGATGTGTGCAGTATCGACGAAGAGGACTCCCTTATCCTGAGTCGTCACCGGGCTGACAATGATATTTACGGAATTCTCTCCGCCCTTTCTGAGGCTCACTGCCGTTGCTTCACCCTGGTAGACAACAACATAGTCGTCTCCGTTCTTCTTACATCCGAAGAGAAGGAAGTCCCACAGGCCCTGGGAGAATCCGGTAACCGTTCCAAGACCCTTTCCACCGTCTGCTTTGACCGCAACAGATCCGGCCCAGTCATAAGAAGTTGTCTCTCCGCTCTTGAGGCCGGATCCATCCAGCATGGTGCCACCGGTAGCAAGGCTCTTTCTGGCGGCATAGAACCAGTAGAGGCCATCCTTATCGAACTCCTCGAGCTCGGAAACCAAGACCCTAGGGTTTCTTGCAAAGTTTACGGAAACAAGTTCCTCTCTCGCAGAAACTGCATTCTGGCTGCATGAAATCACAACAGCCAGCAGGGCCAAAATAACAAGAACAGGAAAAATCCTTTTCATCATCCGAATCTGCTCCTATCATTCAACATCCGTCTGATCCGGAGTATCCAAATCAGCGGACGTCACTAGTTCATTAACTTCTCCAGCCACGGTAACCGTCTGGTTCGAGTACACATTCACAACTACCGAACCTTGGGCAAAGATGTATCCGTTGAGAGTGAACTTGACTCCCACCACATACACTCCGGGCTCCACTTCATATGTATCGTCTTCCGACTGAACCTGCTGGCCATCGGAAAACCTCGCTACCACAATGCTCTTATCAAGGTCACCTACAGCGGATTCCTCTTTCGGAGCGAATGTTATGTTCTCTGAATCAACAAAGATGATTCCCTTTCCATGGTCTGTTACGGGTCCTATGGCCACGGTGACCATGTTCTCGGCATCCTTCACAAGTGAAACTGCCTTTCTCTCGCCGCTATAGACGAGACTGTAGGTGTAATTTCCTTCTTCTCCGCTTCTTCTGTAGCCGAAAAGCAGGAAATCCCAGTTACCCTCTGAGAATCCGTCAACCTTTCCTTCCAGTCCGGGCTCATCCTCATGTATGAACTCTGCGCCTTCCTCATCGTATGAAGAAGTCTGTCCGGAGGTCAGTCCTTCGGTTTCCTTAAGGAGCTTTTTTGCCGCATACTTCCAGTAGTAGTTGCCGGCGTCGAATTCCTCATTGAGTGCGACAATGGATCTGGAACCGTCACTGAAGGAAACACTCAGTTTTGTTGCTTCCGGACCGGAGGAACATGCAAGCAGACACAGTGCCAGGATCAGGATTGAAACAGATAAAAGAACCACTCTCTTCATCCCTGCCTCCTCACTGGATTGTCAGCGACGCGCTGCCGGTGCCCTTTTCGTTCCAGAAAACGCACATCACGTTGAAACTCTCATAACGGTACTCAGCCTGTATGGATGTTCCTTCAGCACCTTCGACCTGATTGTCGTCTATGAACCACATAAAGTGATCCGGTTCAGATTCCGGATTGGTGGTTGTAAGATTGATCGTGTACATGGACGTGACAGGATCCTTTTCCGATGCTGTCAGATAGCCTGCAGGAATCAGGTCCTCTACGGTTACATCGAAACCGGACTGGACTCCTCCGCTCTCCTCCCGAACATATCCGCAGACCACACAATATGTGATACCACCAACAACGACGAACGTATGTGTTTCCTTATCTCCAAGCACATCATGGCAGATGGAGCATTCCTTCCAGTGGTGATACGGGTCATTAGCCCACACTTCATGATGCTCGAGCTTTGGAATGACCTCCTCCATATCCTCGGTAGCCACGCAGCTGGAACACTCGTAATGCAGTTGCTTGAGACCTTCCTCATGGCAAGTCGGTTCCTTAAGAACCTTTTCCCACTGAAGCACGAAGTCGTGAACAACATCCACGTCTACGTTTTCCCTGTCCTCCTCAGGAATTGCCACGTCAACAATCACCGCTACCACATGCGGACACTCGATAGTTCCACCTTCGATCACAAGGCTTCCGGGAACCTTCGAGTTTATATCGTTGACATCCTGTATATAGACATAGCCTTCTGTTATCAGAAGCTGTCCGCCTATGGCTATGTTGAAGATTCCATCCAACAACAGGCTTTCTCTATCTCCCGAGGACGAAGTCACGACCAGAATTCCGTTTTCACCGACGCTTACAGCCTTGGGATCCTTTCTTCTGTCGTCTATCATATGCTCGTCCACGGTTACGACGCGGACATCAACGGTCAGTGCAGCGGTCCTTGATATAGTGTCCTCTGTTATGACAGTCTTTCCATTGATGATGTCGATCTTTTCTCCACCCTGGATATCCAGGAACTGATCCAGACTTGGATCGAACCAGTATTCGTGACCGTTGAAGTTCACGCAAAGCTGCCCGACGAACTCCGAAGGAACAGCGATAGCCTCGCCCCTTTCGTCCTCTCCGACGTCACGCAGGAGATAGATGGTCCTTTCCCATGCTATGTCGCTCTCAACCATGTCTCTGGAGATTCCAAATCCGGTTCCGGGATTCTTCATGAGGTAGTCTATGGCCTCACTGAATCTGGCGAACACGTAGCCCTGCACTCCCCAGGTATCGCTTGCGGGGAAGTAGACGTTGTGCTCGCAGGAAACGGAAAGCAGAATCACTAGAGAAAGGATGATGACAGTGACGATTCCGCGGAGTTTCTTCATCTGACGACTTCCTCCTTGGAACCTTCGATGGGCTTTCCGAATCCGAGTCTGATTCCCAGACCAACCGAGGCATGGATCAAAGCGCTTCCGTTCTGGAATGTGCCTGCAACATCGGCTTTGACGGTGATATCGCTCCTGTCATCACCGAAAAACACAAGCTCAAGACCGCCGCTCATATACATATAGGCCCCGAAATCACCATCTTCTCTGAACACGAAATCGGCTCCTGTTCCGAATGCGAAGAATAGTCTGGTATTTGTGTTCGGATCATCCTTGGGAATGAGCCTTGCCTTGAACACTCCGGCGAGCTTGATGTCGGTATAGTTGTAGAATGTGGGATATTGGAAGTATTCAAATGAAAGCTGGACACCTGAAGACCTGTAGTCGTCCTCAAAATGGTCATAGCCCACAAAGAGACCTAAACCAAGACCGCTTTTGTTGTTGTACTGAGGAACATGATATCTTATATGCTGATATGAAAATGTAGGCTCAATTGTAACAACTTCGGAATAATTGTTGCTTTGGGCCCACAAAGAGAAAATAGATACAATGAAAATGAATAAAGAAAGAAGTATCCCTTTCCTCATGTTTAACCTTC
>Ga0256870_1000152_pt1 | contig 21887 bp, 12 predicted proteins | sample RumenRJG_06RNA_FD_186079 | JGI IMG/M metagenome (GOLD analysis project Ga0256870, IMG submission 186079) | Metatranscriptome of bovine rumen microbial communities from Lethbridge, Alberta, Canada - Rumen RJG_06 (Metagenome Metatranscriptome) | ecosystem: Host-associated > Mammals > Digestive...
GAGCGGTAAAGTACATTTCAAGGCATGAGGACACAATTGAAGCTAACATGATAGTGCAGGAGTGGTTACCGCACAATGCAGCAGCCGTCTCTTTTTTGCGTTTTTGGATCAGCTATATGCGATACAAATTGACTAAATATAGACGATAATGTAAAATAAAAACGAAATGCTCTTTGATTAACCGGAGGAATCTACATGGACGAACACAAGCCACAAACCTTAAAGCCGTTGGATCGCTATCTGTCTGTTGTTGATGTCTGGGCGATGGCGTTTGGCTGTATGGTCGGCTGGGGCGTATTTGCGATGCCCGGAACGACGTTCCTCCCGGTCGCCGGTCCACTGGGCACGGTATGTTCCATGCTGATCGGTACGGTTATCATGCTGATCATCGCCGGCAACCTGTCTTATATGATGGGCCGTTCATCGGTGACAGGCGGTATATATGCCTATACCAAAGAAGCCTTCGGAAGGGATCATGCCTTTTTGAGCTCCTGGTTTTTATGTCTTTCCTATCTGACTATCGTTTTTCTTAACGGCACAGCATTGTTCTTTATCGTCCGGACTCTGTTCTCCGATGCGGCGCAAAGCGGTGCTTATTACACCATCTCCGGACATAACATTTATCTTGGCGAGACTCTGGTGTCTGTTCTGGTACTTGCGGGTACAGGTATTCTTTTTGTTGCGGCAAAGCCTGCGCTCCAGCGGATCCATACGGTCCTTTCTTTGATTCTTTTCGCCGGGATCATTGTGACGGCAGCGTTCTGTGTGCCGCATGTTTTTGCGGGCGGGGAACCGCAGCGCTTTGGAATATCCGGGGTCAACAGCGGCTATGCGGTGTTCAGCCTGGTGATCCTGGCTCCATGGGCCTTTGTGGGTTTTGAAGTAACGGCATTCGATACGGCACATTTCAAGTTTCCGGTCCGAAATTCAAAAAAGGTTCTTTTCCTTGCCATCCTGGCTGCAGCGGCAGCGTATATTTCCATGACATTTGTCAGTATCGCTTCTGTTCCGGATGGATTTTTGTCATGGCAGGAGTACATTGGCAGTCTGGAAAATATGAAGGGCGTGGCATCTGTGCCGACCTTTTATGCAGCGAGATCCATCATGGGACCGGCAGGACTGGTCATCATGACACTGACGGCGGTTGCATCTATCCTTACAGGCATCATTGGAGGGTACCGGGCCACGACCCGTGTCCTTTCAACGATGGCGGAGGATCGTATCCTTTCTGAGAGGTTCTCAAAAACAACCTACAGTATCGTGTTTATTATGGTGCTTTCCATCCTGCTTTCTTTGCTCGGCAGAAATACGCTGAACTGGTTTGTGGATCTTACATCCTTTGGCGCGATCGTCGGTTTCGGATATTCTTCGGCCGCAGCCTGGAAGCTGGCACGGGCTGAAGGAAACAAAAAAACGACTGTAACGGGGATGATCGGGACGATCCTGTCTGCAGTCTTTGTCATTGTTCAGCTTGTTCCACGCCTGACGGCTAGGGAGGCGATGGGCAGCGAGGCTTTCCTGCTTCTTTCTCTCTGGTGCCTTCTTGGCTTTGTGTTCTACTGGAGGACTGTCGTCAGGAGTACGCTCACGGAATACAGCGGCATATCCACATCGGGCATTGTTCTGTTTGCCCTGCTGGTCTATTCCGCACTCATGTGGATGGCAAAGCTGCTTATCGCCGGAGAAAACGCAGACCAGATGAAGCAGGCTCTTTCCCGGGGCGGCCTCATCCTTATTGCAATCATATTCGTGGGCCTTGCTGTGATGCTGTATGTGCAGAATGTCGTCCGGATGAAGCATGAGGCTGCCGAACGGGAAAAGATCCATGCTGTGGAAAGCAGCCTTGCCAAGAGCCGCTTCCTGTTTAACATGTCGCATGATATCCGCACCCCGATGAACGCGATCATCGGATATATCAATCTGGCACGAAAGGAATCGGATCCTGCGAAGATCCGCGGATATCTTGATAAGATCGACGGTTCCAGCCAGCACCTGCTCGCGCTGATCAATGACATTCTTGAAATGAGCCGTATCGAAAACGGTAAGATCGAATTGGAGTACGCGCCGCTGGATCTGGGTGTTGTGTTTGAGGAAATCAGGAGCCTGTTTTCAGAACAGATGAAACAGAAGCATCTGGACTTCCAGGTTCACACGGAACAGGTGCAGAACCGCTATGTATGGTGCGATAAAAACAGCCTGAACCGGGTACTCCTTAATATCATAAGCAACGCATACAAATTTACGCCGGATGGAGGCACGATCACGGTCTCTCTTCTGGAAACAGGCAGCGGAGAAAACGGTTACGGCTCCTATGAGATCCGTGTGCAGGATAACGGCATCGGCATGTCCAAAGAGTTTGCTGAAAAGATGTTCATCGCTTTTGAAAGAGAGCGGACTTCCACGGAAAGCGGAATGGAGGGAACCGGCCTTGGCATGTCGATCACAAAGAGCCTTGTCGATCTGATGGGCGGTGTGATTGACGTCCTGACGGCACCCGGTTCCGGTACAACGATGATCATCCGTATCAAATTCAAACTGGCGGAAGAAAAAGATGTTCACAGTCCGGGAGGCAAAAGCAGGGATGAGGCTGATGTCGGAACGGAGGCAGCTCCTGAAATGGATTTTACCGGCCGGCGGCTTCTTCTTGCAGAAGATAATGCGATCAACATGGAGATCGCAGTTATGATCCTGTCGCAGGCAGGCTTTACGGTGGAGACAGCAGAAAACGGGAAAGAAGCGCTGGATATGGTCGCATCCTCAAGCCCGGGTTATTATGACGCCATTTTAATGGATATACAGATGCCCGTCATGGACGGATATGAGGCTGCGAGGGCAATACGTGCTTTAGATAACCCGGAGCTGGCAGAAATTCCGATCATAGCGATGACAGCAAACGCATTCAAAGAAGATGAACAGGCGGCAGAGCAGGCGGGCATGCAGGGACACATTGCAAAGCCGATCGACCTGCAGAAAATGATGGAGACGATCCGCACAGTGCTTCATAGAAAAGGGTGAAAAATGGACAGCAGAATGATTTATCCTGAAGACAAACGGGAAGATGTAATCAATATCCTGACAGAGGAGCTTCCTATGCTGAGAGCCAAGCTTGGCATCTCACAGGAGAACCTGTGTGATATCGTCGGGATCAGCCGGCAGACATACAGCGGTATAGAAACGAAAAAGAAGAAGATGTCCTGGAGTGTTTTCCTGTCCCTGCTCATGCTTTTCACAAATAATGAGAAAACCGCTCCCATCATCCGGATCGCCGGTGCTTTTCCGGACGATCTGAAGGAATCGCTGAATATCAGCAACAGATAAGAAGGGTGGAATCAGAATGAAACAAAAGGCAATTACAATCCGATTTATGGCAAGCCTGCTCATCGCTGTCTGTCTGATTTTATCCATGACGGCTCCGATTCCTGCCCATGCAGAGGGCACGAAGACAGTTCGGGTCGGCTATTATGAGAATGAGATCTTTCAGGAGGGCGCTCAGGAAGGTGCTGTAAAGTCAGGCTTTGCGTATGAGTATTACCGGAAGCTGGCAGAGTATACCGGCTGGAAATATGAGTATGTATACGGCTCCTTTTCTGATCTGTACCAGATGCTGCTGGACGGCGAGATCGACCTTCTGGCGGGGCTTGCCTTAAAAGAAGACAGGATCGGTCTGATCGGTTATCCGGATGCTGCTATGGGTCATGAGTCCTACAACCTGGTAAAGCATGAGAATGATACGGAAATCAATGCGGATCCGGCGACGCTTACAGGGAAAAGGATCGGCGTCATGGAAAGCGCCATCGTGGACACGCTGCGTGACTTTCTGGACTCGCACGGTGTGAAGGCGGAGGTCATAACATTCCCGGACTATGACAGTCTGTTTGATTCTTTTAATGCAGGAGAAGTGGATGTTCTTGCGGGTGAGGGCGACGGCGGATTCAGTTCGGAGAATGCCGTGATCCTGTATTCTTTCGGGGCATCAGACTATTATCTTACGGTCAATATCAAAAGGCCGGATCTCCTTCAGCAGCTGAATACAGCACAGACGCTTTTGACGGTGGAGGAGCCGAATTATCTTAATTCCCTCAGTGTGAAATACTATTCCGGAAGTCTTGCCAGCCGTGCACATTCCGCCGCAGAGACGGAATGGCTCGAGTCTCATAACGAACTCAGGGTAGGATATCTGGAGACATACCTGCCTTACAGCGACACAGATGAGAATGGACAGGCAACCGGCATTGTGACGGATGTCACGGAACAACTGCTGAAAAGTTTGAACATCGATTCTCTTTCTGTGAGCTATCATGGCTATCGGAATTACGATGATATGATCGCTGATCTGGTTTCCGGCGCGATCGATACCGGCTTCCCGGTGGGCGGCGGCCTGTATTATTCGGAGGAGAGCGGGATCTATCAGAGCAATCCGGTCGTTTCCGCCGCGACGGAGATCGTTTTCAAAGGGGAATTCAGAAGGGATAGTATCTCACGTTTTGCCGTCAACGAGAACAACCGGATGCAGTATTACTATGTCCGTACACACTTCCCTGACGCGCAGATCACCTTCTATCCTTCTGCGAATGACTGCCTTGACGCAGTCACTGCGGGAAAAGAAGACGCGACTACGTTAAACGGTCTCAGGGCCAACGACATGCTGAAAAACACCCGTTACGAGAGCCTTTCACTTCTGCAGTTAAGCCAGAGCGATGACCGGTGCTACGGCGTGGCAATGGGCAGTGAAGGACTGCTGAAGCTCCTTAACCGGGGAATCAACGTGCTTGGTATCGATTATGGTCAGAACCAGGCTTACCGCTATGCAGGCGGTCTGTATTCCTACAGCTTTTTCGATCTGGTACGGCAGCATCTCGGAATATTTATTCTGGGGATCCTTATGATCGCCGCTGTCATTATTTCTCTGCTTATCCGCGACAACCGGCGCTCCCGTGCGCAGATCAGAGAAAAAGAAACCGCCCGCATTGAGCTGGAGGAAAACAACAGACAGCTGGAAGAGAGCCGGGAGGCTCTTCTGGAGAACAATGAGATTATTGCTTCTGCCGGATTTGGCGTCTGGCATATCATCCTGGAGGACGGCAAGGCTCCGCGAATGAGGGGAAACGTCAAGATGACCGAGCTTCTGGGGATCACCGGAAAGGATCTCACAGAGGAAGAAACATACGATTTCTGGTATTCCCGTATTGATGAAGACGCCATCCCATCCGTGCAGAAGAGTGTTTCGGAAATGCTGGAGGGAAAACTGTCCGAAAATACTTATCTGTGGAACCACCCGGAGAAAGGCATGATCTATGTCCGCTGTGGCGGGACATCAAAGACCCTGGATGAACATACGCACCATCTGAGCGGTTATCACAGTGACGTAACAGAGATCGTCAGGACAGAGCAGGAAAAACAGAAGGCGCTTTCTGACGCGCTGATCGCAGCGGAGCACGCGAACCGGGCCAAGACGACTTTCCTGAACAACATGTCCCATGATATCCGCACGCCGATGAATGCCATTGTAGGGTTCACGGCACTGGCAGCTTCCCACATGGATCATCCGGAGCAGGTGAAGGATTATCTGGAGAAGATCACCGTATCCAGCCAGCATCTTTTATCCCTGATCAATGACGTGCTGGATATGAGCCGGATCGAAAGCGGAAAGGTGACGATCGAGGAAGCGGATGTCCATCTTCCTGATGTCATCCATGACCTCAGAACCATTATCCAGGCTAATGTCACGGCAAAGCAGCAGGATCTGCTGATCGATACACAGGATGTGAAGCACGAGGATATCATTACAGATAAGCTTCGCCTGAATCAGGTGCTGCTCAACATCCTGTCCAATGCCATTAAGTTTACGCCGGCCGGGGGAACCATCAGCTTCCGGCTGATCGAGGAGCCGTCGGGCCATACGGATATCGTGAACTTTGTGTTCCGCATTAAGGATAACGGCATCGGGATGAGCAGGGAATTCCAGAAGACGATCTTCGATCCGTTTACCAGAGAAAGGACCAGTACGGTCAGCGGTACACAGGGCACCGGGCTTGGCATGGCGATCACCAAAAACATCGTGGATATGATGGGCGGCACGATCACTGTCCAGAGTGAAGAAGGAAAAGGTTCGGAGTTTGTTGTGCGGATCCCGTGCAGGATCGGCGACAGCAAAGATATATCAGAAAAGATCCCGGAGCTTCAGGGACTGCGTGCGCTGGTGGCGGATGATGATATGAATTCCTGCCTCTCTGTCAGTGCCATGCTGCGTGACATCGGCATGCGCCCCGACTGGACCAACTACGGAAAGGAAGCTGTAGTCCGTGCCAAAGAGGCAAAGGATCAGGCAGATGAGTTCAAGGTTTACATTATTGACTGGATGATGCCTGATCTGAACGGAATTGAGACTGTGCGGAGGATCCGGAAGATCGTCGGTGACGATGCTCCGATCATTATACTGACAGCCTATGACTGGTCGGATATCGAGGAGGAGGCCAGACAGGCCGGGGTGACCGACTTCTGTTCAAAACCGCTCTTTATGTCGGAGCTGAGAAGCGTACTGGCTAAACCGTTCCTTGCTGAAAAACCGGCAGTCGAAGAAGCACCTGCCGCGGTGGATTTCACAGGGAAACAGATCCTTCTTGCGGAAGACAATGAGATGAACCAGATGATCGCGGTGGCAATCCTGGAAAATGCCGGTTTTACGATCGACATTGCATCAAACGGAGCGGAAGCCGTTGAAAAAATGGAGGAGGCTCCGGCGGGAACATATGATGTGATCCTGATGGATATTCAGATGCCGATCATGGACGGATATGAGGCGGCAAAGAGAATCCGCGCGATGGAGGATCAGAAGAAAGCAGAAATCCCGATTGTTGCCGTCACTGCCAATGCCTTTGAAGAGGACAGGAAAATCTCGCTTGAAGCGGGAATGAACGGCCATCTGGCAAAGCCGTATGATATCGATGCCATTATGCAGACGTTATCGGAAATATTGAATCCGAAATGTACGATTTCAGTTCATAAAACATAAGAAGTGATAGGAAGATCAATTCATGAAAAAGATTATCGTTATTATTGTCAACGCGATCATCATAGCCGCCATGCTGATCTTCGTTGTTCTCTACTCCAGAATTGAAAGTACTGATTCATACCGAAGACAGGTAGATCATTTTGAAGATACAATGATCACCATGGAGAACGTGACGGAGAATTATCTGGAAGGTGAGCAGCAGATCTGCGATGTATGGGCGCGTTACATCAACAGCGAGAACATGACGATGGAAGAGGCAGCCCAGTTTATCCGCGCATCCCATGTGCTTGAGAACGCCTCGGCGCATCTGATCTCCCTCGATACCCTCACGGGCCTCTCCACGCGTCCGAAACAGGGCACTGAGGATGACCGTGCTGTTTCCTACAAGCAGATAGCGCTCCTGGAGGACGTGGATTGGATTAATGAAATCGGGAAGTCAATTAACGTAACCCGAGCTTATACCAATCCGATGAACGGCGAGCAATCACTGGCTTTCTGCAACCGTATCATGCTGTATGAGCCGGAAAGCGGATCTTCCGAGGCAGCTGTTCTGCTGCGGGTTATTCCCATCTCGGAGCTGGAACAGAAATGGGTTTTCCCGCAGACAGAGCTGGTGAATGCCGAGCTGTCCATGATCGATGCCAACGGTGATTATATTCTGAAAGGATACAGCTTCAAGAACTCCAGTTTTTTTGAGTTCTACAAATCATATAATCCAACGGATCCGGAATCGTCGAGTAAATTGTTCGACAGGATTACTTCATCGACAGGCTCTGTTCCAGTGCTCAACTCCCGCGGGCAGGAGTGTGTACTTGCCTTTACTCCCCTCTCGGCCACTTCCGGCTGGACGCTTTTGGGTCTTGTGCCGGCGAAGGATCTTCATGTGGATACAGAAAACTGGCTTCTGGTCGGAGTTGTTTCTGCCGGTCTTCTGATTCTTTTCCTCTTTGACCTGTACTATATGCTTTACCTGAACAGGCGTTTTCAGGCCGCAGCGCGGGAGGCGGAATCTGCAAATAAAGCAAAGACTGATTTTCTCTCTACCATGTCTCACGATATCCGCACGCCGATGAATGCCATCATTGGCCTTACGACGATTGCCGAGAAGAATCTCGGGGATGTGGAGTCAACGAGGGAGAGCCTTCGGAAAATCAGTCTCGCCAGCAATCATCTGCTGACACTCATCAACGACATTTTGGATATATCGAAAGTGGAAAGCGGTAAACTGAAATTAAGTCCCCTGACGTTCTCAATAGTGGAAACGGTTGAGAACCTTGTGAATATTTCACAGCCGATGATTAAGGAAAAGAATATTCAGTTCAGCTTCCACATCAATCAGATGGAAAAGGAATACCTGTATACCGACCAGCTCCGCCTGAATCAGATCTATATCAACATTCTCTCCAACGCCATTAAATACACGGAACCCGGCGGCCAAGTCAGCGTTGATATGCAGGAGGAGAAGAGCGCAATACCCGGCTGCATACGGCTGAGCTATCGTGTAGCAGATACGGGCATCGGTATGAGCCCGGAATTCATGGCGACCATGTACCAGCCCTTCTCCCGTCAGACAGACAGCCGTGTCAACAGTATTCAGGGAACCGGTCTTGGCCTGGCCATTACAAAGCAGATGGTCGATCTGCTCGGCGGAACCATTGAATGTCAGAGCGAACGGGGGAAAGGGACAACCTTTACTGTTGTGCTGGATATCCCCTTGGCCGACAGACAGCGTAATGAAATGATGCTTGACCCTATTGATGTTCTGATTGTTGACGACAACGAGATCCTGCTTCAGACGGCTGCTGATACCCTTGCGTCTCTTGGTGCCACCGTGGAGACGGCACAAAGCGGAGCGGAAGCACTCGGTATGATCGAACACAGGCACCTGTCCGGGCGGGATTACGGAGTAGTCATTGTTGATTGGAAAATGCCTGAAATGGATGGCATTGAAGCTGTCAGGCGAATCCGCTCGGAGGTGGATACAAAGATTCCGATTTTGCTGATTTCCGCATATGACTGGTCGGACATTGAGGATAAAGCAAGAGAGGCAGGCGCGAACGGTTTTGTCAGCAAACCGCTTTTCCGCTCTACACTTTATGATAAGATCAATGATCTGCTCGGGAAAGAATCCAGCTCCCAGGAGCCGGAGGATGATTATTCCGATTTGCAGGGGCTGCACATTCTGGTGGCAGAGGATAACGACATCAACTGGGAAATCATATCCGCCATGCTTGCCATGTTTGGAATCAGTACTGACCGCGCTGAAAATGGACGGGTCTGTGTAGATATGATGCGCACTGCTGCAGAGGGCAGCTATGAGCTGATTTTCATGGACGTACAGATGCCTGAGATGAATGGGCTTGACGCAACAAGAGCAATCCGGAGATTGGAGAACAACTGGGCGGCCTCCATCCCAATTGTTGCGATGACAGCAGACGCATTCTCTGAGAACGTAACGGAATGCCTGAACGCCGGAATGAATGGACATATTGCAAAGCCCGTTGACATCAAACTGGTGATCAAGGAGATCCGAAGAATCAAGGAAGGAAGAAAACAATTATGAAAAAGATGATGTGCATTTTTGGGGCGGTGCTGATGATCCTCGGTCTGGCCGCATGCGGTTCCAAGAAGCAGGAAGCGACGACTGCGGAAGGCTTCACGCCGGCTCTGGATACTTCCGCAGGCGGCCATATCGACATTGTCGGCGGCTACGACAACTTTGAAGCGCTGGAAGCTGAATTTGACCGCTTTAACGATTATTATCCCAATGTGGAACTGGTGTATACAAAAGTTGATGACTATAACAACATGATCGGAACGGTTCTGAACGGAAACGATGCCCCTGATATTTACGCCAATTACTCCTGGATGTATGGACGGGAGCAATATAAGGCTTCTATCGATCATGCCGAAGATTTGACCGATCCCGCTTTGGGCCTTGATCTGGACTGTATCCGCAGCAATATTATTTTGAACACAGACGACGGCACGCTTCCGATGGTCCCGGTTTTCTCAAATACCTACGGCATGCTCGTGAATAACAGCCTTTTTGAAAAAGAAGGACTCAGCGTTCCCGCAACCTATCAGGAACTGGTGACAGTGTGTGAAGCTTTCCGTGAAAAAGGCTATGAAAACCCGATGATGGGCTTCTCCCAGAAGGAGACGACCTCGCTTTTCACCTTGATGGTTTATCCGTACTTTTGCGGAACCGTGGCGCATGACGCAGAGGCGGTTAAAAAACTCAATGCCCTTGATGTCTCAGCCGGCGAGTACATGCGGCCTGCCCTTGAGAAGCTTGTGCAATTCCTTAATGATGGCTGTGTGGACCTTGATGCGTGTGCGGAGATCGAAAACAACTATGACGCCGTGATCCTTCGTTTTTTTGAAGGGGATGTACCCATGATGCTCTGTTCCGGAGACGCCGTCTCAGGAACAAAGAAGCGGGAGAGCCGTTCCGAAGCATTTATTGCCAATCCCTTTACATATACCTTCGCCCCGGTTCCTATGTCGGATGAAGGGGCCAACTTCCTTGATATTCCGAATCTGCAGTTCTCTGTTAACAAAGACAGTGCAAACCTGGAAATGACCAACGAATTTATGCGTTTCCTGATCACGCCGCAGGAACTGAACGAGATGGCACAGAACAAGGGGCTTATATCGCCGACGAAAGACCTGTCCTTTAACAGCATGTATGCCGCACTCGGGGCTGTTCCGGAAGCCCGGATCCTGTCGCCGGAGGTAATCGGATTGACGGATGATGCGGTCATACAGTTGAGGCAGGCCGGTTATCTTGTCGGAACGGGAGCAATAACCATAGATGAGGCAATTGCTGGCTATGGCACTTTTACACAATGATTGACTCTTAGAGTGACATACTCCCACCACTGGCAGGGAGTGTGATTGAAGCGTTTATCCGCTGTGCCCGGGAACCGGGAGCAGTCCGCCGGTAAAAGCAGGAAGAAGGGCAGTTCCGGTTTGACGTTCTGGAACAATCCATTGTAAAAGCATGTCAGATAACTTAATATTAATACAATTGATTGATTATAGTTAAGTCGTGCCATTTATTCCAGGAAAGAAAGGAACACAAAAAATGAAAAGAGAATTCAAGGATCTGGTCAGATTCGAGCCGTACGAGTACCTGAACAGCGAAATCACGGGAGACTACGACAAGGCCCATGCCGTGAAGTGTATAAACGGTACCTTCGTCGGAACCGAGGAGCACGGAGTTGCGTCATGGCTTGGCATCCCCTATGCGAAGCCGCCTGTGGGCGAGCGCCGCTTCAAGGCGCCGGAGTACGTGGACGAAAGCGACCGGGTCTTCGAGGCTAAGTACTACGGAAAATGTGCTTTCGGCGCACATGCTTATCCGGATTGCGTGCAGAAGCTGCCTCCGAGGATTGCCTCTATCTGAACATCTGGGTCAACACCGACGATAAGACCGAGAAGAAGCCGGTAATGTTCTGGATCCACGGCGGGGCGTACGTCACCGGCTCGGTCTCCATTCTGCCGGTCATGAAGGAGGCGAACAAGTACTTCCAGAAGGTTATCGCCCAGAGCGGCTCTACCGGCTTGGCCTTCCCGGTCAGCTGCGAATCCGCACAGGGCAAGACGAAGGCACTGCTCGAGTACACCGGCTGCAAGACCATGGACGACATCATGGCGCTGAGCGAAGAGGCACTGCAGGATGCGTATGTCAATGCGGTCGGCAAGTTCACGTCCTGTCCCTACTACGGAACGGAGGTACTCCCCGAGGCGCCCATCGAGCTGTACAAGAAAGGCTATGCAAAGCACATAACCATCATGGCAGGCAGCACGGCCGATGAGGCCAGGCTGTTCATGGGCGAAGGCCCGAGTCTGACCTTTGAAGAGCAGAAGATATTCGCCCAGCGTGCCGTGGGCGACGCGGCCGCCTGCCTGAAGGAAGAGGATAAGAAGTATTACGAAGAATTCCGGCGGGTCTGCAGGTTCCAGGAGCCGGGACTTATCGAGACGGAGTTCATAGATGATCTCATGTTCAGGGTCCCCATGCTCCAGCAGCTGGATGTACAGAGCAAGTTCAACAAGACGTTCTGCTACTACTGGTCTTACCCGTCCAGCAATGCGGATGTGGGGGCAGCACATTCCGTGGAGCTCCTGTTCGAGTTCGACCTTCGCGGTGTCGGGACGACCAGCCCCTTCAACGGCACGAACGTACCCGATGAGATCTTCACGGCCGTACAGCAGATGTGGACCAATTTTGCACGCTGCGGCAACCCGTCGACAGACAAGATCGAATGGAAGCCGTACTCTGCCAGCGACCAGAACGTCATGAACATCGCCGGACCGGGTGACCTGCATATGGAAAAGGACCTTCTGGCCGAACAGTACAAGGCCGTGCTTCCCATAGCCGGCTACTACCAGTTCATGGACAAGTACTTTACGCCCGGATACCTTTTAGATATCGTCGCTGCACGTGACGAGAAATGAGAATGTCAATAACTCATGACTGTTAAAGAAAGCGGCTGTCTGCAGTGACAGCCGCTGTATTTTGATATTAAAACAGCCCGCAGGCGCGCTTCAATCCTTCTCTTCTTCCCGGATCGTTTCATTCACATCTTTTTCGATTTCGGTGTACAGTTTTTCCACATCACTTTCGGTGTAATTTGGATCGTGGTAGGATTCGGAAAAAACAACCCGGATACTTGCCAGCCGTCCCGCCAGCCGTCTTTCCCGACGAAGCTCATAACCGGTCAGGAAGATATAGTCGCACAGAGTATCTCCCGTAAACCAGAAGAGAATATAAAGCAGCTCACGCGGCAAATCGGCCAGGTCAAGTGTCAGCCACAGAAGGAGCCCGGAGAGGACCAGACCGAAAAACATAAGATAGAACGTCTTGGTGTGCCGGTTTTCTTCCTTCTCCACCAGGCCGAGATCATAGGCAAAATCGTCACCGATAATCGACTCAATGGTATGCTTTTCCTCCGGTGACAGGCAATTCCCGATGATATTCAGGACAAGGGGATACTCCGGAGGTGTCACCTCCGCGGTCGATCGGATATAATCCACGAAGTCCGGATTCAGCGTTTCATATTCTTTTACGCTGTATGTGCTGATCACATCACTGTAGTCGGAAATGCGGCAGGGAATGGACGCAATTCCATTCCTGACATAATCGCGGTTTGCGCGATAATCCAGACGACCTCTTCTTGTTTCAAATAAATGGAGAATACTCCGTCTTCTCATAGAATTCCTCTTTCCGCGTCATGATATTCTGCTCCTATTATGATAATCCGGCATGCCGTCAAAATCAACAGGCGGGGCAATTCCGGTTTGACACTCTGGAACAATCCATTGTAAAAGCATGGCAGATAACTTAGAATTAAAATGATATACTGAAAAATTTAACGGGAACATTCATGGTCATAACAAAAAGGAGAAGAATATGAGAGCAGACCATATTATTAAAAATGCAAAGATTTTCACAGCGGACGAGGACCATCCGCAGGCTTCCTCCCTTGCGGTGAAGGACGGAAAATTCGTCTATGTGGGCGATGAGGCAGGCCTTTCGTCATATGAGGGGGAGGTCACGGATCTCGGCGGGAAGTTTATCATGCCCGGCATCTTAGATACCCATGTTCACGTAACCATGCCCGTTGGCTTTCTGTACGCGGACATAGGGACTTTCATTCTTGAGTGTACCGGCAAAAAGGAGGTTCTGGACTTTATCGCGGATTATGTCAGCAAAAATCCGGGACTTGCGCGCTACAGATTCGTTCTGGAGAAAAAGAAACTGAATGGAGATGAGCTTACCAAAGAGGATCTCGACCGGGTATGTCCGGATGCCGAGGTTCAGATCCAGGAAGGGGAAGGACACAGTATCTGGGTGAATTCCAAACTTCTTGAGCGGCACGGCATTACAGATGACACGCCGGATCCTGTGCCGGGCCTGAGTTATTATGTTCGCAAGGATGGGCATGTAACAGGAAATATCATTGAAGGCACAGCGGAAATGCCCATCATTCTCGACAGTGCCATGGATTTGACGGATGAACAGATTGACGCGGCCCTTCAAAAGTGGATCGACTATTCTGAGAGCGTCGGAGTGACTGCGGTTTTTGACGCCGGGATTCCGGGTGACCCCATCTTTCATGAGAGAGTCTATAAACGTCTGCGCGAGCTGGACAGGCAGGGCAGGCTGCCGGTATATGTTGACGGCTGCTATGTGATCGCGGCGTCCTGGCAGGCGGAGGAAGGCCTCAGGGAACTTAAGCGTTTCCGGGAAGAATACAACACGGAGCACCTGAAGGTCCACACCTTAAAGATTTTCATGGACGGCACCATCCGAATCCATACCGGAGCCATGACCATACCCTATGTGGATGTCCCCGAGACGGGCACGCCTGCGTTCAATAAGGATGAACTTGCTGTGCTTCTGAAACAGCTCAATGCGGAAGGACTGGACCTTCATCTGCACACCGTCGGCGATAACGCATCCCGCATCGTACTGGATGCCGTGGAGATGGTAAAAAAGGAGCTTAAGGACAGCTTCCGGATCAAAGTTACCTGTGCTCATCTGGAGGTTCAGGCCGATGAAGATATCCCCCGCTTTGCAGAGCTGGGCGTGTTCGCGAATTACACGCCGCACTGGCATGCCGGCTTAACAGGCGGAGATGCTGTACAGACCTGGACCCCTCTGCTGGGAGAGAAACGCGCCACGCATATGTACCGCTGCAAATCGGTCTGGGACACCGGCGCCGTTGTAACCTGGTCCAGTGATACCATTGCTTTCCTGGATTTTATGACCTGGAACCCCTTCCTCAGCATGGAAATCGGAATGACGCGCTGGACCACAGAAAAGACCAAGGCTGCCGAGATGGCCAGAAACACCTGCGAATTCCCGCCTGCGGAAGAGAAAATGAGCGTCGAGGAAATGATCCTGGGATATACGATCAACGGGGCAAAGCAGCTGGGAATCGAAGACAAAAAGGGATCTATCGAGGCCGGCAAGGATGCGGACTTCCTTGTGTTTGATAACGACCTGCTGACAGCGGAGCATGAGGGCTTCAGCTACAACAAACCGAGTGAAGTGTATTATGCCGGAAAGAAAGTGAACTGATGCCGCCCGTTGGGCAGATCTGAATACTGAGAATAGGAAAGCAGCCCTGAGGAGAACACCCCCCGGGGCTGTCCGGATATCATGATCCATTAGAATGGGCCGCCTGTTCCATGTTCTGCTGTATCTCTTCTTCCAGAAATGCCTGAAGGCGTTTGGTCGTGGCCTCCCGCCCCGCTTCGGCGCAGGCATAGGTCAGACGTGCCGTGCATCCCTCCTGCGTGATGTCATGGATTCCCTCTAACCGGAGGCTTCCATAAAGCTCCGGCATTTCCTCGGAGGCCTTTTCCGCAGCCTGTTTCAGAATCGTTTCGATTTCTGCCATGGTAGTGCGCCGTTCCAGCGGGAAATCCAGATGGCAGATGGTTTTTTTGCGGCTCATATTGACAACATCGCTGATCTGGCTGTTGTTGAGTATCTTGATATTCTGGCTGTCATCCGTGAGCTCTATGGTCCGGATACCCATGTCGGTGACACGGCCTTCCCAGGATTTGATGGAAACGATGTCCCCCATGTGGATCGAATCCTCTATCGCGATGAACAGGCCGGCAAGGATATCCGCGGCCATATCCTTGGCGCCCATGCCGACGGCGATGGAAACAATGCCTGCCGAGGCCAGAATGGCTGTGGTATTGACGCCGAACATATAGAGGATCCCCATGATGATAACCGCGCCTGCGGTATAGGCGACAAAACTGTCTGCCAGCTTAAGAATGGTCCTGGTCCGGGAGTCGGTCCGCTTCTGCGTTTCCTGCAGTCCCATCCGGAGAAGAATGGCCGCGAATACGGTGAGCGCAAGGAAAAACAGAGCTGCCCAGAGAGAAAACAGGTGAATGCCTCTCGACCACAGCCCCCCGTATACAAAGGTGAAGGCCGGCCATACCATGGTGTAGGCGGCGATCAGCGTAATCCCTGCCATCAGGGTGAGGAAGCCGGAATAACCGGATGTAAAGATCGACAGAGGATGTTTCTCGTCGGCAGTGAAGTCCTCTGCGGTAAGCTCTTTGTTTTCAATGGCCTCGTCCAGGGCTCTGGCACAGAGTACTCTGGCGCGCGGACAGTAAAGGAATCCGATGATGAGAAGCACGGCCGCAATCATCAGAAGGGAAATGATGGAAACAGCACGTTCCGGCTGGTTGGGAATCATATACAGAAGGCTCTTGCCGTCGGATGAGACGCCGGATGCATACATCTCCCTTCCGTCATAGGTGGTAAAGCCGGCATAATCCTTGCCGTAGGCGTCTTTTGTGATATAATCCTCCGCGTCGTGTCCGATTTTTTTCTGATCGGTGTGGGCGATAAATATGCCGGTTTCATCGTTTACGACGGCGACCTCATTGCCCGCCGCAACGGCAAAGGTACTGACGGTATGTTCCAGGCTCTCACTTTTCAGTGCCTTATTCATGGCGCCGGCATCGTATACCGCCAGAAGGAAACCATCCGGTTCGCCGCTTTTAGTCGTCATAAGAACTGCCGTGCCGATCTGCTGCTTTTTTGTGTAAGGATCCTCGGAGGGCCCCACCACAGCGTATGGATATCCCAGGAGCACGGCCTGGTATTCCTCACTTAAGTTGGCGGAGGGACCGCTTACGGAAAAACCGGTATAGCTGTTGCTTGCGGTGATTTCGTGCCCGTCCCGGTCGAACAGCATCAGATACTCCGCGTGCAGCGTATTGCTGAGCGCCTGCAGGGCGTGGTGCGTCTGATAATCCTTATTGTCTGTCAGAAGCTCGGCCAGAACCTGCGTGCGCGTCCTGTAGATGTCCGTATACGAGCTGCGGATGATGCCCCTCTGGTTTTCGTGCCAGGCCACATCATATTCGAGGGACGTCCGTTTGGTTGTACCGATATAGGCAAGGGTTGCATTGTATTCCAGCATCAGAAGCATGATGGAAAAGCAGCCGATGGCGGTGAGCAGCAGATTGCGTCCGGACCGGGTTCTGCGGTCCAGTTTCGCGAGAATGGTTTTCAGGTCATCATGGCCATATTTCCTTGCGCAGACCTTCAGCACATAAAGGGAGAAGAGAATCATGCTGAAGACGATGAACGCGGAAAGGGTCAGTGCGCAGTAAAAACCGGTGCTGATGAAGTCATAGAGCGGCAGCGCCAGAAGGAGCTGAGCGTCCAGGTCCGGATAGGGAGACACCACGGCCAGTGCCGGCTCGTTCCGGAAGGAGATCAGGCCGTAGGAGGTTTCTTTCCCCAGGCGGAAGAAACGGGCGGATTTCTTAAAAACATCTGCCGCAGCAGCCTTAAGCGCATCCTGTTCTTCCTGGCTTACGTCCTCAAGGGTATTACTGTACAGGTTTCCGCCGCCTGTCCGGACATAGGCATAGACGTCCAGCCCCGAGAGCATGCGGTCGAGGACGCTGGGCCAGTTGCCCAGCTCGTTATATACATTCATCAGCGGCCGGCAGGAGAACTCAAAGACCAGTCTGCGGCCGTCATCTGTGCTGATGGGGAACATGACGAAGGCCGTCCCGTCCTGCGCTTCGGAATCTTCCCCCTTCTCTTTGGAGGGGGAATAGAGCTCCAGCACAGGCGTGCGCATCTTAAGTGTCGCGATCCGCGTCTTAAACTGATCTTCCGGCATTTTGGTCCCGGTGGTGCTTAACAGTGTTCCGCGCTCATCCATCAGAGAGACGCTCTCTGCACAGACCACAGAGCAGATTTTCTCCAGCTTTTCCTTTGACGAAAGACCGCTGTAATCCCGGTAAATCCTTGCACCAAGCTCGCCCCGGGACATAACATCTTCTTCAAACACATGGCTTCGCGCCGTAAACTCATCCTCGCGCTCCTGCACAATGACAGGTACCTCGCACAGATACTGATCCAGCATGCGAATCTTGCTGTAACCGTCCAGAACGAGTCCCAGGGAAAAGACGATCAGGGCAACAAGCAGTGTGGTCAGCAGGGTAAAAGCCTGAAGCTTTTTTCCACTTTCTTTCCTTATCGTGGTTCTCACCTGCTTTAAACGGTTCATGATATTCCTCCTGTTATCCTGTCTTTGATGGGGCCGCAGGACAGCTTTCCCTCCGAGACGATAAGTGCCTTGGGATAGGCTTTCCAGTCAAGGGCACTGACGCCTTTGATCTCATTCGTATACAGCCGCAGGGCAGATCCCTTTATGTATTTCTCCAGGAGGGTCTGCAGTACCTCCGAGAGATCATTATTCATCACGCTGCCGTACAGCTGCAGGGCATCCGCATTGCCCAGCAGCACGGCTGCAGCATCAACCGTACCCGAACCGAGCTGTTCCAGCAGGGGCTCCGTATCCCAGAAGAGCAGGTGTACTTCATTTCCGCCTTCGGAAAGTTTCACAGCGGTCTGATACATGTAGTAAGCGTTCCGCTGCTCAAAACGCTTCTCCCTTGCTTCGAGGGTATCGGAGGTGCCGGTGCGGCCCGGAACATCGTTCTCCGGGGAGAATAAGAATTCCTCATATCTCTCTGTGCCGATAAAGGAGCGGAATACCGGCAGTTCATTGCGGGGGATGGCCAGGATAAATTCAATGCCGGAAGCTGCGCCGTTCTGATAGGCGAGGTACACGTCCTCAGGAATCCATGTTCCGTCACAGGTGGGGGCACACAGATCCTGCCAGAGCTTCTGGGAGGCATCCTTCAGGGCCTTCGGGGACAGAGCGGCAAGCTCCGCCATCGTCGATGTCTTTGTCTCCTTTAACAGGTCTTCGGCCAGAGCGCGGGAGGTATCGGTCGTCTCATAAGCGCCTTCCGGGCTCCCGAAGAATACGAACGCTTTCTGGAACAGGCCCTTTGCCCGGGGGCTCGCCGCAAGCAGGCAGATGGAGGACGCGCCCGATTCAAAGCCCATCACCGTGATCCGGTCGGGGTCACCTCCGAAGGCAGCGATATTCTCCTTAATCCACTGAAGCGCCGCGATCTGATCCAGAAGTCCCAGATTCCGGGTATCGGGATAAGCCTCTCCGCCGGGAACCTCCGAAAAATCGATAAACCCGAAAATACCGAGGCGCCAGTTAAAGCTGACAACCACCACGTCCGAATGATCTTCTGCAAAATCGTCTCCGTACAGCAGGGGATCCGCAGAGCCGCCGAAGGAAAAGTCACCATAGTGAAACAGCACGAGGATCGGCTTTTTTTCTTCCCTGTTCTTCGGGCTGACCCAGATATTCAGGTAGAGACAGTCTTCACTCTGCCGGTGATGCGCCAGGATTGCCCCTTTATGTTCCACCTGTATGGCGGAAGGTCCGAAATGGACAGCTTCATATACGGCATCCGATGAGGGGAGCGGCTCGGGCGCCTTCCACCGGAGTGGGCCGATGGGAGGCTTCGCGTAGGGGATTCCCCGGTAGACCCGGGATTTATTCTCTTCTTCCCCGACAAAGATGCCGGTTCTTGTCTTTACCGCGGGCCTGTCCCCATAGTCCCCGGATATGGGCCGGTTCCGGAGATTAATCTCCTGGCGGTCCTCGTCATCCACATCGAATACATAGCTGTCCGTTTCCTCTCCGTACAGGCGCCGGATCTTCAGGATGCGGTATCCTCGGAGAAGGAGGTTGAATCCGAAGCCGAGGAGGGGGAAGAGGACAACTGACTGAAACTCATCCACCAGATAATCCACCATGGATACGCCCATCCATCTGACGGACACGGCATGTGCGGCCAGAAAAAGGAGAACGAACAGAGCATAGGTAATAAACTTGTCTTCCTTTTTTTTCTGTACCGACGGACTGAAGACAATCTGGCTGATGATTTCCTCCGCCGCAATACCGAGCACAAAGCTTGCTGCCGTACATGCAGCTTTCGGCCAGCCGGACAGCCTGGATATCGTTTCGCCGTAGCCGTAACCCAGCGATGAAATAAATGCGACCACGAAATCATCGATCGTAAATAGTTTTTTAATCATAATTTCACCTATGAGGGATGGCTCTTTGCAGCATCCGGGATCGTAACGGTAACTATGGTTCCGCCGCCGTCAGCCCTTGTAATCGCAAGGCTTCCCCGGCACATCATCTCAAGCCTCTGGCGGATGTTTTTCAGCGCAATATGGGGCTCACTGTCATCGACGGGCGCAAATCCCCGGCCGTTGTCGGCGATTATGATCTCACTTCCGGTATCGGTTTTCCGCGTCCGGATTAAGAGATGAAACACGCCGGCGTAGGGGTCTCTGCCGTGCTTGACGGCGTTCTCCACGATGGGCTGCAGCGTCAGCGGCGGCACCCGGAACCGGATATGCGGCGTGTCATATTCCACCGAAAGGCTGTCATCATACTGGGCCTGTTCCACGGCGAGATAGGCGCGCACATGTTCAAGCTCGGCCGAGAAGGGAATGGGATCGGAGCTTGCAATGGCAGCAAAATTCTTGCGCAGATAGGTTGTGAAATCCAGAATGACCTGCCGGGCCCTTTCCGGATCCTGATTGCAGAGACAGTAAATGCTGGTCATGGTGTTGTAGATAAAGTGCGGCCGCATCTGCAGGACCATGATGCTGGCGCGCTGATTCGCAATCTCCTGCTGATGCCGCAGGTCCTGTTCGATCTGGTCGGACAGGATGATGCCGTACATGGAGAGAGCGGAAAGGACGATGCAGATGTCAATCAGCGGGTAGACATCTGTAAACAGATGCACGGTCAGCGCAGCGGCCATGGGCAGCTCAGCGATGAGAAAGCTCAGCCAGGCTTTCCGGGAAAGGCGTCCTCTGCGCATGATCGTACCGGCCAGATTGCACAGCATGAGCAGGGTCAGGGGCAGTATCAGAAGCGGATACAGAGGACCGCGGGCGAATTGACCGTCCGGGGTCAGTTTGCTGAAACCGCGGATGAACGGGGAACCGATAACCAGAACGGAATAGATGGCCCACAGAACCATCATGATAAAAAAGAGTCTGGTGGTGCGGAGATTTTCTCCGGTGCAGTGCAGCAGATAAACGGTCAGCATGGGTATCGGCAGCGGAAGCAGCAGGGATTCCAGAGCAAGCCAGAAGACTATGGCCTCTCTGGGAAAGGCATAACGCTGAAGAATCATTTCCAGGAAGGTGGAAAAGCAGATCAGCATCAGAACGATAAAGTACGTCCGGAAGAAATGCTTGCTCCACCGGCCGATGCCGGGCATGATGACAACAAACCAGAGACCCAGCCCGCTTAAGAGAAGGGCTGCGCCGCAGGTGAAGAAATAAAAGAAATCGAGCCAGTTGATCACTTGTCTGTGCCTCCCGTGGAAAACGGATAGCGCAGCTTCCGAAGCTGACATCTTACGCCATCCGGGGTCAGGGGCTTCAGCATAAAACCGCAGGCTTCCGTGTTCCAGGCATCGAGGGAGTAATCGGCGTAGGCAGTCAGAAACACGATGTTTGTGCGGGGATTGATATCCAGCAGGGTCTGGCACAGATCAAACCCGCTGGCTGTCCCCAGCTCGATGTCCAGAATCGCGAGGGAAACCGGGTTCTTTTTTGCGTATTCAATTGCGTCCAGAGGCCATATGAAGCCGGTGACCGATGCGTAGGGCATGACCTCCTCCAGAACGGAAAGGGCGTCTGTGAGGATGACCCTGCTGTCGTCCACAAGGATAACATTCGGGTTTTCATCGCTTCTTGCCGCAAGGTTAAACAGGGTGTTGGCATCCACGCCGAGGGCGTCTGCCAGCCGCGGAATCATCGACGCATCCGGCAGGCGGCTGCCGCTTTCCCAGCGGGCGACCGTCGAGTGATTGACAAACAACTGCTTTCCGAGCTGACTCTGGGAGATCCCCCTCTCTGTCCGCAGCCTTCGGAGCGTTTCCGCAAATAATCTGTTCACGCAGCCTCTAC
>Ga0256870_1000158_pt1 | contig 21696 bp, 1 predicted proteins | sample RumenRJG_06RNA_FD_186079 | JGI IMG/M metagenome (GOLD analysis project Ga0256870, IMG submission 186079) | Metatranscriptome of bovine rumen microbial communities from Lethbridge, Alberta, Canada - Rumen RJG_06 (Metagenome Metatranscriptome) | ecosystem: Host-associated > Mammals > Digestive...
ATAAGTAACTCCTGGACATCCTCTTGAATAGGGGCATCCTACTGATTCATTTCCTCCACTTCCTATAATATAAGTAGACACATAGCTATATTGTAACCCATAACTCTTTACCCTTTTATCACTTTTGTCAATATCTCCTGAGCCAACACCTCCATCAGTCACAATAACTAGATGTTCAAATTTCTCATTTTTTGTTTCTCTCCCAATTTCAGCTATTAAGTAACTGTCAGTCCCACCTCCAGTATATTCTCCAGATAAAAATCTTTCCATTTCAGACTCGTTCCTATATTTATAATCACTACCCCAAATATAAAATTTATCACCTCTAGAGCTTTTATAATACTTAGTTCTTAAGCTTTTTAGTTTAGAAAAATATGTTTCTTTAATTGAGCCATAAACAGATCCGGAACAATCAACTGCAAAAAGTGTTTTCATATTTTCAGGTAAAGCCATATTTATAGGTCTTTTTTTAAATCCAGTCCATCTATCATTCCAATTAATTTGTAAATCAATAGATTTAGGTCTATATTCAGTTCCATCTTTACAATTATCTTTGCGTTGATGTTTTTCTGGAGCACCCAACCAGGAAACAATATTCTGAATATAACGAGGAGTTCCTTGTGTTCCCATTTCTAAGAAAAATTTTGTATATGAGCAATCTACAACTATATCCCCTTTGTCGTCATTTGAACAATAGAAAACTGAATTAAAACCTCCATCTGAATCTTTAGAAAAAGGAATAAATGGCTCTAATAATTTAGGATCAGTTATCATAGTTAGTTCTTCATTCTTTCCATAATATAATAAATCATCATCATTTGGTTTTTCTACAAAATATGATATAGTTTTACCTTCATATATAGAATATAAACTATGTGAAATTATATTTCTTGCAAAATTATCCATCATTTGTATTTTTTTATTAAAAGTTGCTTTCTCTGATAACTGACCTGATTCGTCCGCATATATTGTTTTTTGCCCTGGATGATTGCCAGCAACTCTGAAATTACAATTAGGGAATAATTTTTCAATGATAACATTTATTTGATAATTAAATGGAGCATTATCAGCAAATAAACCTAAACCACCCCCATTTTTCCAAAATTGTTCTATTACTTTAATAAATTGGCCAAATAAATAAGGATCATCATTAGGACTAGGTAATTCAGGATAAGGCTCTCCACTCATAATTATACAAGCATAGTAGTCACAACAATTTTTTTTGCTACCTTGTCTAGTTAATCTATCAATTGCATCTTTATAATTAATAACTACTTCTGCTTTAATTCCTGTAAAATCAATAGAAGATTGAATACATTCACTTCCATCTGGTGATTTCAAAATATATTCATAAGATAATCTACTATCTTCTCCTTCATTCATTCCATAAGAATAAGGCATGACTATTAGTAATTTTTGTCCCAAGAAGAAGTTTTGCTCATACATACCATAATGATGAACTGAGAATTTTCCATCGCCAGTTAGCTCTTCCTCTTTAGCGTCAGGTGGTATTTCTGTAAGATAATAATCATATCCACTTAATTCAACTGGAATATTCATTAATTCATTTTTTAATTCTTTATATTTTGGATTTTTCTGGGAATCTGTAATATAAGTATCGTCGAGTGGTGGTTTTAATTCAAAATATTTCATACCGATATCACCGTTACTTAAGGATGAGCCTGAGAAACATGAAGCTATTCCTTGAATTAATTTATCTGGATTTAATGAATATATAATACTTGGGAATAATTTTTCAATTCCATTTGGAGATATTCCTACACCAATACCGAAAACATTTAATCCTTTCATCATACAGAAATTAACATTTTTTATTATCCTAGGAATTTCAGAAGAAGAAAACAGACCATCAGTTACAACAAAAAGAAAATCTGGATGCTCTGATTTTCTCGAATTATGAAGATTATAAGCTGCCTTTATAGCAGAAGCTAAGTCAGTATTTTTAATATTTTTATTAAGTAAATCAAATACAATAGGCCATATTTGTGATTTCTCAGACAAAGCATCCAAAGTATTTTTTTCCGAACAAATTATATAAGGATTTGGATTACCTGATATAATTAAATCAAAACAAGGTAAATCAACCGCTCCTATAGCACTTAATAACATTTGTATAGTAATCCAAGTATGCTGATTAGACAAAGTCCCAAAACAAGAGATTGAAGAATCTATTATTACTGTTACACCATAATTTTTAATAAACCCATCTCCTATTTCCCTATAGATCCTTGGATTTGGAGTTGGATTGAGGAAATATTTTATTAATTCATTTACATCAATATGAGTACCAACATCTGTTAATATTGTTTGAGTTGCCAAATTTGGTTTAAATATTAATTCTAGTAAAGATAAATTTATTTTTTCTTTTCTAATTTTAAATAATTTCATAAAATTTCTAATTTCAGCTTTTACATCATCTTCTATTTTATTTTTAACTTTTATAATTGAGCCTATATTTTTACTTATTTCAGTAAACTCCTTTTTATTGATTTTTGGAGCCGCTTCATGCTGCTGAGGTAATTGAACTTTTTTGATATAAGGTTCATCTCTCATCTCTCTGAAGGTATCATCAGCAATTATTTTTCCTAAATTAATAAGATTATTCCCAGAAGGAATATTATCTAATTTTTCTATTTCAAATAAAGATTTTTCTGTTTTATCAATATTATCTTTTTCTTTATATCTTCGAAGAACGGTTGCTATCGATTTAATATAATTAGATATATTTTCTTCATTTATTTCAGCCATATTATTATTTATTATATAAAATTTTTCTCTACTCATTTCAATCATTTCAACAGGTAGATAATTATCTTTACAAAATTTACTGAATTTATTCCAATATTTAGTCAAAGTGTCAGATGCCTCTTTTTTAATAGTTTTAGGTTTTGAAATAATAAAGGCAAAAGAATGATTTGGATTACTAAATATTCTATCCTTCCATTGTTCTGTTAAATTAAATTCTTCATCTAATCCATTAGTAAACATATAGAATACTCTGTGAGCATCATCTCCTTTTATACTTTTGAATTTATCGATAGCAGTTTTTATACAAGAAGCAATATTTGTATTACATCTTTTAATAAATATGCAATCTAAAGCTTTTTGAAGATTTTCAATAGAATGCTCTTCATCTAATTCTTTTAATACTACTTTAAACCCACTGTCACCTACTACTGAAATAAGATAAGGAATTTCCAAAGAATGAAAGACTGTAGTTAAAGCACAAACTTGCAACATTACAAAAAATTTTTCGGTATCACCTATTGTCCTTGCACAATCCAATAAAATATTGATTTCTAGAGATTTAAAAGGAATTTCATCCTTTAAATTTAATCGGGAGATTTCTGTAAATAGTCTACTTGAAAGATATTCACTAATTTCCATTAATTTATTAATAGTAGAATCTTCAGAAATTTGAACTTTTGTATTCAAATATTCTTTTAATTTTTCTGATTTATATAATTTATCCAATTTACCTTCACGCTCAGAAACTTCATCTAATTTTAATTTTGTTCTATCAAAACTTTTAATTTTATCGATTACTCTATTAGTTTCTTTTTCAACATCAAAATTTTGACCTTCAAAATTTTTTCCAGTTATTTCAACTTTTTTGTTGTCTGCTTTTTTTTTAGCCAATCCAGTTCTATTTTTTGGTTTGTCTTTATTCTTTTGTTGGGAATTAAAATTATTCGTTGATGATTTATTATCTTCCTGGAGCCTTTGTTCTAATAAAGAATAAACCTTTTGCAATTCTTTATTAGGATTAATTACTGGTTGAGAATTATTATTTTGAGTCGTACTTTTTTTATGATTTTTATCAAATTCTTCACTTTTTTTGGTTGTGTCTTTAATTTTTTCTGTTTTTTTCCTTTTAATTAAATTTTCATATTCAAGATTCATTATTTGGGATTCTTGTATAGTTTTTATCCCTGGTTTTTTAAATATGATTTTATTTTGTTTATTTGAAGCAGAAGTAGAAATATTATTTGTGTATGATTCATCATTTTCATCTCTTTCAAAAGCATTTGGCCTTATATTGAAATTATCTTTTTCAGGTAAAATTATAAAATCTTCTATAGTGTCATCATTATTAACTCTTAATTTTTTTAATTCCGGATCATTTTTGAAATTAACACGTGAATTTTTTAATTTAGAAAACATTATTTCAAAAGATTTTTTGTATTCTTCAGTTCTAGGAGATATTAAGGAAAGATTATAATTATTAATAGATTTATATAAATTAAATAAATCTGATAAAATTTGAGTAGCTTTTATTTGTTGTTTTTTATCATCTATTTTATATGCATATCTAATAAAAGCTGGTAATATTTGGGTTTTAAGAATACAACTTCCAAAAAATTGCATTAAAGTATTTATCGAATAATTATCAGGTTGAATAATTTCATCAATTTCTATTAAATCAATGGAGTTTAAAGGATTATTTAGTTCTGAAGTGTTTATAGATCTTATTTGATTTGTATTTTTATCTACTGATTTTCTTTCATTATCTATAAGCAAAAATTTATCTGCTATTATTGATAAATTTGTTTTTTGATCATTGGCCATATTTAACATTTCTTTCTTTCTTTTTTCTTCTTCTAGCAATATTTCTTGAGTTATGGCTTGAATATCTTGAGATAACTTTCCTAAAGAATCAGTTTTTTCTTTGGTAATTATTGGTTTATAAGAATAATATTGTATTTGAAGCTCTTTTATTTTGTCGGTAATAAGGTTTTGATCTATTGTTGATAGATTAATTTGATTATGATTATTTTTAATCTCATTAAATTTTTGTAAAAAAATATCATATAATTTCTTAATTAAATTTAGTTTATAATTATTAAAACTATTCCAATCAGCATTACTCTTTTCTTTAAAATTTAATATAAAATGAGTTTCATCAATAATTTTCTCTTTTATTTCATTTGGAAAATATTTGTTAATTGAATTTAATGTTTCTTTTGGTTTAGCAAAAATTAAATAAGCAAAATATGAAAATCCAAATATATTATGTTTTTCTTTTGCTTTTTTAAGATTTTCGAACCTTTTTAATATATTTAGAACATAATTTTCATAAATATTGTTAGAAATGTTATTTAAATCTTTTAGATAATTATCATAATAGCGATAATAATTTTTTTCAAGATATTTTTCATGAGTCTCAGGAAAATAGTATGATAAATAATTATCAAATTCCTTTTTGCAAGGTTCATAATCATAAATATAACGTTGATGTTTGTAATTATATTTTTCTTTTTTATATTTTCCAAAATAATAATATTTATTTTTAAGAGATTCTATATCAGGTATATCAAATAACAATTTTTCATCTTCATATTCGCTTATAAGAGGATACCATTGATTCTCGCACATTCCAAACAGAGGGTAATAATAACATTTTGAAAGCCATAAAAAACCACCTCTTTCAGAATAATTTTCAAATGTATTTTTCTCATCTTTCATAATTTTACCATCATCAGAAATAGAATAGATAATATTATTCTCAGGAACCGGAGCTAATTTATAAAAGAATTTATTCTTATCATAATTTATTTTCGTATATTTCACAGTTTTGAAATTCCATTGTCCTAAATGACAAATATATATTCCATCTTTCATGATATCATTATTTTTTAATATTTTTACTGTTTTATAAGAATTATTATCACTATTATAATAAAATTTAAATAAATCTAATTCTTTTAAATCAATATATTTCAAAAAAGAGGAAAAATTTTTTTTAGAAATTGTTATCTTTTTCTCCAAACCAGCAATTATACATATAAATTCAGCTATATTATAACTTATTAAATTTGCACAGTTAATTGTTAATTTAAATCCAAATTCATATTTTTCATTCTCTATTATAATTTCTTTCTCTTGAAATTCTGGGAAAACAATTCTTTCATTCCGTTTAAAATTTATTGCTATTTTTGACGCTAATTTTTTATTCCTGTAAGGAGTATTAATTAAAAATTGTAAATTAATTTCTAATAAGTTATCAGGTAAATATTTAATAAAATTATCTTCTGAATATGTTGTAGGTAGTAAAATTTCCATATTATTAGAAACAAAGCATTTTTTTGAAAAATCATATACTTTAAAACTATAATCCATTGGCATTATTACGCTATCAATTCTAATTGGTATTTTATAACTTGGGCTTATATAGAATTCAATTCTACAATTAAGTCTTTTTACTTCTGAGTTACTTAATTTCGGAATGTTCAAAATTATATAATTGTCTTTTAATTCAATTATTGGCTCTTTTGATGTATTTCCATCTAATGAATCAATTCTTGTTTTTACCAATATATTTTCTCCTTCTAAATAATTTTGAATACAAAATTTAATTTGTTCTTCTGAAAATATTTGATTTTCTTTAAGATAATAATTATCATTAAAATATTCTAATTTATAATTTTCACATGATAAAAGTAATTCTATAGGTATTGTTAATATAGTTATTTCTACTTCTAAATTAAAACTTGTATTTCCAGCTGTTAATTTAAGTAATCTTCTTATTCGTTGATATTCTTTTTTACCTTTCTTAACACAATTTGGAATATATATTTCTATTTGTATTGATTCTTTTGGTAAAATATATTCTTTTACTTTCATATATTTCATTGAGTCTGTATCCTTTCTATCAAAAGTGGAAATTTTTTTTTCTTCATTTATTAATTTATTATTTTCATTTTCACAATTTTGATCACTATTATTATCTTTTGGTTCGGTATCATTATTGTTTTCTTCATTTACTATATATATTCTTTTTTCATCGTTTTCAGATATATCTACATCCGAATTCTTTTCTCCTTCCTCATCTTTATTTTTGTTTTCTTCGTCATGATTATTATATTTTTGATTATTAATTTTATTTTTTTCATCTATATTTAAATCATTTTCTTTAATAGTATTATTAACTTTGTTTTCAATATTATCATTTCCTTTTTTTTCTTTTTTTTGATTATTTTCATTATCACTTTCATTTTCACCGCTTTCTTTATCATTTTCTGAATCATTTTCTTCAGGATATTCCTCAATTTCTGCTTTTATTTCCTCATCAACTAGGGACATTATATTTAATTTAATTGGCTTAGAATAAAATTCTGGACAAAAAGGTCCTTTTTGGAAACTGATTTTGTTATAATTACATTTTAATATTCCATCTTTTTTACTGATTGTAGGCATAGATAATAATGGAGAATCAGAGTCTAAATTATCATAATCAACATAATGAGTTTTTTCTCCTGGTAATGAAGGTAAATTGAAATTAGTTATATATATTTTTTCTAATTTTTCAGATAAATTATTTTTCATATCTCCTATGCTTTGCTCGAAGTCTTTACTCAAAATTATAAAATCTTTGTCAATAGATAAAAGAGATGATTCAAATTCGTTCTTTATTTTATTAATATCCTTAAAATTATCTATTTCATCTTGATTATTATTATTTGAAATATCAAAAAATTTCTTGAAGTTATATTCTGAAGTATTGTAATTATTTATTATATTTTCTATATCTATATTTTCAAATTCACCATTCGATAATTTGATTAAAATATCTTGTATATTAATTAAATTATTTTTAAGTTCCTCAATATAATGAGATAATTGAGAATAAGTTATTCCTCTGAACGTAACTTTATTAAATGTCATATTCTTGTCTAAATAGTTATTCTTTATTGTATCGTTCAGTTCTTCTTCACTTAAATCAATTTTAATTTTATTTTTCTCTAATTTACTTGCTTTTTCAAAGAATATATAGTCTTCAATTTTTATTTCCGCATTTAAATCATTTAATTCTATTTTTTTATTATTTGCATCATTAGGTTTTTTATCATTTTTATCATTCTTATGTTTCGGTTCTTCTAATTTATTAGGTATAATTTTATTTTGAATTATTTTAAATTTATTTTTGAATTCTTCATTTATTTCATCTATTTTAAAATATAATTCATTTATATTTTGTATATTAAAAGGAGGATTATCAAAGCTAATAATTGAATCTCCCTCATTTTTAATAGGAATTTTATGTATTATAATAGTATCCTCATTAGAATTATTAGAAATTAAATCACGATATTTATCAATTGTATTCGCAACTCTCTCTAAATTTTCAATATTTTTTTTATCTATAACTCCCTTTGATTTTTTCAAATCATCAAGAATTTTATTATATTTATCAATTTCTTTATTTATTATTTGCTTTTTTTTTGTAATTGCATCTTCTAGTTCTTTGATTTTATATTTAGCTTCAATTTGATTTACATTATTTTCAATTTCTTCCATTTTTTCAGGGATTACCTTAATAAGGTCTTCTAAATTTTTTTCTAAACTACTATATTTATTATTTAATAAAATATTTTTCGTTTTTTCTGAATATTCTTTAATTATATTTTTTTTGATAAATTCTTTTGGAGAATTAATTAATTGAAGTATATCTGATGAATCATTTGTTATATCTCCGTTTAAAATTTCATTTAAATTTCCCTCAAACGACATTTTCAATAATTCCAAATATTTTTCTTTTAAAATTTTTTCTATTTTTTCTTTTAATTTTCCATTTGCATTTAATTTATCGAATAAATAATTAAAATAATAATAAAATAAACGAATATTTGGATTCAATATTTCACTTGGTATATCTCGAAGAACCAAATTTAGCCATGCATCGTCTATTTCATTTTCTTTTTTTTCTGTAATTAAACCTTGAATTTTTTGCCTGACTTCGATAGTGATTTCATTTGAAAATGGATTATCATTACTTTCATAATTTATGCAATTTATTGAAGACATATTTCTAATTAAAAAGACCCAAAATGGAATATAATTCACATTTGGTTTGAATAAATCAGAAATATCTTCACTTTTTAATTTTGAATTAATTAATTCTTTTATTAGTTGAATATTTTTGATAATAAAATATTTAAAAGATGGATTTATTTTTTTATTAAGTAATGATTCTATTTCAATCCTTTTTTCATCTTTTTTATCAAATATCCTTATATCTTCAAAACTTATTGCATCATCAGTTGTATTGGTAGTTGAATCGATAATTGTTTGAATATATTTTGCTAATTTCATACCATTTATAATTGCTTGTAATTCCTTTTTTTCTGCACTTTGTTTCATTTTTTTATGTTCATCTTGGAAATAAATTAATAATTTGCTAAAGTCACTTTCTAATTCTATTTGATATTTTTTCATAAATTCTTTAAAGAGTATTTGTGCACAAATTACACTAATATCACACATATTATCTAAATTATTGCTATTATATAAAGCCTCTTTAAATAAATTATTCATATTTACTCTTGGAATTTCTATATTATCGAAAATAGGTCCTGCTGAGTACTCATTATTTTCATTATATTTAAAAAATAAATAAATAATATCTTTTGGTTCAAATTTTGGTTGAATTATTTTAGTATTCAATGAATAATCATTAGAAATTTGGTATGTAAATCCGTATTCTTCTTCAGATATAATATTTCTTGAAATTTTTTCATTTAAATCCATAATAAAGTTCTTTATAGCAACTTGATCAATAGAATCATTCCAAAGTCTTAGCATTAATTCTACTCTAAACATACTTTTAATAGTTTTCCTATTTTCAGTTCCAAGTGCTTCATCTCCTAAAGAATTAATATATTTTAATAAAGCTTTTAATCCTAATTTTTCAATTTGTGTTCCATATCTAATTCTTTCTTTATTATCTTTTGCATGTAATATTTTTTGTTCTAATTCATTGCATGTTGCATAGAACAACATATTTTTATATAATTTTATAGTAGGGGAATCTTCTCCAAATTTTGTTTTTAATAAAGGTTTTCCCCATCCTAAATCATTTCCTGATAACGAGATTGATTTTTCCTTTGAAATTGTTTTTAAGTCATTGATTTCTTGTTGAATTATGGGAGATTTTTTTATTATATTATCTAAATTTTCATTCAAAAGATTATTGATTTTTTCAATTAAATCACTCTTAAATACTTCTAAACCTCCTTTTAATCCTAAATTTTTAAGGTCATCCTTCATCTTTCTTAATTTTTTCTGCTCTTCCTTTAATTGTGCATCTATCTTACCTTTTTGAAGTTTTTCTTTTATTTCATCTTTTTGAGCTATTAATATTTCTTGATAAGAAATAAATTTGTCATCTGGCCAAGAAAATTCTTTTAAATTTTCTAGATTTAATAATTCTTTTTCAATTGCATTTTCATAACCCCTATATGCTTCATCTGTAGTTTTTTCTAATTTTACACCTATTAAATTTCTCCATAAAAAACTTTCTTCACTATAAAAAAAATTTAGTTTTTCTGTGAAATCCAAAAGTGTTTGGATTTGATATTTCTCATTTAAAGTATCATAAAAGTTATTTTTTATAATAAAGAATATTTCTCTTTCAAATGGAAGGAAATTATCTATAACATATTTCAATACTTCTGAATCCTCATCAAAAGAAAATAAGAATGTCCACATTTTTGGAATTATGCTATTATTTGATAAAAAGAATTTAGATGATAAAAATTTTTTCTCGCTGACTAAATCATAATTATCCTTATTAAAGCTTCCTAATAAATTTTTTAAATTTTCGGAATCAAACCTTCCTGGATATTCAGTAAAAAATTTGATAAAGTGAATAGTCTTTTCTTTATTTACATCATTATTTGTACTAATTAATTGAACATTACTTGCATCTTTTTTATCTTTTTTATAATATTGTAAACTTGTTCCTATTGATAAATATACAGTTTTTTGCTCATTTAATTTTAATATAGGTAATAATCTGTCATATTGTTTCTCTTCAAAAATAAAAGAAAGTTCCTCATTATCAAAAATAAAAACAAAATTAGTTTGATTTTTATAGAATTCTATCATCATTTTAATATAATAAAAAACAACTTCAAAATCCTTGTCTTTATATAATTCATTAAATTTATTAAAAGGAAAGATAGTCTCTAATACTTTTAAGAAATGATGATTTTCTATCAAAAATAAAATAAATGATTTTAATGTATTTTTACTTTTATTTAACAATAAAGAATTTAATTTATAAATGAGTTCATTTATATCAGGAATATGCAAAACATTATTCATATTATATCCAAAATTTGATTTCCCTTTATTTACTAATCCTTCTAATAGCCTTAATTTTAACAGAATTGGTTTTAAAGATGATATTCTTAATAATTCATCTGAGTTTAGTTTTTGTCCTTTATTTTCTACTTTAACTGAATCTATTTTATCTAATAATTCTCCATAAAATCTATGGATTATTTTTATTTGATAAAATGAAAACAAAGATTCATTAGAGAGATTTGAATAATTTAATAAATTTAAAGTATCTTCAATTTGGTTTTTGATATATTCTAAATTACTTTTTTCTATTGGAACTGATAAGCATTGGGTTACAAATGATCCAAAATTAAAATTATATTGAGATGTTGAGTTTTGTGAATCAATTTGTACTTGTTTCAAAGCATTTACAATTTCCGGGAACATTTCTTCTTCACTAATATCCTTTGCAGTAATAATTAAATTTTGTTTTTTCTGAAATTCTTTATATACACCATTCATAAAATTTTCCTTGGTATAAGTATCTCTATTATCTTTTGTTTTATCAGAAGGTAAATCAATAAATGAATTGAAATAATAAAATGTCAAAACTGATTTTATCCAATTTACTGTTTCATCTTTATCAGCGAAATCTGAAGTACTTTTATTTTGATCAGTAGTTAGAAAAACTAAGTTTCTTGGAGTTATTTTAATTCCACCTGCCATTTGTTCTAAGTGATTTTCACTCATTTTGGCTGAGAATATATGGCATGCTGCTAATTTGGAACTTATTCTATTCCAAGCATTTTTATCACATTTTTTCGATAATTTCAAAGAATTGTATATTGTTGTTGCAGAATCTAGTTGTGAATTATCTATAGGAGGTAAACTGAATGATACACATTTATTAAATAATACCGGATCTAGTATTTTTGAACCCTTATTGAAAGGATTATAGATAATAAATAATTGGAATTGTTCTTTAATATTTTTAGATGTTATATATATCCCTTTACCTGATTCATATATACTTAGTTCAGGATTTTCTCCACAAAGAGGAGTTATTTTTTCAGGTATTTGAGATGGAGCCATTTCTATTCCATCTAATATAACCCATTGACCATCTCCTTTTATTATAGAGTCTATAAATTTAGAATCGATATGAGTAAATCTACTTGGAGGTGAAATAATTATAAATATGGTTCTTCTTGCTGATTTTAATTTTGACATAGTTTCTTCATCAAGACCTTGTTCTTTGAGTTTCTTATCTATTTTTGAAATTATTTTTTTATAATGCTTTAATTTCATATCATTAAATGCCTTATTATAATTTATCAAATCTTTTATATTTTCATACGCTTCACATATCTTTCTTTTTTCATCATCATCAAAATCTCCTTTAATTATTTCTTGTCCAGTTAATATGGACATTCCTGTATTAGAATTCATTTGATATAAATTTGTATCTAGATCTTGCCCTAATAAAACTGCTAAAACACTTATAAGATAAGATTTTCCCGAAGCTGTAGGACCTTGGATTATAGGAGTTTTTTTAGAAATAATACAACAAATAAGGAAAATGAAACAATGTTTTTGAGATTTTGTCAATGTATCGAATAATTTTTTACATTTTGGAGGCTTAATTCTTTTTGGATTTTTTACTTTAACTCGAATAGATTCTTTGGCTTCTTTTTCTAATTTTATCACTAAATATTCTTTATCTTCATCATAATCTATTATTGGCAAAAATTCTATATTTTTTAATAATTTAAGCTTTTCAGTGATTTTATTAATATAATCTTCTTGAGAAAAATGATAGACAAATATGAATAATTGAATAAGTAAATGATTTATTTGTGGTACAGATTCTCTAAAATCAATATATTTTTTTATATCATTTAAAGTAAATGGAGCTTCATTTGATGCATCCATTGAAAATAATTTTGCTTCTACAAATTTTTTTGCAAAATCATCAGCCTCATATTTTTTCGCCTCTAAGAATTCGGTTTCGAACTTTTGTTTATCACTTATAATAGATTCAATTTCCGATTCTTTTGTATGTTTCTCAATTAAATAATTTTTAGTATATTTAATATTTTCTTCCTTACCAAAATCCATTTTTATAAATAAATTCACAATTATATTCAAAATATCGTCAGAAGATGGGTTATCTACTATATGATAAATACAATTAGATAAAATACCAGCAGGAATTTTATCTTTGCTAATATTATCCCTTCCTTTATTGAAAATCCCTATTATATTCATATTTCCTTTTTTAAGTATAGAACCATTTGATAAAAGAATTCTTGCATTTGGAGTGAAAATAGAATTTAATACATCTAACACAGCAGGAGATGCATTATTTATTCCTTGAAATAAAATTAATTTTTTAGGATACTCATCGGTGCATTTAATTGCATTATATAATTCAGTTTCTTGATTTTTTACTAATATTTCACCTGTTTCAGATTTTTCTATAATTATTTTCATTAATAAATCATCAACCTTGGTTGATTTTGAAATCACAATATTAATAATATCTAAACCTAATCTTGTTGCCATATAATGGATTGCAGTTTGTTTTCCTTGCCCGGTTTCACCTTCCAAAATAATCGGCATTCTTAGACTTAATCCAAATAGGATAATATCACATATTTCAGAAAATTTTTTAGTAAAAAATATTTTTTTATCATATAAGCTTATTTCTTTTTGGAATGAAAGCATTTTTAATTTATAAATTGTCGATTGCAAATATTGATTTCCTTTATTTTGAGATATTTCTGGATCTTCAAAAGGGCATTTTCCAATTTCATAATCTGGAATATTAACTTTAAATTTTTCTTTTATAGCATCAGTTTGATTTTCTCTTTGTTCTGTTATTCCCTTTTGTAGCACATATAAAGCAATTCTTAAATTATTTTCATGGTCATCTTTATTATAGTTGTCTAAATATTTACTAATTCTTAAGCAATTTAATCTTTCAGTTAAATTTAATTCTGGGGCTCTATTTTTTATTTCATCAATATCTTTATCTTGAACCACTGAACTTTCTAATACAACCTTTTCTTCTTTTTCGCTATAAGGTTCACAAGCTATTACTGTGAAACGAGACAAAAGAGCTTCCGATAATTTTAATTCATCTCCCGGTTTACAAGTGGCTATTACTCTGAAATTCTCATTAAAATTTCTTAATTCTTTATTCTCTTTAGTTGTTAATGTTCCGGGTATATCTTCAACTAATGTTAAATTATGTTTACCAGAAAATAATTCATTAAATCTTTCTAGAACTATTGTTTTTACTTGGGGCATATCTTTTAAAATTAAACTTTTTTTATTAAGTATTGCTGATAAAATTAATCCAGGCTTAAATTCAATTTCCATATTTATTAAACTTTTCTCATTTACTTTTTCTTCTGCAAATAATTTGTTTTTTAAATTAGTTAAAGCAATATAAAAGGAAGAATCATTATCTGGCATTTTTTCTTCTATTAATTTTTTTACTTCTTCCTTATTTTCTTTCCAATTATCTACCTTATTTAATTCAATTTCTATATTAGGAATTTCTAAAATTTCATATATTAATCTCATACAAAATTTTTTATCTTCAATAGGTGGATAAAAAAAAGAAGCACCCAATAATTGAGGAATAGTAGATTCTTGATTTAGAGAGACAATATCAGCATTATTTAAAATAATTTTGGCTGCAAAAGTTTTATAACAGGTTAATCCAGATAATAATAAAGGTTCATCATAATTTGATAATTTCATTTTAAATAAACAATCTAATAAATTAGGTAATTTTGAAAATTGTTCTAATTTTTTGCTTTTCTTTTTATTTTCTTCTTCATTAATCTTACTACCTTCATCGACTTTATCTAAAAATATTAAAGATTTATGCTTTTGAATATAATAGGATCTTTTTTGACTTTTTGGATCTTTTTCATTAAATAAAATTGGAGTAGATTTAAACATTTCTTTTAAATCTTCATAATTAACCCTTTCTTTAAATATTTCTTGAAGTGCTAAAAGTATTTTATCTAAATTATCATCATCGATTTGATCTTTTTGAGTAGATGATAATGCATAAAAAAGAAGATTGACAGCAGTTCCTATTTCTTTGAAATTTTCTGGGAATGTTTTTTGATTTTTCATTCTTGCAAATATTTTACTAATATCTCTTAATGACCAAGATTGTGAAGTCAATCCATCATGATTTACTTTTATCATAAAATCACCACAATATCTAGCCTCAATATCATCCAATCTATTTTTTTGTCCTTCACTGTATAAAGAATTATTCAAAGATGAGCAAATAGATTCAATTTCTTCTTTTGATTGTTCGGGATATTTAATTTTTCTTAGTTTTGTCTTAATTTTATCAGGTAGTTCATTCCTTCCAAAAGTTCCAACATCATTTTGGCATATAATAAAAAAGAAATTTGGATCTATGGATGTATAACCCTCAATTCCAGGAATTATTAAATCTTGATTAAATGTTTGTTCTAAAACTGGTGTTACAGATTTCATATTTAGTTCAGACGAAATATTAAATTCATCAGCAATATAAACACTACCCTCTTTTATAGCAGAAGTGAGACTACCTTCTTTGAATATTACTTCTGATTCACTTATTGTTGTTGTACCATAGAAATCATTTGGTTTAGTACTTGAATGATGTGTATGAATATAAAAAGGAATTAATTGATTGAATATTTTAGCTCTTATTTCTGCTATAGCCCTTGCCGCAGTTGTTTTACCTGAACCAGGTGGACTGACAACACATAAATATAAATTAATCAAAGATGAAATATATACGATTAAAACAAATTTTTTTAAACTTTCTGAATTTTCAAAGAAATATTTTTCATATTTATCTTTATCTTTACTTTCCATTTTCTTTTTATTTTCTTCTATTAATTCTTTTAAAAATACACTTTTAATATTTTCACTAATTTGTATTTTTTCTGTATCATCCTTAAATAGCATATCAAAAACAGTATTTATTATATCATCATCTGTTATTTTAGCTTCTTCATATTTAGTTTGTTGTAATATATTTCTCAACCTCTTTATTCCGTAGCATAATCTACTTAATGAAGTTATTGTTCTTAAATGAGAATATCCTATTCCATTTTTATCTTCAACTTTAGTTTCTGGTAAAAATTTAATCTTTGAACAAATTTTTGATATTAATTCTTTTTCTTTTTCGGCAAATTCTTTTTCTTTTTTGATAATTTCTTCTTTATTTTCACTAATTTCAGCATCTTCTTCATTATTATCTTTATTTTCTCCTTCTTCTTCTTCGTCATCAAATTGTATCCCAGCTAAATTTTGTTCCTCAACTAAATTTGCTTTTTTTTTCTTTTGTGGTATTCTATCAAAAGATACATAAATATTAGTAATAAAATTTTTAATTTGGTTATCAGTCAAATTTTCCAATTGATTTTCTAAGACTATTACATCAAACCTATTTACAAATGCAGGAGACATATCTTTAATATTATTTATATTACATGTACAAATCATTCTAAAATTTTTATGGATAGGGATTTTTAATCTTTCAGTATTTTCAGGTAGATCGAAAAATTCTTCGCTCGCATTATTTTTTTTATCCAATAATCCATTTAATCTTTCCCCAACTGTAGCATTTGCTTCATTTATACAATCTAAAACAACAGTTTTTCCTTGTTCAATTGCATCCACTAAAAATCCAGGAATAAATTTAAGAATTTCGTTACTTTCCCCCTTCTCATTTTTTGGGCATGGCTTTGTTTGACCTATTAAATCAGAACATTGCAAATTTTTAGTACATAAACAAAAACAATTTTTATCATTTTCATTTAAATTATTATCTTTATCTTTATCATCATTTGTCATTCTATTATAACATTGAGCGCACCATCTCGCAACTTGTGTTATTCCACTTTCATCTTCTCCAACTATAATTGCATGTCTTTGATTACTTAAAGAAAATAAAACTGACGAAACAGTTTCACATAAATTATTATTTGAAAAACAATGAGGAAAATTATCTGGTAAAGCTAAAGATGATGGTTGTAATTTTTTCAAAGTTTTGTAATTTTTTAATTTATTTTTTAATTGTTCTTTCATCTTTTTTTGATATCTTGCCCCATATACTGTCATAATAGTATCATAAATGTTTTTCTTTTGAGCAATGGCTCTTATAATTCCCTCGATTTCTCTGATAGTGAAACATTGTACATCGTCAACTAAATTAGTTTCTTCTTGCCAATCCATATGAAAGGAAACTATATCAATTAAAATGTTTTCATCTCCAGCATAATCATTTTGTTTGGCAAGACCCTTTGCTATATCAATTAATTCTTCTTTTGTAAAATTAGGGAAATTAATTTTTTGAAATCTTGAAAGAAATCCAACACCTAATTCTTGTCTTTTATTAGCAAAAGCTCCCTTATTAGGATTTTGTGTCGCGATAATCCCAAAATTTGGATGCATTTTATATGGTTTTAAAATTTTTCCTGAACATTCTACACTTAAAACTTTGCTATCAAGAGCTTGTTGTATGCATTCTAGAACTTCTCTTGGAGCTAAATTAATTTCATCTAATAAAATTTTATGACCTTTAGTATAGGCTTTGAAAAATTGACCTTCTTCAACTTTAAGTCCAGAAGCAGAATTATTATCACCAGTAAATTTAACTAATAAATCATCTATTTTTGTTTCGGCACTTAAGTTAAATCTTAATAATGAATCATCATCATCCGATTTATTTAATATTTTAGTAATATATTCACAGGCTATTAAAGTTGTTCTTGTTTTTGATGTACCCGTTGGCCCTTCCAATAAAACTGGTATTCCATTTAAAATATAATGTATCAACATTGCCATTCTTTCGCATGATTTATCAGTTAAAACATATCCAATGTCATTAAAAAATTTTTCAGATTTTCTTAGTTTCTTTTTATTCTCTTCTAAAATATCAATTTCATTTGTTATATTTTGTTCTGCATATAGGATAAATTCATCTGTTTCCATTTTTTTTGAGGTGTCTATATTATCTTTTAAAAATAATCCATTTTCGTTTTTTGATTTAATATTAGGCTTTATAATATGGATATTTGTTATATAGTCAGATTTAGGCTTTTGGATAACCTTTGGCTTAGGTATTTGTTTTTGTGGTTTAGGTTTAATTTTATTCTGAGGTTTTTCCTCTTTCTTTTTATTTTTTTCTTTTTTTTCATCCTCGTCGTCGTCGTCGGAAGAATCAGATGAAGATTCTTTTTTGTCTTTATTGTCTTCTTTTTTGTCATTTATCTTTTTTTTGTCGCTAATAAATTTTTCTTCCTCTTCCTCTTCTTCTTCTTCTTCTTCTTCTTTTTCAGTTGAACTTGAAGTATTTTTTTTATTTTTGCTAGCTTTGTCCATTTTATTCTTTGGAGCATTTTTTTTCTCATTTTTTTTATTTTTAGTTAATTCTTCATCGTCTTCGTTATCTTCTTTTTGATTATTTTTACCTTTTTTATTTTTATTATTATCTTTTTTATTGCTTTTATTATTTTTTTTCTTTTCTTTATCCGATTTTTCATTTTTCATTTCATCAGAATTTTCATCTGACTCAAGATTTTTACCCTTTTTTTTCTTATTTTTTTTTATTTCTTCCTCATCTTCATCAGAATCTTCATCATCTTTAATTTTTTTATTTGTTTTCTCTTTTTTTTTCTTTTTTTTTTTTTGAGATTTATCTTCTTCTTCTGAATTCTCCGTTTTATCATTATTTTTTCCTATTTTATTTTTTCCTCTTTTTTCACTTCCTTCTTCTTCTTCTGAATCTTCATCATTTTTATTATTTTTTCCAATTTTTCCCTTGTTTTTCTTATTTTTTATATCACTTTCTTCTTCTTCATCAGATATTTGTCCCCTTTTATTTTTAATGGTAGTTTTTCCTTTTTTATCCTTTCCTTTTTTCTCGATTACTTCTTCTTCCTCAGAAGATCCTAATTCTTCTATATCCTTTTGTTTTAATTTTTTACCTTTTTTATCAACAGTTTGTGAACTCTTTTTCGAAATTTTCTTGCTTTTATCTTTTGTTGATTTCCCATCTTTTTCTTTATATTTATCCTTTGAATATTTCTTTTTTTTTTGACATATCTTCAATATCTTCCTCGTTTTCATCCTTTTCTTCTGATGATTCATTTTCTTCTTCTTCTAAAGAATCATTTTTTTCAATTTTAGTTTTTTTATTTTTATCTTTTTTATCAGCTTTTTCCATTTTAGAATTTTTACCCTTATTTTTTTTATTTTTCCCTTCATTTTCTTCTTCCTCATCCGAATTTTGCTCTTTTTCACTTCCATCGATTTCGTTCTTATCTTTTGGTTTTTCCTTTCCTTTCTTCTTTTTATTATCTGACATTTTACTTTCTTTATCCTTTTTACCCTTGATTTTTTCCTTATCTGAATTTTCTTCTCTTTCCTCATTTTCTTCCAAAGAATCATCTTTTACTTTCTCTTTTTTGAATTTACCCTTTGACTTTTCTTCTTTGTTTTTTCCTTCATCTTTCATTTTGTTTTCTTTCTTTTTGCTTTTTTCTTTTTCTGCTTTTTCTTTTATTTTGGAGTCTTCTTCTTCTTCATTTTCATTTTCTATATTACAATCTGATGTTTTATCTTTTGCATTGCTCTCATTTTCTCCTTTTTCAGCGATTTTATCCTCAATATTATCTTTGATTTCCTTTTCTTCAATTTTAATTTTTCCTTTTTCATCTTTACTTTGTGAATCTTCTGCATTTGATTGATTATTTTCGTCTGGGTTTATAGTTTTAAAATTTGATTCATCTTCGTGATGTTTAATTTCATTTTCATTTTTGTCTCCAGTATCAATGACTTGTTCATCTTCTTTGTTATCAGATGATATGCATTTGTTTTTTCCTTCATCTTTTGTTTCACCTTTGCTAGTGTTTTTTTCTTGTTCTTTCTCTGAGTCGTTTTGATCTTTTTCTTTATCTTCATTGTTCTGTTCGGTCTTTTTTGATTCTTTATCTTTACTCTCTACCTTTTCTTTGTCGGCAATTTTTTTAAGCTTTTTGCTTTTTTTATCTTCTTTTTCCTCAGATTCATTTTCTGATTCACCCTCTTCATCTTCTTTTGTTTTATCTTTGCCTTTTTTCTTATTCTTAGCATTATTTTCTGTTTCACCCTCATCATTTTCCTTTTCTTCTTCATTTTCAAGTTTTTTTGCATTTTTAGATTTTTTACCATCTTTTTCCATTTTATATTTTTGTTTCTCTTTTTGTTGTTCTTCTTCATTTTCAGTTTTTTCACTTTCTTCTTCATCTTCATCTTTATTATTCTTTTTAGATTTATCCTTACCAGAATTTTTCTTTTTTGATTCTTTAGATTTTTTAGTCTTTTCATCAGATTCTATTTCTTCTTCTTCTTCGCTTATCTTTTCTTTTGATTTTGCTATTTTTTTGCTCTTATCTAATTTTTTTGATTTAGATTTAGACAGGCTTTTTTCTTCTTCATCTTTTTTCTTATCTTTACTTTTCTTTCTTTTAGATTTTGTTTTTTTTCTTCTTTCTTTTTCTTCTGATGAATCTTCTTCTTCATCAGAATTTTTATGAGTTTCTTCTTTTTTCATATCATCATCTGATTCTTCATCTTCTTCGCTTGTTTTTTTCTTATTTTTTGAACTTGTCTTTTTATTTTTGGATTTGTTTTTTCCTTTGTTTTCAGAATCTTCATTCTCTTTTTCGATTTCATTAGCCTTTTTTCTCTTTTTTGATATACTTTTTTTAAGAGTTACTTTATCCTTTTCTTCGGAAGATTCATCCGATTCTTCTTTCTCATCTTCATCCTCTCCTTTAGTTTTCTTAGCTTTAGATAATGATTGTTTTGCTTTTGTTTTTCCTTTTTTTGTTGATTCTTCAGAGTCTTCTTTTTCTTCTGTTTCTTCTTCTTCTCCGTCTTTTTTCTTTTTATGCATTTTCTTTTTACTTTTATGCTTTTCAGTAGATTCATCGATCTCATGATTCTTTCCTTTATTAGATTTTTGCTTATTTTTAGATTCGGTTTTTTTCTTTTTCTTGTCTGTTTCTGATTTTTCCGATTTTTCTGATTTTTCTGATTCTTCGTTTGAATCTTCTTCTTCTTTTTTTGAGATCTTTTTTTTCTTTATAGAAGCTGACTTTTTGCCTTTCTCTTTTTTTTTATCTGAATCATCATCTTCATCTTCTTCCTCTTCTTTTTGTTTTTTCTTATTTTTTTGTTTATTTTTTTTGTTTTTTTTTGGAGAGTCATCTGAATCTTCATTTTCTTCTTCTTCAATTTTTTTTATTTTAGATTTATTTTTCTTTTTATTCATTTTCTTTTCAGTGATTTCATCTATCTCTTCCCTTCTTTTTTTCTTAGTCATTTTCTTCTTCGTATCTGAATCTGAGCCAGAATTTTCATCATTTTCTGATTGGTCTTTTTCTTTGGATGATTTCATTTTTCCCTTTTGAGATTTTGTCTTCTTCTTTTTTGCTTTATCTTCTTCACCATCACTAGTAATTCCACTAGGAGGTGGTGCATCTTCAGATAATGAAGAATTTGATTCCATTTATATTATTTTTTTAAAAGATAATTCAC
>Ga0256870_1000173_pt1 | contig 20659 bp, 34 predicted proteins | sample RumenRJG_06RNA_FD_186079 | JGI IMG/M metagenome (GOLD analysis project Ga0256870, IMG submission 186079) | Metatranscriptome of bovine rumen microbial communities from Lethbridge, Alberta, Canada - Rumen RJG_06 (Metagenome Metatranscriptome) | ecosystem: Host-associated > Mammals > Digestive...
ATCAAAAAGAATGTAATTTTGTCAACAAATAAATAAACAATACGACGAATACCGTATACAGAAATATTTTTTCCAAATGCAAACAATTATTTTAAATAAATAAAAATCACCCGACAAAATCAAATTATATGGAATGAAAGTCAATTTTAAATCTTTTACCAAATTTCATGTATTTGTTGGGAAAAGCAACAAATAGAAAGAGAAACACAAGGACGTACCGTTCACCTTTGTAGATGATATCAAGTAATTATCAGCTATAACACTTCCCCAAGGCGACTTTTTGACATCGCTTTATCTATTTATTGTCGGGAATTATCAATTATTTCGGACAATTAACAAAAAAAATGAAAATTTTTTTATGGAAAAACTAAAAAAAAACATCTTATCAATAGAAATAGGAAATACAACAAAAGTAATAACAAAAATAAGGGGAAAACAAATATTGGTAATCTTGTAACAAGTTATTAGGATTAAATAATAAAATACGAAATATTAATTAATGGTAATTTAGATAAATCACAATAATAAACGACAACAATTATTTTGAATACAAATACAACTTAGAATTAACTAAAAGGGAAGTATTTTCTATTTCAAATATAGAATAACAACAATCAAGGCTGCCACCGGCAGCCTTTGATATTTTATAGGGATATAATATTTTCCGGATAGAAGCACCAAACAATATATATCTTTTCTTAATACGGACACATAGGTTCGCCACTACATACCTTTTATCATGTAACAGATGTTAATTTAAAAATAAAAGGTATTATCAAAGATAAGGAGAGTAAGTCTTAAAAAGACATCCTAATCCCAATCTGGCAAATTTTTATAATTATTTGCTACATCCTCGTCGGAAATGATATTATCGATGTCTGGGTCTTCTACATTAAGAGGTTTATAAACGCCCCTTTCTCGTAGTTCTTTGAGGTCATTTTGTGATAAGAATGGGAGATTATCCAAAACATCGTCAAAGTTTTTGATTTTTGATAAGTCAAATGCCATAATTGTAAAAATTTAGAGGATATAAGTGTCCGTCCTAATAATTTCAAACGAGATAAATCCAAATACAGATAAAAAATCAGAATAAAAAAAACAAAAGACCGGATATATTTAGAATAATATCCGGTCTTTCATTTATATAAATTGAATCATCGAGTAGATTATTCAGCTTTAGCTTCAGCAGCAGGAGCAGCTTCAGTTTTTTTCTTACGAGAACGACGAGTAGTTTTAGCAGCCGGTTTAGCAGCACCTTTCTTGTTCTGAGTGTAAGTTTCGTTGAAGTCTACGAGTTCGATAAAACAAGTTTTAGCATTGTCACCAAGACGGAAACCAGTCTTGAGGATGCGAGTATAACCACCTTGACGATCTACGATTTTAGGAGTGATAGTAGAGTAAAGCACTTTAACTGCTTCCTTATCTTGCAACTTAGAGAAGATAAGTCTGTGGTTAGCCATACGTTTTACTTTAAACGCTTCCTTTTCAGCGTCATCCTTAGCTTTAGAGTCAGCATAGATGAGCTCAGCTTTAGATGCGGTAAGGATAGGTTCAATGAAAGTGCGGAGCACTTTAGCTTTAGCCACGGTAGTGTGAATTCTCTTATCTTTAGTCTTGTTAACAGACATAATCAAAGAGATGGCCATATTAGTAAGCATAGACTTTCTATGACCGTAAGTTCTACCTAAATGGTTGATTTTGTCTCTATGTCTCATTGTTTTATAATTTGTCGCGGCTTCACGCCGCAAAATGATTAATCTTTATCAAGTTTGTATTTAGAAATATCCATACCGAAACTCAAATCCAAGTTAGCAAGGAGATCATCGATTTCAGTAAGAGATTTTTTACCGAAGTTGCGGAACTTTAATAAGTCGTTTTTGTTGAATACCACCAATTCAGCGAGAGTCTCGACATCAGCAGCTTTCAAGCAGTTAAGAGCTCTAACAGACAAATCGAGGTCAACGAGTTTTGTTTTCAAAAGTTGACGCATGTGTAAGATTTGTTCATCAAATTCTTCACCACCGGCTTGTTCAGTAGAATCGAGAGTAATCTTTTCATCAGAGAACAACATAAAGTGCTGGATAAGAATCTTAGCAGCTTCTTTGAGGGCCTCTTTCGGATGAATTGAACCGTCAGTCTGAATTTCGATAACCAACTTTTCATAATCGGTCTTCTGTTCCACTCTATAGTTTTCAGTAACGTATTTAACGTTTCTGATAGGAGTATAAATTGAATCAACAGCAATGACACCGATTTCGCTGTCAGCAACTTTGTTCTCATCTGCAGGGATATAGCCTCTACCCTTGTTGATAGTGATTTCCATTGTCAACTTAGTAGCAGGATCGAGATTACAAACAACTTGCTCAGGGTTTAGAATCTTGAAATTAGTAAGGAATTTCTCGATGTCACCAGCTTTGAACTGTTCCTGACCGCTGATAGTGATAACCGCCTTTTCAAAATCTTGCCCGTCAACTATCTGTTTGAAACGGATTTTTTTGATATTCAGAATAATCTCAACTAAATCCTCAATAACGCCCGGAATAGTAGAAAACTCGTGGTCAACGCCCTCGATATGGATAGAGGTTATGGCAAATCCTTCCAATGAAGAAAGGAGTATACGTCTGAGCGCATTACCAATTGTAATACCAAAACCAGGTTCGAGAGGACGAAATTCGAATTTACCATACTTATCGTCTGACTCCAACATTACTACCTTGTCGGGCTTTTGAAAAGCTAATATTGCCATTTGAATTTATTTATATGTTTTTTTTCCGGTAAAAATATAAGGCGACACACAGTAACATACGAAAAATATAATACTGTGTGAGGCCAAATAAAAGATTATTTAGAATAAAGTTCAACTATGAGTTGTTCCTTGATGTTTTCAGGGATGTCCTCACGAGCTGGAACATTCATAAATTTTCCTGAAAGAGTGTTGTTGTCCCATTCCAACCAATTGAAACGAGATCTGTTAGCACCTTGCAAAGAATTTTGGATAACTTCGAGAGATTTAGATTTTTCTCTTACACCGATGATATCGCCAACTTTAACATGGTAAGAAGCAATACCGCAAACTTTACCGTTAACAGTGATGTGCTTGTGGTTAACAAGCTGACGAGCAGCAGGACGTGTAGGAGCAATTCCCAATCTGTAAACTACGTTATCGAGACGGCTTTCGAGAAGTTGAAGAAGAACTTCACCGGTTACGCCTTCTGCTTTGTTAGCTTTACGGAAAAGATTTGAGAATTGACGTTCCAAAAGACCGTAAGTATATTTAGCTTTCTGTTTTTCTTTGAGCTGAGTGCCGTATTCCGACATCTTTTTGCGTTTCTTTTCCAATCCGTGTTGTCCTGGAGGATAACCTTTTCTATCGAGATATTTATCTGTACCAAAGATTGGTTCGCCAAACTTTCTAGCGATTTTTGATTTAGGACCAGTATACCTTGCCATTTTATATTATAATTTTAACAAGTACAAAAATTAAACTCTTCTTCTCTTAGCTGGACGGCAGCCGTTGTGAGGTAATGGAGTTACATCAATAATTTCAACAACCTCAACGCCAGAAGTATGAATAGAACGGATAGCAGCTTCGCGGCCGTTACCAGGACCAGATACGTATACTTTGACTTTGCGGAGTCCTAATTCGTAGGCAGTCTTAGAGCATTCATCAGCTGCCAATTGCGCTGCATAGGGAGTGTTCTTTTTAGAACCTTTGAAGCCCATCTTACCGGCAGATGCCCAAGATATAACTTCCCCCGAAGCGTTGGTCAAAGAGATTATAATATTGTTGAATGAAGAATGGATGTGAGCCTCGCCCACAGCATCAACTTTAACAACTCTCTTTCTCGTTACTTTACTTTTTTGTGCCATTTTCTAAATTAAATGTTATTTAGTAGCTTTCTTCTTATTTGCAACGGTCTTTTTCTTACCCTTGCGTGTACGTGCATTGTTTTTGGTTTTTTGACCTCTTACAGGAAGACCAAGACGATGACGGATTCCTCTGTAACATCCAATATCCATAAGACGTTTGATGTTCATAGAAACTTCAGAACGCAATTCGCCTTCTACTTTGAAGTTGTCATTGATAATCTGACGAATTTTAGCAACTTGATCATCATTCCAATCCTGTACTTTGATATCTTTATCTATGCCAGCTTCTGCAAGAATTTGATTTGCTCTCTGGCGACCAATACCATAAATATAGGTAAGACCAATTTCACCACGTTTGTTTTTTGGTAAATCTACACCAACAATTCTAGCCATTGTTTATTATTATTTACAGAATTTGTTCTTGTTATTATTGTGACTGCAAAAATAGTAATTATATTTCAATCACAAAATAATTTTAAAAAAAATTAACCTTGACGTTGTTTAAATTTAGGATTTGATTTACAAATAATGTAAACTCTACCTTTTCTTCTAACAACTTTGCAATCAGCTGATCTTTTTTTAACAGATGTTCTTACTCTCATTTTATTTTATAATGTTTTATTTATACCTAAAAGATATTCGACCCTTAGTCAAATCGTAAGGGGACATTTCAACTTTTACTCTGTCGCCAGGCAATATTCTAATATAGTGCTGACGCATTTTTCCTGAAATATGGGCAATTATCTCATGTCCATTTTCCAACTCTACACGAAACATCGCATTCGACAATGCTTCGGTAATTTTACCATCTTTCTCTATCGAGGCTTGTTTTGACATTGTTTGTTTGTTAGATCTTTCGAATCTCTATTTCAATTTATTAACCAACCGTTGATTTTGTTGATAATATATTAACTTATAGACACATAAAAAGTCCACTCAACAAATCTCACGATTTTTCAAGCGGCAAAATTAATATATTATCACTTAATTGCAAAACTTATTGGAAGGTTTTTTTATTTTTTTCAAATAATATTGATTTATGCCTCAATGAGTTTTTGATTTATTTTCCTATTACCAATTGATTTAAGTAAAAGAAGAAAAACCTCTCATTGGTTTTTAAACAGATTGATTCTCCGGCACTTGAAATTTAGTTCCGAACCGAAGAATCAACTGTTATTGAATACCTTCTTATATAAACTTTGCAAAAATCTATTAGGATTTTTATACTTACAAAGCTGCTACAGATCCAGTACGTCCTTTAATTCTGCCGGATTTCATCAATCCGTCATAGTGTCTCATCAAAAGATGTGACTCAATCTGTTGCAATGTATCAAGTATTACACCTACCATAATCAACAATGAAGTACCACCGTAAAACTGTGCGAACTGATTGTTGATACCACAAAGGATAGCGAACACCGGAAGAATAGCTATAAATGCGAGGAATATTGAACCCGGCAATGTGATTCTTGACATAATATCATCAAGAAATTCTACTGTTTTTTTACCTGGTTTTACTCCCGGAATATAACCTCCTCTCTTTTTCATATCGTCAGCCATTTGTTGTGGGCTGAATGTAATTGCTGTATAGAAATATGTGAATACTACTACCAACAATGCGAATACGAAATTGTACCAGAATCCAGTGAAATCTGCAAATGCAGTAGCAAAAGAACTGGTAGCTTCGGTGTTGAAATGGGTAAACATAAGAGGAATAAACATCAATGCTTGCGCAAAAATGATAGGCATTACGCCGGCAGCATTCACCTTGAGAGGAATATACTGTCTTACGCCGCCGTATTGTTTATTTCCAATAATTCTCTTTGCATATTGTACAGGAATTTTACGTGTACCTTGTACAAGAAGAATAGAAACGACAAACACCAAGAGAAGCATTACGATCTCAGCGATTAATGCGATAGCACCGCCCGCGTTAGCCTCAGTAAATTTAGAAGCAACTTCTGCACCAAGAGCAAACGGGAATCTTGCGATAATACCAATCATAATCAAGAGTGAAATACCGTTTCCAATACCTTTATCCGTGATACGTTCACCCAGCCACATAATAAACATGGTACCAGCCGTAAGTATAATTACTGAAGGCAAGGTAAATCCCCAAAAACCTTTCGCCAAGAAAGCTGACTCAGGAAGCTGATAACCCAAGTTAATCAAATAACTTGGAGCTTGAACAAACAATACCCCGACAGTAAGGAGTCGGATGATACGATTGATTTTGCGTCGTCCGCTTTCGCCTTCGCGCTGAAGTTTTTGGAAATATGGTACTGCCATACCTAAAAGTTGCACGATGATAGATGCCGTAATATAAGGCATAATACCAAGAGCAAAAATAGAAGCATTGGCAAAAGCACCACCGGAAAACATATTGAGAAGAGACATGATGCCGTCTTTAGTTTGATCTGCGAGAGCGGCGATCTGATTAGGATCAATACCGGGGAGCACGATGTGCGCTCCAACACGGTATACAAGAACTAATGCTAACGTAGCAAGAATTCTATTGCGAAGATCCTCTATTCTCCAAATGTTTGTAAGTGTCTGAATAAAGTTTTTCATCAAATTGAAATTTACAACGTATTAACAGTTCCGTTCAAAGCTTCGATTGCTGCTTTAGCTGACTTTGAAAAAGCATTAGCAGTAACATTAAGTTTTTTAGTAAGCTTGCCGTTACCTAAAACTTTTACAATGTCATTTTTAGAAATCAAGCCTTCTTTTTTAAGAACCTCAGGATTGATATCAGAGATATTCAATTTGTTAGCGAGGTTTTCAAGATCAGAAATGTTGATTACTCTATATTCAACTCTATTAACGTTGTTGAAACCGAATTTAGGAACACGTCTTTGAAGAGGCATTTGACCACCTTCAAAACCTACTTTATGAGAATAACCAGAGCGAGATTTAGCACCTTTGTGACCTCTTGTAGAGGTACCGCCCCAGCCAGATCCTTGACCTCTACCAAGTCTCTTCTTGTTTTTAGTAGAGCCTTTGGCCGGTCTTAATTGTGACAAGTCCATGATTTATAATACCTTAATATTATTCGTTAATATTCTCAATTTTCAGAAGGTGTCTTACTTTGTAAATTCTACCCTTGTTGCAAGGATTATCTTCAAGTACGACACTTTGTCCGATCTTCTTAAGACCTAAAGATTCCAAAGTAGCCTTCTGATCTTTTGGCCAGCCGATTTTGCTGCGGACCTGAGTTACTTTTATTTTCATTGCAGTTAAAAAATTAAATAATTAACCGTTAAATACTGTGTTGACATCTACACCTCTGTATTGAGAAACAGTCTGAGCGTCTCTCAACATAGAAAGAGCCTTGAAAGTAGCCTTTACAAGGTTGTGAGGGTTAGAAGAGCCTTTAGACTTAGCCAAAACGTCTTTAACACCAACGCTTTCCAAAACAGCACGCATAGCACCACCGGCTTTAACACCAGTACCGCTAGATGCAGGTTTCAACAATACGTTAGCACCGCCGAATTTAGCAATTTGCTCGTGAGGAATAGTTCCTTTGTAAACAGGAACACGGATAAGGTTTTTCTTAGCATCCTCAACACCTTTAGCGATAGCAGTTGTTACTTCGTTAGCTTTGCCGAGGCCATAACCTACAACACCGTTTTCGTTACCAACAACTACGATAGCTGCAAAAGTGAAAGTACGACCACCTTTTGTAACCTTTGTAACACGATTGATAGCTACAAGTCTATCTTTAAGCTCCAAATCGTTAGTTTTAACTTTTCTAATACCTTGTGTTAACATAATTTACTTAAAAATTTAAACCGCCTTCGCGAGCAGCTTCAGCCAAAGATTTGATTCTGCCATGATAGAGATAACCATTTCTATCAAAAACAACATTATTGAAACCAGCAGCCTTAGCCTTGTCAGCAATAGCCTTTCCAACCAAACGAGCCTGCTCAACTTTGTTAACCTTCTGTTCAGAAATTTCTTTTACTCTTGAAGAGGTTGCGACCAATGTCTTGTTGTTGACATCGTCAATTAATTGTGCAAAGATGTTCTTATTACTTCTGTATACGCAAAGTCTTGGACGCTCATTAGTACCGAAGAATTTCTTGCGGATACGGTATTTAATTCTTTGTCTTCTTTCCTGCTTAGATAAAGCCATTTTTGAATAATTTTAAAAATTAAATAAGCTCGATTATTACTTAGAAGAAGAAGCTGTTTTACCAGCTTTTCTGCGAAGTACTTCGCCCACAAACTTAATACCTTTGCCTTTGTAAGGTTCTGGTGCGCGGAAAGAACGAATCTTTGCTGCAACTTGTCCCAATAGTTGTTTGTCACAACTTGTGAGAGTAATAATCGGATTAGCACGTTTTTCTTGTACAACACTTACTTTTACTTCTTCCGGAAGTTCCATAAGGATGTTGTGTGAATAACCTACAGAAATATCAAGCAATTGACCTTGAGAAGTAGCTCTATAACCAACGCCGACCATTTCTTGTTTAATTGTAAATCCTTCGCTAACGCCCTTAACCATATTAGCGATCAACGCTCTGTAAAGACCATGCAATGATCTGTGCATTTTGTCATCTGAAGGACGAGAAACCTTGAGAGTATTTTCCTCAACTTCTACCTTAATATCAGGATTTACTTTCTGCCTCAATTCACCAAGCTTGCCTTTAACGACGATTGAATGATTTTTGTCGTCTACGGTTACCTGTACTCCTGCTGGAATCTGAATAGGCAATTTTCCAATTCTTGACATTTTATATACCTAATTTATTAATAAACGTAACAAATTACTTCTCCACCGACATTTTGAACTCTTGCTTCTTTGTCGGTCATAATACCTTTTGAAGTAGAAACGATTGCAATACCCAAGCCATTAAGAACTCTTGGCAATTCTTTGCAACCTTCGTATTTACGCAAACCAGGAGTAGAAACTCTGGTGATGCTCTGAATAGCTGATGCCTTAGTTTGAGGATTGTATTTCAAAGCTATTTTGATGGTTCTATTTTCATCATCAAACTTGTAGCTGAGAATATAACCTTTTTGGAAAAGTATTTTAGTGATTTCCTTCTTAACTTTGTTTGCCGGCACTTCAACAATTCTGTGTCTTGCCATCACGGCGTTTCTAATGCGAGTCAAGAAATCTGCAATAACATCTGTCATTTTCTTCTATTCTTTAAATATAAGTTTTACCAACTTGCTTTCTTAACGCCTGGTAAGAGACCGTTAGAAGCCATTTCACGGAATTGAATACGGCTGATACCGAACAATCTCATATAACCCTTAGGTCTGCCGGTGAGTTTGCAACGATTGTGAAGTCTAATCGGATTAGAGTTCTTTGGAAGCTTCTGCAAGCCAACATAATCGCCGTCTTTCTTCAACTGAGCTCTCTTAGCAGCGTATTTAGCTATAAGTTTTGCACGCTTAACTTCGCGTGCTTTCATTGATTCCTTTGCCATTGTTTTAATTACTTTTTGAATGGTAAACCAAAATTTTGCAACAACTTGAATCCTTCTTCGTCAGTGTTAGCTGTTGTAACAAAAGTGATATTCATACCTTGGATTTTGCTTACTTTGTCAATATCAATTTCAGGGAAAATGATTTGCTCTTTGATACCAAGAGTATAGTTACCTCTTCCATCAAACTTACCGCTGATACCGTTGAAGTCACGAATACGAGGAAGAGAGATAGCGATCAATCTTTCCAAGAATTCATACATACGGTCGTGGCGAAGTGTTACCATTACACCAATCGGCATACCCTTTCTCAAACGGAAGTTAGAAATATCTTTCCTAGAGAGAGTAGCAACCGGTTTCTGACCGGTGATAGCAGTGATCTCAGCTATAGAGTTATCAACAATCTTTTTGTCAGCTGTAGCGTCACCAATACCTTGGTTAACAACAATCTTAACCAATTTAGGAGCCTGCATAACGCTCTTATAGCCGAATTCTTTCATAAGGGCAGGAACAACCTCTTCCTTATACTTAGTCTTTAAAGATGGTACGTATTGCATTTTACTTTATCTCCTTTTTGTCTTTAGATTTTTTTGAATAACGTACTAATCTTGCAACACCGTTAATGGTCTCGATCTTTCTGCCAATACGAGTTGGTTTGCCAGTCTCAGGACAAATCAACATAAGGTTAGAGATGTGAATAGAAGCCTCTTTCTTAACAAAACCACCTTCATTATTCTGAGCAGAAGGTTTTGTAGCCTTAGAAACCATGTTGATACCTTCAACAATAGCACGATTTTTCTTAACGAGGACTTCCAAAACTGTTCCCTTTTGACCTCTGCAGTCGCCGGAGTTAACAATTACTGTGTCTCCTTTTTTAATGTGCAATTTCATTTTGTCTTAAAAATGCTTTTTAAAAATTACAAAACTTCTGGAGCTAATGAAACGATCTTCATATAGTTGGCACGAAGCTCACGAGCAACAGGTCCAAAAATACGAGTACCTCTCAATTCTCCCTGATTGTTGAGCAATACAACGGCATTATCATCAAAACGGATGTAAGAGCCGTCTGCTCTACGGATTTCTTTGTTGGTGCGTACGACAACTGCCTTTGATACTGTACCCTTCTTAACATCACCGGAAGGGATTGCGCTCTTAACAGTTACGACCACCTTGTCGCCAACAGAAGCGTATCTGCGACCTGTACCGCCGAGAACACGAATACAGAGTACTTCTTTTGCGCCGCTGTTGTCAGCTACAGTCATTCTAGATTCTTGCTGTATCATAATAATTATTTAGCTTTTTCTACGATTTCTACCAATCTCCAGTTTTTACGTTTGCTCAATGGGCGAGTTTCCATAATTTTTACTGTATCGCCAATATTGCATTCGTTTTTCTCATCGTGTGCAATAAACTTCTTAGTACGTTGAATAAATTTACCGTACTTAGGATGTCTCATTTTTCTATGAACCTCAACTACGATAGATTTCTCCATCTTGTTGCTTACTACCACGCCGATACGTACCTTTCTAAAGTTACGCTTAACTTCTTCTTTAACTTCTTCCATTGTTAATCAAAATTATTGAGCGTTATTAATTCTTCTATTGCTCAACTCAGTTTTGAGTCTTGCAATATATTTTCTACTGTCACGTATCTGAATTGGGCTCTCCAAAGGAGTGATAGCGTGATTAAGTTTTTTCTTTGAATAATCAGCAACAGCTGCTTTCAACTTCTCTTCCAATTCAGCGGTAGTCAATTCTTTTATTTCTTTATTTTGTACTGAACTTTTCATTATTCGTTAGATGATGAAGGGTTGACATAATCACGTCTTACGACAAATTTTGTTTTAATTGGAAGTTTCTGAGCTGCCAAACGAAAAGCTTCTTTAGCGATTTCGTAAGGAACACCGTCTGCTTCAAACATAATTCTGCCTGGAGTAACCGGAGCTACGAAGTATTCTGGTTGACCTTTACCTTTACCCATACGTACTTCAGCAGGTTTCTTTGTTACTGGCTTGTCAGGGAAAATTCTAATCCAAATTTGACCTTCACGTTGCATATAACGTGAAATTGCCTGACGGGCAGCTTCTATTTGACGTCCTGTAATCCAGAAATTTTCCAATGCTTTCAAAGCGAATGAACCGAATGCGATGTCATGACCTCTTTGGGCAAGACCTCTCATGCGGCCTTTCTGCATTTTTCTGAATTTCGTTCTTTTTGGCTGTAACATTTTCTTTTTACAAATTTAAATGATTAGAACTACTTCTGTCTTCTTTGCTTATTAAAATTACCTTTTTTCTGTTGCTTAACGGTAACGTTATTAGAAAGATCTCTCTTTCCGTAAACTTCACCCTTGCAAATCCATACCTTAATACCAACAGCACCTACTTTTGTATTAGCAACTGCCAAAGCATAATCGATGTCAGCTCTAAGAGTATGCAAAGGAATTCTACCTTCCTTGAAAGCTTCAGTACGAGCCATTTCGGCACCGTTCAAACGGCCTGAAATAACGAACTTAACGCCTTCAGCTCCCATTCTCATGGTAGAAGCTACAGCCATCTTGATAGCACGACGGTAAGCAATCTTACCTTCGATTTGACGAGCAACGTTATTAGCAACGATTACAGCATCTAATTCCGGACGTTTGATTTCAAGAATATTAATCTGAACGTCCTTCTTTGTAATGTTTCTTAATTCTTCTTTAATCTTGTCAACTTCTTGACCGCCCTTACCAATGATGATACCCGGACGAGCTGTATTTACTGTAACAGTAATAAGTTTAAGTGTTCTCTGAATAATAATTTTTGAGATACTAGCCTTTGCAAGACGAACATTAAGATATTTACGAATCTTATCGTCTTCAACTATTTTCTCAGAATAGTTTTTTGGATCAAACCATTCTGAATCCCAACCTTTGATAATTCCCAATCTGTTACTGATCGGATTAGTCTTCTGTCCCATTATTTTTCTGTGTTTTCTTTATTACCTAAAACTATAGTAACATGATTAGATCTTTTTCTTACTCTGTAAGCTCTGCCTTGAGGAGCCGGACGAAGTCTTTTCAACATTCTAGCGCCGTCTACGCGAACTTCTTTTACGATAAGATCTGCATCTTCAATCTGAGCGCCTTCGTTTTTGCTTGTCCAGTTTGCAATAGCAGACTGCAAAAGTTTTCTCAACTTAATAGCTGCTTCTTGTGGAGAAAATTGCAAAATATCCAAAGCTTTTGTAACATTCTGATTTCTAATCAAGCCAGCTACAAGACGCATTTTTCTGGGAGAAGTAGGGTTATTTCTCAAAACTGCAAACGCAACATCTTTCTTTTGCGCTTTCAATTTTGCTGCTCTTTCTTTTTTCTTGGTTCTATGCTTTGTTTCTTCAGCCATTTTGTGTATTAAATTTTAAATGGTCTATAATTATTTCTTATTACCGCCGTGACCTTTGAAGATACGGGTCGGTGCGAATTCACCTAATTTGTGTCCTACCATATTCTCTGTAACGTAAACAGGAATAAATTTGTTTCCGTTATGAAGAGCAATTGTATGACCTACAAAGTCAGGAGAAATTACTGAGGCTCTTGCCCATGATTTAATAACTGATTTCTTGCCAGATTCGTTCATAGCAAGAACTTTTTTCTCAAGTTTGTAATCGATGAAAGGGCCTTTTTTAATTGAACGACTCATAATTTACTAAATATGCATTAATTATTTGTTTCTTCTTTCTATGATAAACTTGTTTGAAAGTTTCTTAGGTCTACGTGTCTTGTAGCCCTTAGCAAGCAAGCCTTTGCGTGATCTTGGGTGACCTCCTGAAGCGCGTCCTTCACCACCACCCATTGGGTGATCTACTGGGTTCATAACAACACCTCTGTTGTGTGGTCTTCTACCCATCCAACGTGATCTACCTGCTTTACCGCTTTTCTCAAGTTCATGGTCGCCGTTAGAAACACTTCCGATTGTAGCTTTACAAGTTACAAGGATCATTCTTGTTTCACCAGAAGGAAGTTTTACAACTGCATATTTACCATCTCTTGCAGTAAGCTGAGCATAAGAACCTGCACTTCTTGCCATCTTAGCACCTTCACCTGGGCGCAATTCGATGTTGTGAATAATTGTTCCCAATGGAATATCTGACAAGAACAATGCATTTCCAATTTCTGGAGCCGCACCTTTACCTGATTCAATCTTCTGACCTACTTGAATACCGTTAGGAGCAACGATATATCTCTTTTCACCGTCAGCGTAGAATACCAAAGCGATTCTGGCTGTACGGTTTGGGTCATATTCAACTGTCTTTACTGTACCGGGAACACCGTCTTTATCACGCCAGAAATCTACACATCTGTATTTCTGTTTGTGACCGCCACCGATGTAGCGAACAGTCATTTTACCGGTATTGTTACGTCCACCTGTTTTAGCACGACCGTAGGTAAGTGATTTTTCAGGTTTGGAAGCTGTGATCTCTTCAAAAGTACTTAATACTTTTCCTCTTTGTCCCGGAGTAGTCGGTTTAAATATTCTTACTGCCATTTTGGTTAGATATTGCTATAAAAATCAATATTATCACCCTCTTTCAAAGTGACAATAGCTTTTTTGTAAGTTTTAGTTTTGCCAACAATATAGCCGGCTTTTGTCATGCGGGCTTTTGTTTTGCCAGCATATTTCATAGTATTAACTGCCACTACAGTAACACCATACGCTTCTTCTACCGCTTGTTTGATCTGAATCTTGTTAGCGTTAGGATTAACGATGAATGCAAATTGCGCAATATTTCTGGTGCTTCTGGTATCAGTAGCGATTGTTCTGTGCTCGCCTTTTTTGCGAGTACCTTTTTCGCGTTTGATATAAGTTTTCTTACCAGTTCTTACTGTACGTGAAGCAAGCGCAGTAAATTTCTCTGTTACAATAGGTTTTTCAATGATTTCCATTATATTTTCCCTTATTTATTTTCGAAAATCTTGTTCAAAGCCTCAACTGCACTTTCTGTGAATACCAATGACTGAGCATCAAGTACATCGTAAGTAGTTAACTTATTGGCAGTTGTAATTTTGGATTTCTCCAAATTTCTTGACGACAAATATACGTTTTTATTTTCGTTTGACAAAACCAATAACGATTTTTTATCGTTAATTTTAAGATTTGTTTTCAATGCAACAAAATTCTTGGTTTTTGGAGTGTCAAATGTAAAGTCTTCTACAACGATGATTTGTGCATCCTTTGCTTTATAGGTCAAAGCTGACTTTCTTGCCAATACTTTGACTTTTTTGTTCAATTTGAAACTGTAATCACGTGGTTTCGGTCCGAATACTCTTGCACCGCCTACCAACAAAGGAGAATTAACATCACCCTGACGTGCACCACCTGTACCTTTCTGTTTTTTCAACTTGCGGGTAGAGCCTGACATTTCGCTTCTTTCTTTGGCTTTGGCAGTACCTTGTCTCTGAGCTGCTAAATAACGTTTAACATCAAGATACATTGCGTGATCATTGGTGTCAACTGCGAAAATGCTATCTGACAAAGTGATTTTCTTGCCAGTTTCAGTTCCGTTTATGTTTAATACTGATATTTCCATTAGTCTTCGATAATTAAATATGAACCTTTAGGGCCTGGTACAGCACCTTTTACTAATACTAAGTTGTGTTCAGCGATAATTTTTACGATTTCCAAGTTGCGAACTTTAATTTTGTCGCCACCTGTACGACCTGCCATACGCATACCCTTGAACACTTTTGACGGGTATGAAGATGCACCCAAAGATCCCGGTGCTCTCAATCTGTTGTGCTGACCGTGTGATGTTCCGCCGACACCATTAAAATGATAACGTTTTACCGGACCTTGGTAACCTTTACCTTTGGAAATACCACTAATGTCTACAAAATGTACATCGTTCAAAGATTCTACTGTTACAACGTCACCTAATTTTACGTCTACGTTGATGTTTTTGAACTCGTGAACTTTTGTTTTTGGTGTAGTATTGGCTTTTTTGAAGTGTCCCATTTCGGCTTTTGATGTATTCTTTTCTTTCTTGTCATCAAAAGCAAGCTGGATAGCATTGTATCCGTCTGTTTCTTCAGTCTTAACCTGAGTAACTACACATGGACCTGCTTCAATTACTGTAACTGGTACATTAACACCGTTTTCATTGAATACAGAGGTCATGCCTACTTTTTTTCCTATTATTCCTGACATTTTAATAGAATTTGTTTTTGTTTACTTAACGGGCTCGGCCGAAAGAGGTAAACTGTTAAAAAAATTAATTTCTTTTGTTGATTTTCAAATTATCAAACCTTAATTTCTACTGCTACACCGCTTGGCAATTCAAGCTTCATCAAGGCGTCAACTGTCTTTGAGGTTGAGCTGTAGATGTCAATCAATCTCTTGAATGATGATAATTGAAACTGCTCTCTTGATTTTTTGTTAACAAAAGTAGATCTGTTAACTGTGAAGATTCTCTTGTGTGTTGGCAATGGAATAGGACCGCTGACAACAGCACCTGTAGCCTTTACAGTTTTAACGATCTTTTCAGCAGAATTATCAACCAAGTTATGATCGTAAGATTTTAATTTGATACGAATCTTTTGACTCATGATACCGTTTTAATTATTTATAATTGGTCAATAAATGTAATTTTACCTTTTATCTGGTCGATGATACCCTGCGAGATTTGAGGAGGTACCGGTTGGTATTCCTTAAATTGCAGCGACGAAAGTGCACGGCCTGATGTTAATGTGCGCAAAACAGTAACATATCCGAATGTCTCCGCCAACGGAACCACCGCCTTGATAATCTTTACTTTGGCTTTTGAATCAGTGCTTATAACATTGCCCCTGCGTTTGTTAATGTCGGAAATTACGTCACCCATATACTCGTCAGGTGTATCTACTGTAAGTTCCATCACAGGTTCCAATAATATAGCTTTTGCATTCTCTGTTGCAGCTCTAAAAGCCTGTTTTGCTGCAATTTCAAACGACAAAGCGTCTGAATCTACGCTATGAAAACTACCGTCGACAAGTTCAACGGTGAGACTTTGCATCTTGAAACCGCCCAAAGGTCCGTTGTTCATGGCTTCTTGGAAACCCTTCTCAACAGCTTGAATGAATTCTTTCGGAATCACTCCGCCTTTGATGCTATTGATAAACGTAAGTCCGGTAGCTCCTTCTTCCGACGGCGATACTTTAACAACGATATCGGCAAACTTGCCTTTACCACCAGTCTGTCTCTTAAAGACTTCGTGATGTTCCACTGTTTTGGTAATCACCTCTTTGTAAGTTACCTGAGGCTTTCCTTGCGATACCTCTATCTTATATTCCCTTTTAAGACGGTCTATAAGGATTTCGAGGTGAAGCTCTCCCATACCCCTCATGATTGTCTGACCTGTTTCTGAGTCTGTTTCAACTTTGAAAGTCGGGTCTTCCTCACTAAGTTTTGCGAGCGCTACATCAAGTTTTTCAAGGTCGGCTTGAGTTTTAGGCTCAATTGCCACGCCAATAACAGGATCCGGAAAATCAATACTTTCAAATATTATCGGATGCTTCTGGTCGGTCAAAGAATCTCCGGTTCGGATATCCTTGAATCCGGCAGCTCCACAAATATCACCGGCCTCAACAAAGTCGATAGCCTGCTCCTTGTTGGAATGCATACGGTAAAGATTTGTAATTCTCTCTTTTCTGCCTGTACGTACATTGAATACTTGTTCGCCGGCTTTGAGTGTACCTGAATATACTCTGATGTATACCAATTTACCCACAAACGGGTCAACGGCAATCTTGAAAGCCAAAGCAGCAAAAGGCTCCTTATTATCCGGCTTTCTAACCAATACTTCATCAGGATTTTCAGGGTCAGCACCCTTCACCTCGCCCATATCCAAAGGACTTGGCAAATAAGCGACAATGGCATCCAAAAGTTTCTGTACCCCCTTATTTCTAAGCGACGAGCCACAAAGAACAGGTACCGCTTTTTCAGACACCGTTGCTTTACGAAGAACAGCCTTGATATCCTCTTCAGATATCTTGCTACTGTCCTCAAGATACTTCTCTAGGAAAGCGTCATCGCCCAAATCAGCACACTTTTCAAGCATCTTGTCATGCCACTCCTGAGCTTGGTCTGCCAAATCAGCAGGAATTTCCTTCTTAACGAAAGTCATACCCTGATCATCAGAATCCCAAACATAGGCTGACATCTCAATAAGGTCGATAATACCGACAAACTTGTCCTCCGAGCCGATAGGAATCTGAACCGGAATCGGGTTAGCACCCAATTTATCTTCAATTTCCTGAACTACTGAGAAAAAATCGGCACCTATTCTGTCCATCTTGTTAACAAAAGCCACACGAGGAACATTATAATGATCGGCCTGATGCCAAACAGTTTCCGATTGAGGCTCCACCCCTCCTACTGCACAGAATACTGCAACAGCACCATCAAGCACCCTAAGACTACGCTCTACCTCAACAGTGAAATCCACATGTCCCGGAGTATCGATAATATTAACAGTGTGTTTGATGTTATTGTAATTCCAATACGCTGTGATAGCGGCAGAAGTGATGGTTATACCTCTCTCCTTCTCTTGCGACATCCAATCCATTGTAGCGGCTCCGTCATGAACCTCGCCCATCTTATGAGTGACACCTGTATAATAAAGAATACGCTCAGTTGTTGTGGTTTTACCCGCATCAATATGAGCCATAATACCGATGTTTCTCGTATACTGAAGTTCGTTATTCATTTTCTTTAAATTTGCCAGCTAAATAGATTAATTGTTTAAAAATTAAAAAATGTCTTAGAATCTGAAGAATGCAAAAGCCTTGTTAGCTTCTGCCATTCTGTGAGTATCTTCTTTCTTCTTGAAAGCTGCACCTTCTTCATTGTATGCTGCAATGATTTCGTTTGCAAGCTTTTCAGCCATAGAGTGACCAGAGCGAAGACGAGCGTATTTAATCAAGTTCTTTACGCCGATAGATTCTTTTCTGTCTGCACGGATTTCGGTAGGTACTTGGAATGTAGCACCACCTACACGGCGAGACTTAACTTCAACGTCTGGAGTAATGTTTTCCATAGCTTTCTTCCATACTTCGGTAGGAGTTTTGCCGGTTTCTTTTGTTTTTTCACCAACGAGTTCCATTGCCTTGTAGAAAATTTTGAAAGCTACACTCTTCTTTCCATCCAACATCATGTCATTGACAAAACGAGTTACGAGCACGTCGCCGTAAACCGGATCTGGAAGAATCACTCTTTTCTTTGGTTTTGATTTTCTCATTTGTTTTTTTAACTAATCAATTAAATGATTTACTTTTTCTTAGGTTTCTTAGCACCGTATTTAGATCTCTGCTGTCCACGATTTGCAACACCTGCTGTATCCAATGTACCGCGGATGATGTGATAACGTACACCAGGGAGGTCTTTAACACGACCGCCACGTACCATTACAATTGAGTGTTCCTGCAAGTTGTGTCCTTCTCCCGGGATGTAAGCATTTACTTCCTTAGAGTTAGAAAGCTTTACTCTGGCAACTTTGCGCATTGCAGAGTTAGGTTTCTTAGGGGTTGTTGTGTATACACGTACACATACACCTCTCTTCTGTGGACAAGAATCTAATGCTGGAGACTTACTTTTTACAGTAATGGTCTTTCTACCTTTTCTTACTAATTGTTGAATTGTAGGCATTTCTCTTATCTTTGAAATTAATACATTTTGAGACGCAAAGTTAATGTTTTTTCATGGATTATCAATAAGTTTTGTGATTTTTTTTTCGTCTTTTTACGTTTTTTTTCTTTATTATCGTTGTAATTTATTGATAATCTGATTGGTAAACCCATATATTAATTTTCCGTTAAATCGCTTTTTATAAAAAATTTACTTAAAACTATTTTCGGAAAATATTGTGTATCAATACCAAAGGTTTTTACACTCTGAAATAGTATACTAACCGTTACTTATTTTTTTCAATTTTTTTTGACTGAAAAATATCAAATTTATCCGCAAATATCGTAATTGTTGTTTCAACTATATCGCAATTTCTTTTTCAATCAAAATAATATTGTAACCGTAATTATATAACAAAATTTCAACTCTCAATATTACGACGCCTTATTTATAACCAATGCCGGCTAAGGGAAAATACCCAACCGGCATTACAACTAAAAAAACTATGATAATTTATAAACAGACTATATGAGTGTTGAAATTTCGCACTTTATATATTAATTGCTCTTTCTATAAAGATGTAAAAGCGGTCTACAAACCTCCTACTCGTACCTTTTGCTGACCTGTGGTTTCCATCTTTACGAAAGGATTGCTTTTCATAAGAACATGAGCCACGTCCTGATTTTTGCATTGAAGAGCATAGTTAACAGCGCAAGAATAGAAATCCATACGACGTTGTTCAAAGCCCAAACTCTTCATACGCTCGTTGGCGAAAGCTGTTTTGTATGCAACACCCGGGTTGTTGTTAAGTATCGCATAATATCTCAAACGTGCATAAGCATTTCCGGCTTCAGCTGCGATTTTCAATGTATCAGCTTCGTTCATATCTACATATTTTGACTTTGCTGTATTCCATTCGTTTTTCACAAACGAATAATCAAAGGCTTTTGATTTGAGAAGCTTTTCACACTCAGAATCTACAAGCAAAGGATTAAACGGCTCACCGTGTTCAATCAAAATCTTAGTTAAAGGTGCACCTTTCTTTACTAATTCTTCATCAATCAAAGCACCGGCTGTCATATTTACCGACACAGCTCTGATAATAGAATAGTAGAGTCTTGATACTGCATAATCATCAGCATCTTTCTTGATACCTTCGGCAAAAGTCAAGAGCTGCTCTTTGTAATCGGCAAATCTTGCAGCCGACAATGCTACGTAAACAACATCGCTGTACTGACTGTAATCAGAAGAGATGTTGGCACGAATATCAAGTACCTGCGGAATCGAGTTGTACTTAGAATCAATAGAACCCGAAACCGAAGAAAATTTAGGCATTCTGTTCAAAAACAACTGATTATTATAAACAGTAGTCTGAACCACTACACCCATTTTGTTACCGCAAAGACCGCGGTTTTCTGCTTGGAAATCCGAAGCAACTTCCACGCAAAGCGATTTAGAAGTTTGGGCACTGTCAAGAAGATAACTAAGAACATCGATGAGATTATCTGCATCGTCAACAACTGTCAAATAAGTTAAATTGTGCCATTTTTGACCCGGGATTGCATCTACTACCTGAGCCCAAGTACTAATAGTTACGAACATCGCAACTAACAAAGTGTAACATCTTTTCATTTTAATTGTTATAATAAGTGTTTTATTTCAGCCGTAAAGATAAAAAAGAATGGGGAACGAAAAACATATTAATATCAGAATTCAC
>Ga0256870_1000180_pt1 | contig 20426 bp, 13 predicted proteins | sample RumenRJG_06RNA_FD_186079 | JGI IMG/M metagenome (GOLD analysis project Ga0256870, IMG submission 186079) | Metatranscriptome of bovine rumen microbial communities from Lethbridge, Alberta, Canada - Rumen RJG_06 (Metagenome Metatranscriptome) | ecosystem: Host-associated > Mammals > Digestive...
ATCAAAAAGGCGGGTGTATTTGCATTGGCACTTGCCGGCGTCGTTGGGGTGTGCGCAGGACTTTCAATGCAGAAGCCAGCAGACTATCATGAAAAATATGAAGGCTGTGATCTGACGCAGGATGTGACTGGGGCTACAAGAAGTGGCACCTACACAGGATATATAGGCAGTCATGAAGGAGCTGCCTATCCTGATAAGGTCATAGATGTGGATCTTTTTTCATATAAGTCTGAAGGAAAAGGCAAGATCGAGGTTAAAGATAACTTTGAGGGAGAAGGTAAGTCACTTTTTACAGATACTGAATCCAGAGCTACTTTTAATGTAGATATTCCTGAGGAAGGCTTTTATGAACTTTACATGGAATATTGCATACCTGAATCAAGAGGTGTAGCAGCAGAAAGAACAGTATATATAGATGGTGCGATTCCTTTTGACAAAGCAAGAAATATTTCTTTTACAAGAGTCTGGACTGACGACGGAAAGCCTAAAGTTGATAATCAGGGCAACGAAATAAGACCAAGACAGAAAGAAGTAATAGAATGGCAGGCATCCACTTTTAAAGATGATATGGGTTACAGCGAAGAGCCGTATTATTTCTATTTTACAAAAGGAAATCATACATTAAGTCTTGAAGCTGCCAATGAACCTGTAGCAATCAAAAAACTTCAGGTAAAGCCTATAGAAAAGCTTCCTTCTTATGAAGAATACAGTAAGGTGGCAGGCAATGTCACAGGTGATGATGCTTCCAAAAACTTTATTCAGAAGGTACAGGGAGAAGATTCAACATTCAGAAGTGAATCTTCACTTTATGCTAAGTATGACAGGTCTTCACCGACTACACAGCCATCCAGTGTGACCACCACAGTTCTAAATTATACAGGTGGTGAATCTTGGAGAAAAGCTGGTCAGTGGATTGAATGGGATTTTGAAGTGCCTTCAGATGGAGCTTACAACATAACCATCAAGGGACGTCAGAATTACCAGAGAGGTTCTGTATCAAACAGATGTGTTTACATAGACGGCAAGGTTCCTTTTAAGGAACTGCAGAATGTTTCCTTTGATTACAAGAATGACTGGACATGCAAGACACTGGGAGATGACAAGGGTGATCCTTATAATATCTACCTTACAAAAGGGAAGCATACTATAAGGCTTGAAGCTGTACTTGGAGATCTTGGTCCTATCCTTGAATCAATCGAGGATTCGACATTCAGATTAAACCAGATCTACAGAAAGATCCTTGTTTATACAGGAGCAAATCCTGATAAGTACAGAGATTACAAGATAGATATAAATTATCCTGAAGTGATTGAAGCTATGGATCTTGAGTCGAAGAGACTTTACAAGATCGTAGATGATGCAGTTTCCTATACCGGACAAAAGGAAGGCAACATAGCAGCTGCACAGACTCTTGCAAAACAGCTTGAACGTTTTGTAGAAAAGCCTGACAAGATTTCAGTTGAATTTACAACATTCAAGGACAATATCACAGCACTTGGAACAGCTTCGTTAAATATGAGCGAGACAAAGCTTGATATTGATTACATAACTGTTTCCGGTGTAGATGTAAAAGTACCAAAGGATAAGACAAATTTTGTAAAGAATCTGACTCATGAGATTGCTTCTTTCGCAGCATCATTTACAACTGATTATAATTCAGTCGGAGATGTATACGACGAAAAGACAGATGATATCGTAAAGGTATGGGTACTGACAGGTCGTGATCAGGGTACTATCTTAAAATCAATGATCGACGATGATTTTACGCCTAACAGCAAAGTTAAGGTAAATGTTGAGGTCGTTGAAGCAGGCGCTCTTCTTAATGCAGTTATCGCAGGAAGAGGACCAAATGTAGTTCTTTCAGTAGGAGCTGATCAGCCTGTAAATTATGCACTTAGGAATGCAGCGGAAGATATCACCCAGTTTGATGGCTGGCAGGATGTGCTTTCACATTATTCGGAGAGTTCATATCGTCAGTATAAGTTGGGCGACAAGATATATGCAGTTCCTGAACAGCAGACATTCAATGTTCTCTTCTACAGGAAGGATGTACTTGACGAACTTGGACTTAAGGTTCCTGAAACATGGGATGATCTTATAAATGAACTTCCTACTATTCAGGGTAACAACCTTTCAGTCGGTATACCGTCAGCTGCAGGTTCAAGTACATCAGGTGTGGCTTCTACAGCAGTTGCATCAAATGCGCCGGATCTTTCAATGTATTTTACACTTCTTTATCAGCACGGTGGAGAAATGTATAACAAGGAAGGCACAAAGACTGCTGTAAATGAAGAACCAGCAGTAGAAGCATTTGATTCTTATCTGAAGTATTTTAACGACTACGGCTTCCCGACATTCTATGATTTTGTATCAAGATTCCGTTCAGGTGAGATGCCGATAGGTATAAGTCCTTATTCAACCTATAACACACTTGTTGTTTCGGCACCTGAGATAAGAGGCCTTTGGGACTTTACTCTTATTCCGGGAACGAAAAAAGAAGATGGAACAATCGACAGGACAGATTTTATCACAGGTAATGCTACCATGATGATAAAGACTGACAATGAAAAGGTAAAGCAGAATTCATGGGAATTCATGAAGTGGTGGGCAAATGCAGATACTCAGGTTCGTTTCGGACGTGAGATAGAAGCACTGCTTGGTGCTTCAGCCAGATATGCTACTGCAAACAGGGATGCCTTTAAGCAGCTGTCCTGGAGTTATGAGGATATCAAGATACTTGATGAGCAGTGGGATCACACACAGGGTATTCCTGAAGTTCCTGGCGGTTATTATACAGGTAGACATCTTGCCAATGCCTGTCGTAAGGTTATCAATGAGAAGGCTGATACAAGAGAAGCAATCATTGATTACTCGATTCTTATAAATGACGAGCTCACAAAGAAACGTAAAGAGTTTGGTCTGCCGGTGGCGCAGAGATAGAGAGAGCGAAATGGATATCAATCATAAAGGAATTATCACGACCGGCGAAAAAGAAGCCGGCCATAAAGCAGGAGAAAAGAAAAGGTGGAAGGTATAAAGCATTTTTTTAAAGATTATGCAAAAGTGAAAAAATATGACATGGCAGTTGCTATGAAGAAGATGAAAAAGTCAAAGAACTGTTATCTTTTTTTAGCACCATATGCAATATTATTCACGCTGTTTTATGTAGCACCGGTAGTAATTTCAATCTTCTTCAGCTTTACTTATTACAACATACTGGAGAAACCAAGATTTATCGGATTGCAGAATTACATGGCTCTTTTCCTGCAGGATGATATTTTTCTTACATCAATAAAGAATACACTTCTTTTAGCGATTGTTACGGGCCCTTTAGGCTACATAATGTCATTCCTGTTTGCATGGCTTATAAATGAGCTTCCAAGATGGGTGAGAACTATAGCGGTGGTTGTTTTTTATGCTCCGTCTATTGCAGGTAACTGTTATGTTATCTTCTCTGTATTCTTTAGAGGAGATGCTTATGGATATGCAAATGCATTTCTTATGAACATCGGAGTGCTCGATAAACCAATCCTTTGGCTTACAGATCCTAAATATATGCTTCCAATCTGTATGCTTGTCATACTCTGGATGAGTCTTGGAACGGGTTTCCTCTCATTTGTTGCCGGTCTTCAGGGTGTCGACAAATCACAGTACGAAGCAGGTTATATGGATGGAGTAAAGTCGAGATGGCAGGAACTCTGGTTCATAACACTTCCGAATATGAAGCCAATGCTTATGTTCGGTGCAGTAATGAGTATAACTCAGGCATTCTCAGTCTGCGATGTAACCATGACACTATGTGGTTATCCTTCTACTGATTATGCTGCAAGAACGATCGTGACTCACCTTTTTGACTATGGTTTTACAAGGTTTGAAATGGGTTATGCGTGTGCGATAGCAACGATTCTTTTCCTTATCATGATTGTATGCAATAAGTTTATACAGTCACTCTTAAACAGAGTCGGAACGTGAGATCAAACAGGAAAAGTTCACAGGGAACAGTTTTAAATACAGTTCCCTGTGATATATAAGCATCAGGGGAAGGTAATAGAAATGTCTTTAGCAAAAGCGATTCCTTCAGGCAATGTTTCTGAAGCAGTTTATAGAAAAAAACTTATTAAGAGAAGGAAACCGAACAGATCGATATATGGGGATGTCATCTTATATTTCTTTCTTGCTCTTATAGCTATGATAATGGTACTTCCACTGGTTTATGCAGTAGGATCTGCATTGAAGCCTTTGGATGAGCTTTACAGGTTTCCGCCGACAATACTTGCAAAGCACCCTACAACAGATAATTTTTCGGATCTTTTTGTAACACTTGGAAAATCATGGGTAACATTTTCAAGATACCTTTTTAACACTGTGCTGATCACATTTGTAGGAACAGCGGGACACCTTCTTATCGCTTCAATGGGCGCCTTCGTACTTGCAAAGTATGAATTTCCAGGTAAGAAGAGTTTCTTCAAAATGGTTACAGTAGCCATGATGTTTACAGGTTATGTAACCCAGATTCCTAACTATCTTATCTTAAGCAAACTTGGCTGGATAGACAGTTACCTTGCAATTATTATTCCTGCATTTGCATCACCGATGGGGCTTTTCCTCATGAAGCAGTTTATGGAAGGAATTCCTTCTTCTCTTATTGAGGCAGGTAAGATAGATGGTGCAAGCGAATGGACTATTTTCCATAGGATAGTAATGCCAAATGTAAAGCCGGCATGGCTTACACTTATTATTTTCTCTGTTCAGGCATTATGGAATAACAGAGCATCAACAGTTATTTATTCTGAACAGAAAAAAATGCTTCCATATGCCATGAGTCAGATTCAGGCTGGCGGTATTGCAAGAACAGGTCAGGGGGCAGCCGTTCTTGTCGTACTTATGATTGTGCCTATTGCAATCTTCATACTTTCACAGAGCCAGATACTTGAAACTATGGCTTCATCAGGATTGAAGGATTGATTGAGATGAGAAAAAAATACAGATTTTCAAAGGGTAAAATAATGGCGGCTTTTGCAGCAGTATTTTTTCTCCTGCAAGCTGTACCGGCGACAGCCGCTGACGGAAGTTACACATACAATTACGATTATTGGGGAGAAATACAGAAAAGTCCGGATGTGTATTCTGTAGCAAGAGTAGTTACTTCAAAGGAACTTGGACTTGATAAGAAATTTAGTGCTCCCAAGGGTCTTTATGTGAAAGACTCAAGTGTATTTATATGTGATACTGGTAACAACAGGATAGTGGAACTTGAAAGAACGGCAAAAGATGTATTTGAACTTAAAAATATATATGAAACGGTAAAAGGTTCAGATGGAGCTGATACTTTCAACAACCCTACAGATGTCAAGGTAACTGATGACGGTTACATGTTTGTGGCAGATAAGAACAATAACAGGATTCTGAAACTTGATATGGAAGGAAATTTCATTAAAGAGTTTCTTATGCCGGATGATTCAAGTCTTAACAAGGATCAGGAATTCTTGCCTGACAAGATCACTGTAGATGGGGCAGGAAGAGTTTATGCCATAGCAGATGGTATAAATAAGGGTCTTATCAAATATGAGGCAGACGGAACATTTTCAGGCTTTGTAGGTGCAAATAAAGCATCATATAACATACAGGATTATCTGTGGAAGAAATTTGCTACAAAAGAGCAGAGAGCCCGTATGGAGTCATTTGTACCTACAGAATATGACAATGTCTACATGGATAAAGAAGGATTTATCTATTGCTGCACAGGTGCCATTCAAGAAGATGACCTTTTACATGGCAAGGTAGATGCAGTAAGAAGACTTAACCTTTTGGGTGATGATATTCTTGTAAGAAATGGTGATTATAAGATAATCGGTGATCTTACATGGGGCGATGGCGGCGGCTATACAGGTCCTTCATATTTTGCAGATGTTACCGCACTTGACAATGGCATTTATGTCTGTGCTGACAACAACAGAGGCAGACTTTTTGGCTATGACGATCAAGGAAGAATGGTATTTGCCTTTGGTGGCAATGGAAATATGGCTGGTTACTTCAGAAAGCCATCTGCACTTGACCATATAGGAAATGACCTTCTTGTTCTTGATGAGATCGACTGTTCACTTACAGTATTTGTACCGACAGAATTTGGAAATAATATTTATAATGCGATAAGCGAATTCGATAAGGGAAAATACGAAAAGAGTGCAGAGTATTGGAACAAGGTGATGGATGCCAACGGTAACTATGACCTTGCATATATAGGCATAGGAAGATCTCTTCTTCGCGAAGAAAAATATAAGGAAGCCATGAAGTACTTTAAAGTAAAGTACGATGACGAGAATTATTCAAAGGCATTTAAAGAGTACAGAAAAGAATGGGTTGAAGACCATATCGGATATATAGTTGCGGTGATACTGATACTTATGATAGTGCCTCTTGCTATCGGACGTGTGAATAAGATGAAGGCAGAGATCGCAGTATCCGGAGTATTTATATACGAAGAAGGTCTTAAGAAGAAAAAGGAGGGAAAGAAAGCAGCATGATGAGAACAATTGCTAAAAAAGAATTATCCCCCTTTGAAAAATATCTTGATTCGCTTAAGTTTGCTCTTTACTGTACAACACATCCGCTCGATGGGTTCTGGGATCTGTCGCATGAAAAAAGAGGAACTTATGCAGCTGCCAATACAATACTTTTTCTGGCAGTGCTTATAAGGGTACTTAAGTTAAAGTACACAAGCTTTATTTTTATCACTGTCAATTGGGAAAGAATAAATATCCTTTTATATATTTCAAGTATTTTACTTCCGCTTGCCCTCTTTGTTGTGGGAAATTGGGGACTCACTACTCTCTTTGAAGGCAAGGGAAGGATAGGAGATATTTATAAGGGTGTCTGCTATGCGATGACTCCTTATGTACTTGTTGAGCTTCCGCTCATGATCATTTCAAACGGAATGACAAGTGACATGGCGGAGTTTTACAGCACACTTTCATCGATAGTGCTTATCTGGTGTGCATTCCTTATCATGGCTGCTATGGGGCAGATACATGAGTTTTCATTTGGTAAGAATATACTTTTTATAATTTTTACCTTGTTTGCAATGTTAGTTATGGTTTTCATACTTATGATCTTTTTCAGTATGATAACTCAGGGTGTAGCATATTTTATATCTCTTTATAAAGAAATATTATTCAGAAGGATTTAGAGCCGATGAGACGTTTGAGTACAGAACAGAAAACGGAAAAGAAAAGAGCTTTTATCAAGTGGCTTGAAGGTCTTATTGTTCCGGGTATATTCCTTGTGATTCTTACTACAGCAGTTATTTTTGTTGTAAATTACAAAGAACCGGAAAACACAGAGGAAGTCATTCCTGTAAATGCTTATGCGGATGGAGAAGGTACGCTTAAGATGGAGAATGACAGGCTCGCCTTTGTTATGGATAAGACAACAACCCAGTTTAGTGTCAAGGTTAAGAGCAGCGGAAAGGTATGGACCTCAAATCCTGCAGGAGCTGCGGATGATCCGGTTGCCATGGCGGCAGAGAAGGGAAGAGTTCAGTCAACCCTTACGCTTACCTACACAGATGAGAGTGGTCTTGAAACCATGATGAACAACTTCGATTACAGTATTTCAAATGGACTGTATTCGATAGAGCAGCCAGATGATAAGACCATTAAGGTCAATTATTCAATTGGTGAAGTAAACAAGGAATTTACCATCCCGCCGGTAACCACAAAAGAGAACTATGAAAAGTGGATCGCGGCTATGGATAAGTCTGAAGGAACATTTACATCTCAGTACTACAAGAAGTATGACATAAACAATCTTAAGGCAAAGGACAATAAGGATGAACTTTTACAGAATTATCCTATCCTTGCAGACCAGGTTATTTATGTACTTCGTGACAAGGCAAATGATTCTATCAGAAAGAAGCTTGAAGGATATTTTGCAAAAGCAGGATATACACCAGAAGATTTTGCAGCTGACAAAGCTCTTTCAAATGCAGAATCCACTTCAGACAAGCCTGTATTTGATATAAGCATGATCTACAAGCTTGACGGTGACAACCTCTTGGTTGAGGTGCCATACAGTGAAGTTAAGTTTAAGAAAGAATTTCCTGTTTACAAGATCAATCCACTTCCATTCTTTGGAGCAGGCACAACTGATGAAGATGGTTTCCTCTTTGTTCCTGAAGGCGGTGGCGGCAAGATAAAGTTCAATAATGGAAAGGTTTCACAGCCTAACTATTATGCAAATGTATATGGCTGGGATATGGGACAGCTTCGTGATGCAGTTGTTCATGAAACCAATACAGCTTTTGGAACTTTTGGTATTTCAACAGGAAACGACTCCTTTATATGTATTCTTGAAGAGGGAGCTCCTTATGCAGCCATCGAGGCTGATGTAAGTGAAAAAGCGAACAGCTTTAACTATGTAAATGCCGAGTACTCATGTGTTCTTCGTGAAAAGTTTGATGTAAGTGATAAGTCAAACAGAGATATTTATGTATTTCTTCCGGAACTTCCGAATGAAACAATGACTGAACGTTTTTCTTTCATTGATTCTGGAAAGATCGGCGATATGGCAAAGGATTATCAGTCATATCTTATTAGTAAGAGTGAGTCATTTGCAAAGAAGAAGGATACGAAGAGCGTGCCTGTCGTTGCAGATTTTGTAGGTGCGACAGATAAGATAAGGCAGATCGCAGGTGTGCCTGTATCAAGGCCTCTTGAGCTTACTTCATATAATGCAGCAAGCAGGATATACAGAGATCTTAAAAAGAACGGTATTGAAAATCTTTCAGCAAAATATACGGGATGGTGTAATGGCGGCGTCAACCAGAAGATACTTAAAAATATAAAAACGGTTGGTGTACTTGGTTCTGAAAAGGATCTTGCAAAATTATCAGGTGATATCTCCGCTGAAGACGGAACTCTTTATCTTGATGGTATAACGAGTTTTGCAAAAGATTCAGACTTTACAGATGGATTTTTAAAGTTTAGAGATAGTGCAAGATTTTTGAGCAAGGAGATGGCAGCTGTTTATCCATACGATCCTGTTTATTATGCACAGGATGAGAGCAAAAAACCGTCCTACCTGCTTCATGAAGGTCTGGCTCTTGAAATGGCAGACAGACTTGTTAAAAAGAGTGCAAAGCTTGGCGCCAGCGTTTCTTTTAACGACATAGGAAGTGACCTTGCAGGAGATTACTACAGAAAGGATCTTGTGAGCCGCGAAAAGGCACTTCTTGATCAGCAGGCAAAATTAAAGGAGCTTTCTGATGCCGGCAATAAGATTTGTATAAATACCGGAAATGATTATGCCGTTCCTTATGTATCACTTGTTACCAATATGGATCTTAAGGGTAACAGATACACCATAATTGATGAGTATGTACCATTTTATCAGATGGCACTTCACGGTCATGTTGATTATACAGGTAAAAATATCAACATAAGCGGTGATCCTGTTGAGCAGGTGCTCAACTGTGCCGAGTATGGAGCAGGTCTTTCATTCTCACTTATGGATAAGAGCTCTTATGTGCTTCAGAATTCATCTTATACAGAGTATTATGCAAGCACTTACAGCACTTGCAAAAATGAACTTTTGGACATTGTAAATAAATACAATGAAAGACTTGGCAATACTTTCAACAAAGAGATGACCGGTCACGAAAACCTGACTCAGAGTGTATCAGTGACCACTTATGAGGATGGAACAAAGGTTTATGTAAATTATGGATATGAAGACTATAGTACAGACGACGGAGTTGTAGTTCCTGCAAGGGATTATGTGTCAGTAGGCTAAGGGTCTTTTGTAAACATATAGTGGAGGAGTCGTATCGTGTTCAAGCAGTCAAAGAAAATGACAGGTCTTATGCGAAGAAGGGCGATATCAGGATATCTATTTATTTCGCCTTTTATAGTTGGATTCCTGTTCTTTATGATAAAGCCTTTGTTTCAGAGTCTTTATATGAGTTTCTGCAAGGTGGAAGTCGGAGCAGGTAAGGTTGCAATGAATTATTCGGGTATTGAAAATTATAAACATGCATTTCGTGTAGATCCCGAATTTTCAAGGCTTCTTACAGAAGAACTGTCAAGAATGGTGGTTTATTCACTTGGTATCATAGTATTTAGTTTTTTTGTAGCTATTATATTAAACCAGAAGTTCCCGGGAAGGGCATTTGTAAGAGCGGTCTTCTTCCTTCCGGTTATACTTTCAAGCGGTGTAATGCTTGGACTTGAATCAAATAACTCGGTTATTCAGGCTGTACAGGCAGATATAACTGCTTCTGCAAATGGTATTTCAATTACAGGTATGCTTGAGACGATCCTTAGAACCTCAGGCGTCGGAATATCTGCTTTTGAAAAGGTATTTGAACTTATAGACCATATTTATGATGTGGCCATAGCTTCCGGTATTCAGATCATCATTTTTCTTGCAGGTATGCAGACTATACCAAAGAGTATGTATGAGGCAGCTGATATCGAAGGGTGTACACATTGGGAAAGTCTCTGGAAGATCACATTTCCTATGATCTCATCGCTTTTCCTTGTGAATTGGATGTATACCATCGTTGATTTCTGTATGAGAAGTGACAACGAGGTAATAGAAAAGATTACGGATGTTCTTGTAGGTCAGCTTGATTATGGCTTTTCGTCAGCAATGGCATGGATATATTTTGTTATAATCATTGCCTTTATTGCGATCACAAGCAAGCTTATCTCGAAGAGGGTTTACTATTATGAGTAATATTATGGGGATAACTGATAAGGGTGCGCTTACGCGCCCTTACGGTAAAAAAACTGAGAAGGCTGCAATGTCTTCTTATGCTAAGAAAAAAATTGCCAAAGAGATTGCAATACATGTAGTAAGATGTATTCTTCTTTTTGGTATGTGCTTCATGATCTTACAGCCGATCCTTAACAAGATATCTGTATCATTCATGACAGAGGCGGATCTTTTTAATCCGGTTGTTGTATCTATACCAGAGCACTTTACAACGGCAAATTACAAACTGGCTGCCCAACTTATGAGTTATGCCAAGGGACTTAGAAATTCGTTCATTGTTTCAATAACTATAGCAATTCTTCAGGTTACAGTTTGTACACTTGTAGGATATGGTTTTGCAAGATTTGAATTTCCACTTAAAAAGTTCTGGTTTGCTTGTGTGCTTTTAGTAGTGATCATCCCGCCGCAGGTTATTTCAACCTCACTTTATCTGCACTTTTCAACCTTTGATGTATTTGGGATCATAAAGGCTATAAGAGGAGAGTCTATTAATCTCAGAGGATCGGTTGTTCCGTATTATTTAATGAGTGCGGGATGCATGGGACTTAAGAACGGGCTTTATATATTTATGATAAGACAGTTCTTTAGAAATATACCTAAGGAACTAGAGGAAGCAGCTTATGTTGACGGATGCGGTACTCTTAAAACATTTTTTACGATAATGCTTCCGGATGCAAAGCCAATCCTTACATCATGTTTCCTTTTTGCATTTGTATGGCAGTGGACAGATGGTTTCTACTCAAGGATGTTCTTAAGTGAAAAGCTTGTACTTGTATCTACATCACTTTCAAGAATTGTTGACAGTCTTGGTGCTTATATGCAGAGAATCCTGGGGGTTAAGTCGACAATTTCAGTAGCTTATTCAAACTGTATCCTGTCAACAGGTACTCTTATGATCATCCTTCCGCTTATCTTTCTTTATCTGATAGCGCAGAAGGGGTTTGTAGAGAGTCTTGCTTCAACAGGTATCAAGATGTAACAGTATCAAGATGTATATTTCGCAGAATTAACTGCGTGATATAAATTTTACACTTGTATCAGGTAAGATTCCTGATATACATGGAGGTTTACAAAATGGGAAAAGTATCAATGAGGAAGAGAGTCATGGCTGTATCCATGACAGCAGTTATGGCAGCAAGTATGCTTGCAGGTTGTGGTGGAAGTTCTACCGCAAGTAACGTGTCGGTTAAGCAGGAATCTACACCGGCAGCATCAGCAGACGTAACTGAAAGTTCTGCATCAGCAGGAAGCACAGCATCTTCATCAGATGCAAGTGCATCAGGCAGCACAACAGATGGCGGCTATGTAGTAGAAAAGGATGCAAACGGCAATCCTATAGATCTTGGCGGTATGGAGATTATCGTAAGAGACTGGTGGTCACCTGAAGAAGAAGCAGAGCCTGCCAACGAGTATGAAGAGGCAAGACAGGAATATCATGAATGGCTTGAGAAAACATATAATTTCAAGCTTAAGTCACAGGCTATTTCTGACTGGGGTTCAGCTCCTCAGGATTTTGTAGATTATGTTACTGCAGGTGACGATGGCAACAACTACGTATTCACACTTCGTAATGATCCAGCCCTTACCGCTGCTATGAAGTCTGGTCTTTGCTTCGATCTTGCAACCCTTGATTGCCTTGATTTTTCCACACCACAGTTCCAGAAGAATCGTACACATGAAATGTATACTTATGGTGATCATGTTTATGGTTGTGCATCCGGTGATCCTGAACCAAGAGGCGGTATGTTCTTCAACAAGAGACTTCTTGAGGAAGCTGGTATCGATCCGGAATCTATCTACGATATGCAGAAGGAAGGAACATGGACCTGGGATGCATGGAAAGGAATCATGGATAAGGTTCAGCGTGATGTTGATAATGATGGTGTTATTGATATCTATGGCACAACTCAGAATAATGGTAACCTTGTAAATGAGTGTGTATGGTCCAATGGCGGTTCTTATATTGGTAAGGATGCTGATGGAAAGTTCGTATATAGACTGGAAGACCCTGAGACTGTAGAAGGTCTTCAGTTTGCACTTGATTGCCTTAACAACTATTCTGCAACTTATGGTGAAGATGCACAGTGGGATGCTTATAAGGAAGGTTTTCTTAATGGAAAAGCTGTATTTCTTCCAGATGATGCATACAACGGCACTCCTGGAAACATGCTTCAGGATATGAAGGATGATTTCGGATTTGTTTGCTTCCCTAAGGGACCTAAAGCTAAGGACTATGTAAACTGCTGGTCTAATAATCCTATCGTTATCCCAGGATGCTATGACAAGGATAAGGCTTGGAAGCTTGCGTTTGCTTGGAGAGTATGGAATTCAGATGTTCCTGGATATGAGAACTATGAAGGCTGGAAGTCAAACTACTATTCAGGTATGAGAGATACACGTTCTGTTGATGAAACACTTGAAATTCTCAGAACACATGGTATGATTGATTACTCTGGTGTTGTACCTAATGTAAGCGTTGGTTCTGATTTTGTTTGGAGTGTAGCACCTGGTGCAGATCTTACATCAGTTATCGAAGGAATCCGTGATACATGGAAGACATATATCGATGATGCCAATAAGGGCTGATAGGGTCTTTATAATGTATTTATAATTAATGTTGCTTTTGTGGGCGGGGCATTTTTGCCCTGCCTCTTTTTTAGGCTTTACTTTGGCGCGTTGAGGTGTATTATATGTTTAAATGTGGTAAGGGGTTTTTTACTAAAATGATGGTCGTCGTGCTTACGGTGACTTTTCTCGGAGGAAGTATGACAGATACTATACAGGCGGCATCTAAATATGCTGATATAAGTGAATATGAAAGCTTGGCAAAGGTCTATGAAGATAAATTTTCCATAGGGGTGGCAGTTCAGGCCATCAGCCATTGGAATGATTCAGGTGCAGAGATAGGAAATCCGGATAAAGAAGAGATAATAAAGCAGCAGTTTAATTCAATAACTTTTGGAAATGAATTTAAACCTGCCTATAATTTTGATCCAAAATCGGAAACACTTTTTAGTGTGGATCACAGTGCAAAGGAGTTACTTGATTGGGCAAAAGCAAACAAAATCAAGGTAAGAGGTCATGTGCTTGTATGGCATTCGCAGGTAAACCCTGATTTTTTTGCAAAAGATTTCAACGCGCTTTCAGGCGGTAAGCACACAACTGACTGGAATGCAGAACTTGATGAAGACTGTCTTGTAAGTGCAGATGAATTAAGGGAACGCCTTAAGACCTATATTTATGGTGCCATGGAATTTATGTATAAGGAAGGCTATGCCGATACCATTTATGCATGGGATGTTGTAAATGAGGCAAGTGACGAAAATGAGGATGACTGTTTAAGAAGATCAACATGGTACAGGATACTTGGCAAAGATTTCCTTTATTATTCTTTCTTGTATGCAAGAGAAGCAGAAGACCTTTACAGTGTAAAATACGCTGAAAAATATGATCTTGACCCTGCAAGTTCAAAGGATGATCTTAGCAGTATAAGACCATGGCTTTTTTACAATGACTATAATGAATGGTTTCCGAAAAGATGTGACGGGATAATCAATTTCCTTACTAAAGTTGTATATAACAAGGATCAGAGCCTTGTGAAATCTGACTCCATAAAGGCAGATGGAGATGGAACTATTTATGGAGACGGACTTATAGATGGTATTGGCATGCAGGCACACATGAGTGATGCCCAAAATGTGGAAGAGTGCAGGACTGCCCTTAAGAAATACGCGGCTGCGATAAACAATATAGAAATAACAGAGCTTGATGTGAACCAGTCTGTAAATGGCGCAAAGGGAGCAGGAGCACAGGCAGCATTTTACAATGAATATTTTAAAATGCTTCTTGAAGAAAAGACAAACGGCGCCAATATCACAAATGTAACTTTCTGGGGACTTACCGATACTTCTTCATGGAGAGCCGATGCAGAGCCGCTTATTTTCTATCAGTATCTTGAAAGAAAGCCTTCTTACTTTGGCGTTCTTGCTGCCGGCAAGGGCGAAGAATTTAATGTGGAAGACTATGCGATGGCGGCAGGCGAGGCAAAGGATACTCTTATTGACTTTGAGCCTTATAAGGATGGAAGTACAATGAAGACTGTTGTTCCTGCTGATGCAGGTTTTCATTCAAGAGGAGCAGGCCATCAGTCAAGGCTTGAACTTACTCATAATGAAAATCATACAGAGGGAGCACCTGTCGGATTTTCGCTTATTGCATGCAGAGAGGAAAAGGATGCCACTGTCCGCATGAGCGCAAGCCAGTACATAGGACATAAACTTACCATAAAGGCATGGTACAAGACAGCTGATAAGCTTTTCAGAATGGGAATAGATGGTCTTAGTGACAGTCCTGTGGTTGAAAGCAAGGCGGACGGAAACTGGAATGAGGCAGTTCTTACAGTAAACCTTCCAAAGGAACTTAAGGCATGCGATGTTTATTTTGAAACAGATGGCAAGGCGGACATTTACCTTGATGATATTGAGATCAAGGTAGATGATGAGAGTGAAAAGGAAACCCTCGCAGGTGTTTCAGATGAAAATAAAGAAGAAGTCAAAGAGGCTTCAAGCGTAAGCTCTGCGGCTGGCGAGGAAAAAACTGAGGTTGAAACCAAAGGAAGGACTGTTTCCAAGCTTCCTGTAATGATGCTTGGAGGTGTGGCTTTACTTGCAGTTGTTGCTTGCTTTATGCTTGTTTTGAAAAGAAAGAAGTGATATATCGGGTAAAACAGTTTTTACAGGAATCTGTTTTGCCCCTTTATTGTATTACTGGACTTTGTCCGATAATACAATATTATGGCAAGATTTGGACTATAAAGCCAATAAAATGATTAGAAATCAGATTTTGAATAAATTATTATAAAGATGTAGAAATATAACCAGATTAAAGCACAGAATTCGGGGGTTACAAAATGGAAATGACACTTCGCTGGTATGGCACCGGCTATGATACAGTAAGTCTTAATGAGATCAGACAGATACCAGGTGTGACAGGCGTTATCACAACTCTTTATGACAAGCAGGCAGGCGAACTCTGGAAGGAAGAAGAGATAAAGACTCTTAGGGAAGAAGTAGAAAGGACAGGACTTCATATTTCAGGCATAGAGTCAGTAAATATTTCTGACGATATAAAGACAGGTGGAAAGCATAGAGATGAACATATTGATAACTATATAAAGACACTTGAAAACCTTGGAAAACAGGGCATTCACATGGTCTGCTATAATTTCATGCCTGTTTTTGACTGGACAAGAAGTGAACTTGCAAGAAAGAGAACAGACGGCTCAACTGTGCTTGCCTATAACGAGGATGCGATCAACGCTATAAAGCCGGAGGAAATGTTTGATCATATCGGCAGTGAGATGAACGGCACTGTAATGCCTGGCTGGGAGCCTGAAAGAATGGCAAGAGTAAAGGAACTCTTTACCATGTATAGGGACATTGACGAGGAGAAGCTTTTCAGTAACCTTGTTTATTTCCTTAAGGCGATCATGCCCGTATGCGATAAGTACGATATAAATATGGCAATCCACCCTGATGATCCTGCATGGAATGTCTTCGGTCTGCCGCGCATCATTAACAACGAAAAGAATATAATGCGTATGCTTAAGGCTGTTTGCAATGTGCATAATGGACTTACCTTCTGTTCTGGTTCTTATGGAACGAACCCTGAAAATAACCTTCCTGAAATGATAAGGCATTTTAAGGGCAGAATACATTTTGCACATGTAAGAAACCTTAAGTTCAATTCCTTCAGAAATGAAGCAGGAGAGGCTGTAAACCCATGGTTTGGGGGAAGTGTACCGCAGGGGCCTAAAGATTTTGAGGAAGCCTGCCATCTTTCTTCTGACGGAAGCTTTGATATGTATGAAATAGTGAAGGCTCTCTATGAGACAGGTTTCGAAGGTCCTATAAGACCGGATCACGGCCGCATGATCTGGGGAGAAAAGGCAATGCCTGGCTACGGTCTTTACGACAGGGCACTGGGAGCCTGCTATATAGAAGGACTTTGGGAAGCAATTGATAAAAGCCACAGGGGGTAAAAAATGTATTTAACAGATAACGACCTTAAAGACAGGTTGAAATGGGAAAAAGCAGGCTTTACACTGCCAGCTTACAACAGAGACCTTATGAAGGAAAAAACAAAAGAAAACCCTTCATGGGTGCATTTTGGAGCGGGAAATATATTCAGAGCATTTCACGCGGTTCTTGCTGAAAAGCTTCTTAACGAAGGATTTCTTGATACAGGGATCGTTGTTGCAGAAGGTTTTGACACTGAAATAATCGAGAAGGCTTATAAGCCTTTTGACGATCTTTCTATTCTTGTTACATTAAAGAGTGATGGAAGTGTTGAAAAGAGGGTGACCGGTGCGGTGGCATTATCACTTGTTCTTGACAGTGTCCTGCCGGACCTTGAAGAATTAAAAGAAATATTTAAAAAGAAGAGCCTTAAGCTTGCCACTTTTACGATTACAGAAAAGGGCTACAAGCTTACTGGCGCAGATGAAAATTATACAGGGCAGGTGGCAGCAGACTTTGAGGCTGGACCTGATAAGCCTGTAAGTTATATCGGAAAGGTAACAGCTCTCCTTTATGAGCGCTTCAAGGCAGGCGCTCTCCCTGTTGCTATGGTTTCCACGGATAACTGCTCTCATAATGGGGAAAAGTTATTTACAGCCGTAAGGACCTTTGCAGAAAAATGGACAGAAAAAGGAGTTTGTGAAAAGGGATTTATAGACTATGTGACAGATGAAAATAAGGTATCATTTCCATGGTCAATGATAGACAAAATCACTCCGCGTCCGGATGACAGTGTAAGAGAAATCCTTTGTAAGGATGGACTTTACGATATGGAAACAAGAATAACTCATTTCAACACGTATGTTGCTCCTTTTGTAAATGCAGAGGAGTGCGAGTATCTTGTTATCGAGGATAAATTCCCTAATGGAAGACCTGAACTTGAAAAGGTAGGGGTTATCTTCACAAACAGGGACACCGTAAATAAAGTTGAAAGAATGAAAGTGACAACATGCCTCAATCCTCTTCATACAGCCCTGGCTGTATACGGGTGTCTGCTTGGCTTTACAAGAATTTCAGATGAAATGAAGGATGCGGATCTTGTTAATCTTATAAAGAGACTTGGATATGTTGAGGGATTGCCGGTCGTGACCGACCCGGGAGTGCTTGTTCCAAAGGAGTTTATAGATACAGTTGTAAATGTGCGTCTTCCTAATCCTTTTATGCCTGACACGCCGCAGAGAATCGCAACAGATACTTCACAGAAGCTTTCTATAAGATTTGGCGAAACGATAAAGTGTTATATAGCGGCTGGAAGAAAGGTCACAGAACTTACGGCAATTCCGCTTGTACTTGCCGGCTGGTTGCGTTATACTATGGGAATCGACGACAATGGAAATGAGTTTACCTGCAGCCCTGATCCTCTTCTTAACGAAGTGAAAAATTATACAGACAGGTTTAGTGTTGGAAATGTGCCTGATGCTAAGGAAGTAAATACTGTTCTTGAACCTCTTTACAAAAAAAAGGAGATTTATGGCATAGACCTTTGCGAGGCAGGGATTTCTGATAAGGTTACAGAGTATTTTATTTCACTTCTTAGGGGAAAAGGCATGATAAGGGAGACTATAAAAAATGTAGTGTCACAGTGATAGTACATTTCTGAGAGAGGTTCCTAAAAATAGGAGGTTTTATGTATACTGCAAACGATGCAAGATATGAGAAGATGGAGTATGTTAAAACAGGTGTAAGCGGACTCAAGCTTCCAAGAGTATCTTTGGGATTATGGCACAATTTTGGCTTAAATGACGACTTTGACATGATGAAGGCAATTCTTACAACTGCTTTTGACAACGGTATAACACATTTTGACCTTGCAAATAATTATGGCCCTGTCGGCGGAGCTGCCGAGACTAATTTCGGCAAGATTTTAAAAGACGAATTTGCAGCATACAGAAACGAGTTGGTCATTTCAACCAAAGCAGGATACTTTATGTGGCCGGGACCTTACGGTGACCACGGCAGCAAGAAATATCTTGTTTCAAGTCTTAATGACAGCCTTAAGAGAATGGGACTTGATTATGTGGATATTTTTTATCATCACCGTATGGATCCGGAGACTCCTCTGGAGGAAACCTGTGAGGCACTTGACGGCATAGTAAAGAGCGGCAAGGCTTTGTACATAGGGCTTTCCAACTATGACGGAGAGACCATGACAAGGGCTTGCGCGATATTTAAGGAACTTCACACACCATTTATAATAAATCAGAACCGTTTCAACATATTTGACAGATTTATTGAGAAAAATGGTCTTGCAATTGCGGCAAAACGTGAGGGAAAGGGCGTGATAACCTTTTCACCGCTTGACCAGGGCCAGCTTACTGAACGCTATCTTGACGGAATCCCTGAAGACAGCAGGGCAATGAGAGAAGGAAGCTTCCTTAAGGCAAAGGATATTTCACAAAAGAAGATAAAAAGAGTAAGAGAATTAAGTGTGATGGCAGGAGAACGTGGCCAGACCATGGCTGAATTTGCACTCAGCTGGGTGTTAAGCCACGACTTTGTTACAAGCGTTCTTATTGGCGCCAGCAAGCCTGAACAGGTGCTTGATAATATTAAAATTGTGGGGCAGAAAGCCTTATCCACAGAGGAAATGGAAAAGGTGGATGAAATAGTCGGTTCCATGAAGTAATGTGCACTTGATGCGAAGCAGCAAGTGTGCTAAGTATCACGGCTGTGCTGTGATACAGAACTAATTGCAATAAAGGACTAGCCTGCCATGCTGATCGCTTTCGTGATGGCAGGCAGAGTGTATTAACGGACTTTGTCCGATAATACAGTGTTTGACATTTAATCAATTACAGGGTATAATGTGTTCTGTATGGGCCCTTTGGCAGAAGGACCTGTGTATCAGAAAGAGTTACGCGTACAAGAAGAACTTTTTAACGGTCGGGGGCAAGCCCCAGAGGTAACGGCTCTTAAAAAGTATTTCTGAATGCGCTCATACAGTTTTGAAAGGAAAAGTCAAATGAATACTTTAAAAGCTTGTAAGAGAGATTTATCTGTTAAGGCTAAGAAGCTTAGAAGAGAAGGTCTTGTAACCGGATCTATTTTCGGAAGAGACCTTGAAGGTGCTATTGCAATCCAGATGGACAAGAAGGATGTTGATCGTGTACTTAAGACCCAGAATAAGGGCTCACAGGTTGTTATCGATATTGATGGCGATAAGAAGCTTTGCCTTATCAAGGAACTTCAGTTCAACACTCTTAAGGGCGCTGTTACTGAAATGGACCTTCAGGCACTTAATGAGAACGAAGAAGTTCGTTCTTCAGCAGAAATCATCCTTGTCGATCAGGATGTAAGAAACGATGGTATTGTTGAGCAGCATCTTGAGGAAGTTGAATTCAGAGCGCTTCCAAAGAACCTTGTAGATCGTATCAAGATTGATATGAAACAGTACAAGGTTGGCGACAATATCAAGGTTTCAGATCTTGAGATCGCTAAGAATCCAGAAATTCATCTTCTTACACCAGCAGATGAACTTGTTGTATCTGTTTCTGAGATTCATTCAAAGGATGAGGCTGCTCCAGCAGCAGAAGAAACTGCAGCAGAGTAAGTTGAATATAAGAATGAATAAAAAAG
>Ga0256870_1000183_pt1 | contig 20231 bp, 10 predicted proteins | sample RumenRJG_06RNA_FD_186079 | JGI IMG/M metagenome (GOLD analysis project Ga0256870, IMG submission 186079) | Metatranscriptome of bovine rumen microbial communities from Lethbridge, Alberta, Canada - Rumen RJG_06 (Metagenome Metatranscriptome) | ecosystem: Host-associated > Mammals > Digestive...
ATGGACTGTTAATTAGATTAATCGTGGTAAACAAATCTGGCAGAAAAAATTATAGATGGCCTGATAATTAAGTTAGAGGTGGTAAACTATTTGGTTAACGATGGTAAAGTAATTTGGTTAAAGCTGGCCTACTAAATCACATTACGTCCATGAAGGAGATACAGTCAGATTTATTTATCCTAATGATGCCTCCATCAAAATACTCATTACAGACGGTCACGCGGATTTCACTTTATTATATATATTTTTTGCTTTCTGTATTTTGTGTGTTATGGCCCTTTTCTGCTTAAGATTTACTATTTAGTTAGAATTCGCATAAGATACCTAAATACAGTTAAATCTCAGAGGATATGTCCATTAAGGTTGAAGTTGGAAAGGTACAAAAACTTTTACGAAAGAAACGATGACGCCTGTTCTCAACTGTCAATGATAACAGAGCTCGGTTCCGATAAAAAAAGTTATGGTTATTCGTTGAAAAAGATCAATTATGTTTCTCTGAAAGCAGATTTGAAACTCTGGCAATCCACACAGGCCTCTGTAACCAAAATGTTTCCAAGGTATGTCATATATACGGCATCAGAGAAAATGAACTAAGAAAATTTGCAGGGCTTCCGACTGTTTCCACGTCAGGAAAAGAGAGGGAAAGAAGAATTTATTTTGCAGGACCGTGGATTAAGCCGGATGAGTGTCCGAAAGAAAATATGGATATCTGGTTTACAGAAGGTGGCAGTTATGATTACTTCTTGACACCTTCAGACGTAAATGGTTTCGATAAACTTTTTGGGAAGCATGCTGAGAAAAAGACTTATACATCTAAAAAGCAGCATACATTACGATCCTGATGTTATCCGTCTTTAAGTATCTGACGGAGAAGGATTTTTATACTGAGCAATCATAATCTAATAAGCAGGTTATTTACTGTTGCAGCAAGAAAATAATGACTTCAGTCTATGTAAATTTAGTAAAAAACAGATGAAAATTTCACCTGTGATTCGCACTTTCATGATAAAGGATGAGTGGGGGATGCGGACAAAAAAAGTATGTGAAAATCTTTCTGTAAATAGAAAAACATCCTGAGAATTTTTTAAAGTAGTATGGCCCCAGAAATTGATCACTTAAGTTTCTAGGTCCATACTATATCCACCTCCACTGTTTCGGTTAATAATTACCGAGCATATCTTACAATTTCCGTTATTTTGAGCAGAATAACGGTGTCTTTGATTAAATTATAATCAACATTACATAAGATTACAAATAATACGCATTTAATTATTCCGCGTACGAATCAGATTTTTTTAAGAGGCGTTCGGTGAGGTCGGTTTCTACTTAAAGGGGGGCAGTTATGTTTTCTTTTGGGGGCTTCCTCTTATAAGTACAGGTTACGCGGAAAATAATGCAATCATTACCCATACTCAGTTAACAGACGGTATAATCGCATCAGGTAATTCAAAATATCGGGATTGAAAATTAAGAGATGAAAAACAGTCAGTTAATCAAAACCATAATCAGGGGCGGTCAAAAAAAAGTTTACATGTCTGACAGTGTGGCAATTAAGACTACGTTTACGCGAATGACTTTTGCGTCTTTGGTGTTTATGATTCCGCTTCTGGTGTATGTTTTTGTATCTCATGGGGATTGCATTGCCCAACTGTCAATACATTTCTTTAACAGTGTTCCTGATAATTACTCCGCTGGTCAGGGGGTTCTCATTGAGAAGGAAGAAGTATACAGAAGACCATGCAGAGGTACGCTCAAGGTAGATGGCCACCCTTATTTCAGTTATGTGAAAACCCATCATCTGTCGTGTTCCGCAAAAAAAGGAGCCGTAATCAGATTTGTTTATCCTAATGATAATCCACTCAATATAGTCATTACGGACGAACATGCTAATTTCAGTGATTTAATTATACTCTTTGCCTGTATCGGTCTGTTGTGTGGGTTTCTTTTTCTGCATGCCTTCTGTTTAGTTATCTTCTACATAAAATTCCTGAAGGCGGTAAAAACACCTGATGCGGGTCCGCTGACACTGAAGTTGGAAAAGTATGAAAACTTTTACGGCCAAAACATGGCGACTCCCCGGGGGCCTCTGACGATGATTTCGGAGCTTGGTCCCGGCAGAAAACGGTTAAGAAGATTGTTAAGAATATTGTTTGCTCCGGCTTATTTTGAGTTCTCGGAAAGCGGATGTAACACACTGATAATCAGAAGAAAACATGAGGTATCTCATATATACGGCATAAGCGTAAATGAACTGAAAAAATTTGCAGGACTTCGGGTTGTTTCACCGTCAGGAAATAAACCGGAAAGAATGATTTATTTTGCCGGCCCGTGGATAAGTCCGGATAAGCGTCCGGATGAAAACATGAATATCTGGTTTACTGAGAGCAGGGGGTATGATTACTTCGTAAAACCTTTAAAACAGAAAGGAAATTCTCTCCTTCATACAGAGCATGCAGACCGGAAGAATAATACTGCTAACTGATCCATTGTTCTTTCAATACTTAAGCCTGCTGCGGGGATGCTTTTCCCGGCAGGCCCGTCAATCATAAGTTAAATAAGACAGTTTTTACTATTCCTGCAGGAAAACAATGACTTCCGGTCTGCTTATGATAATTTAGTGAAAACTCCTGACGAAATGCCTTTCTTTATAGCATTGATCAATGAATTGATAATAAAGTGAAATGGGAGCGAGGAAAGTATCGATAAAAGAATAGGCATATTCTTTGGGTGGTAACTTTTACTCGTTTTTAGTGTCAACAAATTTACTCGTTTAACAACCAAACGGAAATAAATCATCTCCAAATAGAACTTATGAAGCTATGGTAAAGTGACAGACAATAAACAACTTAAATGTTGTGAGGTTATTGTTAGGTTTTGTGAGGTTAAAGTTATTTAACCTCTTTTTTTGACGGCTTCACTGATGGAAAAGGCTTATAAATCAATGGTTATATCTGTTTTGTGAGGTTATTGTGAAGTTTTATAAGGTTAAAACTATTTGACCTCTTTTTTTGACGGCTTCACTGATGAAAAAGGCTTATAAATCAAGGTATATCTCTGTTTTGTGAGGTTATTGTGAGGTTTTATGAGGTTAAACACCGTTTTCTCTTTTAAAGACTGATGGTCACTGTTGAATTTATTTTCTGTAGTATATAGAATTTAACCTTTGCAGAAACGATTAAGATTTAGACAGTTCGAATTAATGAAGCAAATCCTCTGCTTAACAACACGAAAAGATAACGGGAAGAACGATGATTGAAAACAAGTCTGAACTTGCACTTTTAAACCTTATGTGCACTCTGGTCGACGGCAACCATGCCAGTGCGGACGATGTAACAGTTGTAAAACATGGCACATCTGAGGCAAAGCTCAGACATTTGTCTGAATGGCGTTTTTATGCAGAAACATCTTCTGTGAAAGTGGAAGTCGGCAAAAAAGCTCCTTCTGGTTCTATATCAGTTAATGCGAAGGAATTCGAATTACAGAGAGACCGTTACATACGTGAGTTTTCAAATTCCCAGAATATGCTTGAAACAGCATTTAACATATTGAATGTCTCTTACGAAAAAGGAAAAGAAATCTCTGATATCGGTAACTTCAGAAAGCGAGCTGTCACAGCGACTGTCTGTTTGTCCTGCATTAAAGACTGTCCAGAATGTAAAGGTAAAAAGAAGGTAAGGTGTTCCAGCTGCGGAGGAAGCGGAAAAAAGACCTGTCCCAAGTGCAACGGAAGTGGAAGTTACGGCCAATCGGTTCCAGCCAACGATGGAAGCGGTTTTGGCACTGTAATGAAGTATTACACCTGTTTAGAATGTCACGGAAGCGGTAAAGTCGATTGTTTAAGTTGTTTCGGAAGCGGTAAAGTCAAATGCAAAAAATGCCATGGCACAGGCATTATGACTCATTACATTACTGTTACAGGTTATGCTGATTCAAACGGAAAATGTTCAGTTCAGGAATCGACAGAGGAGGCCGGACTTCTGAATGAGTATATTTCCGGATACGGAAACTTTAGGAAATTTGTTAAATCTGCAGATTTTTCTTTTTCCGGAAAGTCTTTTCCAGAACCGGACATCGCTCTTCTGGAATATTCCGGAACCATAGAAACAGCTGATTTGACATTCTCGGTTAAAGGTCTAGATAAAGAATACCGTGTTCTTTCCTTCGGAACTCCTGCAGAACTCTTCATGACCTGCAACCTTTATGACGATCTTTTTTCTGAAGAGATTGAATACATTAAATCTCATTCTGAGTCAAAGACCGGCAGGGCGTTTTTCAAAAACGAACTTGAGAAACTGGAAAAGTTTTCCGTTTTTCAGAGAGTTTTTGAATACCTTGCTGCAAACAAGAAAAACAGAAATGACCCGGATGTGGGACAGTATTTTTCAGATTTGTGCTGCGGATGCATAAGCGGTGAAGCCGCTAGCATTCTCGGGTTTCATTCGAGCAGAATCCTTAACAGCATTTCGGCCACTCGAAACATGCTCATTACACTGATTGCTTTTTGTGCGGTATTTGCGGTATTTGCAGTAGATGACGAGCATTTTTTCGAAATGAATTACACTGGAAAAATCTCAGACATTCTGATAAGGTACCTTCTGGATCTGGCAAAAGCAATTCTTATCTATCTCGTATTGCTGATTGTAAATCGTGTTATTCTGGATCTGAAAAATATCAGAGTGAAAAAGGAATACCGGCAGACATGCAGAGAATATTACTTTAGAGCATATATGTTAATGCTACATGTATGTGTTGCGGTATCGTTCACCTATGGCATTTTTGCACATAAAGGTGATGTGCCTGCTGTCGGAAATGCTCCTTACGCCTTAAAGAAAGAATATGTTGATCCTTACATAACAGATCCTGCCGGAAAGGCCTGGGATAAAACTCTTGATTTCGGATATTCATACGTTCTTGTTCCGATTAAGAAAGGTATTGATAAATGTAAGTCTGATTTTAATGCCAGTTCTTTGAGAAAGTCGGAGCCTAAATCTGCTAAAGATAAAAGCGGTAAGCGGAATTCTCAGCCTGCAGACGCAGGTAAAAAGAAACAACGGAAATCAAAGTTGAAAGATTCAAAAAAGAAGAACTATCAGAAGTGATCTTGTTCCCTACTCGTTTAACAGACGTATAAGTATCTTCCTATAATTTTGAAGGAAAACAATTTAGCCTCACTGTGATAAAAGATATAGTGAGGTTTTGCTTAACTCAAGTTCAGACAAAATAATTAATAATCTGACTTAAGAATCTTGGTCTCACACGGATAGTCCTCAGGATTTATAGCTATATCTTTTCCAAACCATTTTTTAAAAATATCACTTAGGGGTTGGGCCAACATATCCTGTGGATGATCACCGCCAAAAGTAGCCCACTTGCTAGTAGACTTAAAATGCTCTTCGGCCAGAACTTTTTCCGTAGCAATCTCATACAGTTTTATATTGATATTGATTCTGTCAGGTACGCCATTCCATTCTGTGGCATGATCTTCCCAATTATTGATTTTGGCAAAAATAAGGTAATCTACATCTTTATTTTCTCTGAGTTTCCTAAGAGTTTCATCTTCCGTTAATTCTTTCTGCATCAATTTAACCGAAGGATTAAAATTTGAAACAATATCCTTTATACAATTAGACAGATATATTCCGGAAAGCTCATAAAGCGTACCATTAGAATCAGCCCTTCCAGGAGTAGCATTATTCACTACTAGCCTTGTTTTCTGAAGGTCTACAGATTTCAGTTCAGCTGACATGTCACTGTGAACCGTTTCTAATGTTGTGGAACAGCCAGTAAAAGCAAGCAGGCAAATTACACACATGAAAGTCATTTTACCTAAATACACTATCGGATTCATAAACTATCTCCTTAGCAATGCTGAATTCAAATTTTCGTCAAAGATGCAATGATTTGAATACCAAATATAAAAACAATACTAATAATTAATCTTTCTGTTATTATAATATCTGTTTTTTGTAGAAAAGAACCTGGAGATTATCACTTTTTATGGTTAATCTCAAAACGTAGACAATCGTATTGGATGATGAATAATTGTAATAAGGGTGGTGGCTGCCACCCTTATTACAAACATAAGAGTTATTTACTCTAGGTCGGCTTTGGTTGTTGTCGTATTAGCTTAAGAAGTTCGGCAACCTTAGCATTTGTGGCTCGGCTAGCCAAGATTCGGTAGATGGCTAGTTCAAGCTTTTCATCATCAGTTTGTTTCATAACAGATATCTAAAAGGGGCTGAATCTCTATTTAGTGTAACTGTTATGAAACGACTTTTATCCCGATGTTCAGCAATTGAATTTCAATAATTGTTTTATCAGACAGTTACAAGAAAGGATATTTATCATGAAAATTTTGAAGAATTTTAGCCAATGAAAAATAGGGAATATGAGATTTAACATTTATATGTTTTAAAAAGTAACTTTGATGTTTAAGAAAAAAGATTATACAGATTCGTTCTGAGTGGTTTTTAGTCAAGTCAAATATTATTTTTAAGGATCACACAAAAAAAAGGATTACTCCTTTAAAATACTTATAATTTCACGAAAACGATGTATTTTTGCGTATCCGAAGGAGTTTAACAAATTGAATAAACAGGAATTAGCAACCAAGATATGGGCTACAGCAGATGAATTACGAAAAAATATTAAAGCTTCTGAGTATAAGGATTACATTCTTGGTTTTATGTTTTATAAATACCTGTCTGACAAAGAATTAGACTTCGTTAAAGCCGAGGGCGGCTCTATTGATGATTTAAAAGACAGTAGTGAAGATAATAAAAGATATTTTCAAGATAATTTGGGTTTCTTTATTTCCTTTGATGATCTTTTCTCGACCTGGCAAGCTACCGGTGGGAAATTAGGGGCTCAAAATGTTGCTAGTGCAATAGAAAATTTTTATCAAAATCTAAATGAAAAGTACGCTCGTTGCTTTTATGTATACAACAAAGAAGTTAATAGACATTCCGGTGTATTTGATGCGTTGGATTCAGGCCTATCAAAATTGGGTGAAAATGCAGGTAATCGTGATAAAGCAGTAAGAAGTATTGTTGAACTCGTGGCACAGATTCCACCAAAAAGTAAACAATATGATGTTCTTGGTTATATCTATGAATACTTAATTAAACAATTTTCATCTGAGGCTAAGAAGGACGGTGCCTTCTACACCCCTCATGAAATGACAAGCTTGATGGCTCGTATTATGGCCGAACGCTTGAAAGATAGAAAAGAAATAACAGTTTATGACCCCTGTGTAGGTACTGCTGGCCTTTTGCTCAATATTGGTCATGAAGCTGCAAAATATATTGAACCAAATAATATTAAATACTATGGTCAGGAATTAATTACAGAAACGAGTAACATTGCCAAGATGAACTTGTTTATGCAAGATATTCCTGTTCAAAACATCGTAGTTCGTAATGCTGATACCTTAGAAGATGATTGGCCTTACTTTGATGAAAATACAGCGTATACCCCTTTATTTGTTGATGCGGTTACAGCAAATCCTCCATACTCACTTAACTGGAATCCAGATTTATATAAAATGGATGAGCGTTTTCGCCAATATGGACTTGCACCCGCAAGTAGGGCAGATTTAGCTTTTCTTTTACACTGCTTGTACCATGTTAAACCCGATGGCATAGTATCTATTGTTCTTCCTCATGGGATCCTATTTAGGGAAGGTTCAGAAGGTGAAATTCGTAAAAACCTCATAGACAATAATAATATTGAAACGATCATTGGTATGCCTGGCAACCTCTTCTTTGCTACAGGGATACCAGTATGTATAGTAATTCTTTCCAAAAACAGACATGCGAGTGATGTCTTATTTGTTGATGCATCAGAGTGTTTTAAAAAAGACAAAAACCAAAATGTCCTACGTGAATGCGATGTTCAACGAATTTTTGATGCGGTACAGGAAAGAAAAGATATTCCTCATTTCGCTAAACTTGTTTCCAAGGAGCGTATCATTCAGGAAGAATATAATTTAAATATTCCTCGATATGTATCTTCCGAAACAGATGATGAGCAATATGATTTATATTCACTTATGACAGGCCTGATTTCTGACGAAGAATTATCCTGTTATGACGAATATTGGAATAAATTTCCAACACTAAAATCTAAATTATTCTCTAAAGAAGGGGATTATAATAATTTTTCCAATAATGATTTTAAAAATACTCTGTTAAACGACGCAGATGTAAAAGCATTTTTAGAAGAGCAACATTATAGGATTGAACAATTTAAACAGTATTTAATAAGTAAGCTTGTTCATTCATCAACATATGTAAAGACAAAGGATGTTTTAATCTCTTCAATTTTTTCATCATTTAGCAATATTGATCTCATTGACAAGTACGATATATACCAAAACTTTGCAGATTATTGGGCGGATATTGAATCGGATCTTGTTCGCATTCGTTCTGAAGGAAAAGATGTTTGTAGGAAGATGGAAGAAGATATTGTGCTAAAAAAGGATTCTACAACACACAAGATAGAAGAGGTTGTTGTTGGAATGAAAGGTTCTATTTTTCCACTGGATTTAATAAAAACTTCATTTTTCAAACAGGATTTCGATAGGGTAAAAGACTACGAATCAAGACTGTCTGAAGAAAAATCAATCTATACAGATTTATATGAAAGTTTAGATGATGATATTCAAAAGAAAATTGCAAATGAAAAAGACAAATCAAAAATTGATTCTAAAAAGTTAAAAGTGGAAATAAAGAACAATGATGTTGATAAGGAAATAATTGAGCAATTAAAAACAATATTAAGTGCAATGGAAAAAGAAAAGGCAGATAAAAAAGCTATCAAGGAAATAATCCTAGAACTTGATAAAAAAGCTCAAGAAAAATTAGTCAACCTTACTGATATTGAAATTGATGAGTTACTTGAAAAAAAATGGATTGAGCCAATATTTCTTGGAATGAAAGAAATATCTGATTCTGTTATTTCTAATTTTTCTAACGAATTGAAATCGTTAAAGGATAAATATGATAATCCTATGGAAATTCTTGCAGAACAAGAAAAATCAATTAATTCAGAGTTAAATGTTCTTCTAAACGATTTAACTGGTTCCATTACGGATGTAAAAGCAGTCCAAATGTTGATGAAGGAGCTTTAAAATGAATGATGTAAAAAAAAGCCCCAAAATTAGGTTTGATGGTTTCACTGATGCTTGGGAACAGCGTAAGTTGGGTGAAGTTGCCAAAATTACGATGGGACAATCTCCTGATGGATCTACATATAGTGATACGCCGAGTGACTATATTCTCGTCCAGGGAAATGCTGATTTAAAAAACGGTTGGGTTTCCCCAAGAATTTGGACGACTCAAAAAACAAAAACTGCTGACGCTGGAGACCTAATTATGAGTGTCAGAGCTCCTGCTGGTGCAATGGGAAAAACTGCCTATGATGTTGTGCTTGGCCGTGGGGTTGCAGGAATTAAAGGGAATGAGTTTTTATACCAAACATTAGTAAAAATGGATGAAAGTGGTTATTGGAAAAAACTTGCAGCGGGGTCAACATTTGAATCTATAAACACAGATTCAGTTGTTAATGCTCAGATATTTATGCCACAAGATATAGTAGAGCAAGAAAAAATTGGTTCATTATTCCTCAATCTAGATAACCTTATTACCCTTCATCAGCGTAAGTGTGAAAAATTAAAATGTATAAAAAAATCAATGCTTGGGAAAATGTTCCCGAAAAATGGAGAACAATTTCCAGAAATCAGATTTAAAGGTTTTACTGATGCTTGGGAACAGCGTAAGTTAGGTGATGTCGTTGAGCGTGTTACCAGAAAGAACAGTAATTTAGAATCCAACCTACCTCTGACAATATCTGCTCAATATGGTCTTATTGACCAGAATGAATTTTTTGACAGAAGAATTGCGAGCAAAGATGTAAGTGGGTACTACCTTATCAAACATGGTGAATTTGCCTACAATAAAAGCACGTCAAATGACGCTGAATGGGGAGCTATTAAACGCTTGGATAGATACGAAAAAGGCGTCCTATCAACGCTTTATATCGTGTTTAAAATTCTTGATGAAAAGCAAACATCTTCCGATTTTTTGGCTACATATTACGACACAAATTTATGGCATAAAGGAATTCAGGCAATTGCAGCTGAAGGAGCAAGAAATCATGGGTTATTAAATATTGCACCTAGCGATTTTTTTAATACTTCACTGATGATGCCTAAATCTTACGTAGAGCAAAATAAAATAGGTGAGTTCTTTTTGAGCCTTAACAAACTTATTACCCTTCATCAGCGTAAGTACGAAAAGTTAACCAAAATTAAAAAATCATTTCTCCAAAAGCTCTTCGTTTAAGGAGTAAAAATATGCCTTTACCGTATACAGGTCCCCGTGGGGAATTAAATTTTGAAGAAGATTTTATTGAAGCCCTTCAATCTTCAGGATGGGAACGTAATATTCTTAAAAACTATTCTGTTGAAGAACTGATAAATAATTGGCGAAATATTATTTTTGAGCGTAATCGTTCTCGATTAGGGGGGATTCCTCTCTCTGATGATGAAATGTTACAGGTCTTGGATGCGGTAAAGCAACAAGCAAATACTCCATGCAAAGCTAATCACTTTATCAATAGTGCAAATCGTGGTATTGGGATAATACGAGATAAAACATCCAAAGATGAAATTCATGCCGGAAAAGAAGTTTATTTAGATCTTTTTCAGGCTCAAGAGATTGCAGGCGGCACTTCTCGATATCAAATTGCAGAACAAACTAATTTTATTAGCAGTAATCCTAATTATCCTGATAGAAGGGGAGATATAACTCTTCTGATAGATGGTATTCCAGTGATTCATATAGAACTTAAAGCATCTGGTGTAGATATTATGGAGGCATGCACACAAATACAGAAATATACTCAAGAAGGTGTTTTCACTGGTTTTATGAGTCTTGTACAGGTGTTTTGGGCTGTTACCCCGGAAGATGCTTTATATTTTTCAAACCCTGGTGATAAAGATAAATTTAATTCCGCCTTTTTCTTCCGTTGGGGGGATAGGGATAACAATATAATTAAGGATTGGAAAGAACTTATTAAAGGAACTAACCATATTCTTTCTATTCCAGAAGCCCATAAGATGATTGGTTATTACACTACAGCAGATGTAAATGCTGATATTCTGAAGGTAGTCAGAAGTTATCAGTATACCGCAATAAAATCTATCGTCGAAAAAACCAAAGACCATATTTGGGGTAATGTAGACAAGGAACAACAAAAAGGCGGGTATGTTTGGTGCACTACTGGTGGTGGAAAAACAATGACGAGTTTTAAAGCCGGTCAGTTAATTATTGATATGAATTTAGCTGATAAAGTAGTTTTTGTAGTTGATCGAAAAGCGCTGGATGAACAATCTTATAAAGAATACAGCTCATTTCAAAGAGATGGTGAAACAATAGTTCAAACAACATCGTCTTCGAACTTATTTAATAAGCTTAAATCTCCAAATTCTGATGATTCTCTTATTCTGACGTCTATACAAAAGTTAGCCAATGTTAACGAAGATTCAGACAAAATTGAAAAGAAGACATTGGAAATGGTTGCTCAAAAAAGAATTGTATTCATTGTTGATGAAGCACATCGTTCTCAGTTTGGATTAATGCATGAAAGTGTAAAGACAACTTTCTACAACGCATTATTTTTTGGCTTTACAGGCACTCCAATTATGAATGATAACATGAGGGATGGAGAGCAAACTACAGAATCCGTTTTCGGTCGTCCTTTAGCAATATATTCATTAGCCACAGGAATTCGTGATAAAAATGTACTTGGTTTTTGGCCTCAGTATGTAAAAACGTTTAAAGATGATGATATTCGAAAAGCAGTTGTCTGCCGGGAATTAAAAAAGACAAAAGAAGAGTTAGAGAAACTTATTCCTGGAACCAATGAATACAGACTGTATAAGCATTACATGCAAGAAGCTCCAATGGCTTCTAAATACGATGATTCTGGCAAAATTGTAGAAAAAGGAATAGAAGATTTTTTAGTAAATAATGACTTTAACAAAGCACATAGAATAGCTGTTGTAGATAATATATTAGAACACTTCAAAACAATCTCTAATGGAACAAAGGGAACTTTATTTCATTCTATTCTTGCCACATCATCTATTCAAGAAGCCTGCGAATATTGGGAATTATTCCGTTTGAAGGCTAAAGAATTAAATGTTACAGCATTGTTTGATCCCAATATTAACGGAAATACAATTGAGGTTATTCAGAAATCCGAAACAATCGTTAAAATCATCGAACATTATAATAGTACCTTTGAAACTTCTTTTAATAGAAAAAACGACCCGAACCTTGAAGGATTTAAAGCTGATTTAACAGCCAGACTTGCTCATAAAAAACCTTATCAGCACATAGGTAATAATCACCAGAAGTGTTTAGATATTGTCATTGTTGTAGACCAACTTCTTACTGGATTTGATTCAGCTTATGTAAATGTGCTTTATATGGATAAGGAGATGGAATACGACAATTTGATTCAGGCTATATCAAGAACCAATAGAATTTTTGATAACGATGAAAAGCCGTGGGGAATGGTAAAGTTTTATAGAAAACCGGAAACTATGCGCAGAAATCTTGATAAAGCTCTTGAGTTGTATTGTCAGGGAGATGCTACCGGAGTTCAAGAAAAAGAACTAGAGGATAACATTAAAAAGCTTAATGAGTTATACAGTGATATTTGTGATATTTTCTCTCATGATAACATTCAAAACTTCATTACTCTCCCAAGTTCTGATGCTGACAGACAAAAATTCAGAAAGGATTTTTGTGAAATGAAATCCACCCTTAGAGCAGCATTTCTACAAGGGTTCAAATGGTCTAATGAATATGCTTCGAAGCTAAATTTTAATGAATCTACTTATAAGATTCTCAAAATGCGTTTTAATGAACTTCATACTGGAGGTGGAGGAAATCGTAAACCAAAATTAGGATTTGATTTAGAAACTCATATTTCAGAAACAAAAGGTGAACAAATTGATTCAGCATATTTGGAAGCTAGATTTGTTATATTGACGATTAGCGATATTGAAAGAGAAAATAAGTACGATATTGTCCAGGATATAAAGAATCATCTGGGTATATTACCATCTGTACTGCAAAAATATGCTATTCAGGTTCTGACTGATATAGAAACAAAAAAATTTGAATTTATTCCAGGAAAAAAGTTTATGGAATATATTTCGGAGTACAGGAATACAGCAATAAAAAATGCTGTAACAGATGAGGCGGTAAAGTTCGGTCTGGATATCGATTTGTTTTTAGATATCTACTATAAGTCAGATTCTAATGGTATAGATCAATTAAAACTAAAAACATTAGAAAACACATCAAACATAAATCTTGCAATGGAATATTTTAAGACAAGCAGTGCTTTTGCTGCGCGTCGAAAGATGCATGCTGAAATTTGTGAATTTATAGAAATGCAAAAGGCAGAAATAGATCAATAGTAATCAATTGCAGATATTAAGAATATGAATATCCGAATTCTAAGGATTTGAATCATGTTAACGTGCGATTTTATTAATTCTGTAAAGGAATTATATGACAACATAAAGAAAGATGAAAATGGTAGATACAAATCATGGGGACATTGCTATTTTCATTTTATGAAGGCCAGAAAAGAACAAAGTCCTAATCTTGATTACCTGAGCCTGCATTTAGCTTTTTATTTAGCCAGTTGGGGAATGTACCGAGGCTCATCATTTTTGCTACAAAAAGATTATTTAATCCACATCCCAGCAGTGGAAGAAATATTAATGCCACAATATAACCAGCTTGCCGGTATTGAATGCAAAGAGTATCTAGAAGGTAATAATTTAGATTTATTAAAGAGACTAAATAAAGAATTGGCTAAAATTTATAATCCTATTCGGCTATCTGTTAGGAATGATGAACCTAAAAATAATTTATCCAGTACGCTAATTACTAAAATTTTGATGGGAACACTTGGTTGTGTTCCTGCTTACGACAGATATTTTATTAGTGGGGTAAGAAATAAAGATGTCTCCTCAGGAACATATAGTCCACGTTCAATTTTGAAATTAGCAAAATTTTACGAAGATAACAGAGAGCAATTTGAGTCAGTAAGAAAAGAAATGAAAGTAAATGATCTTACATATCCTCAAATGAAGATATTAGATATGGGGTTTTGGCAAATTGGCTCTAAATTAGATACATAGAATTAATACGCAGAAGATTAGTAATAATATTCTAATGTAATCAGGGGATTACACAATTTGAATCACAATAATATATTTACTACACCATAGGAACATAGTATGCAAGAAAATTTTGATTTTGTACAAAAAGGATTTCGAATTCTTCTTTCTTCAATGACAAAATTTATATGTAAGGAATTGAGTACAAGCTATGGGGATAAATGGTGGAAGGAAGTACTTAATACTCTTAGTGATCAAAAAGATCTTCGAATAGATGGAACGTATGATGAACTTGTTAATTCTCTAGATATAGCAAATTGTATTAGATTGATAGATCGTAAATGGAACGAAATTTTTCGTAATGTTTTATCAATTGATTGCCGAGCATTGGCTAAAGAACTGATGGGTGTTAGAAATATAGTTGCTCATATCAAGCAAAATGATTTAGAACAACCCATGGCAGAACGAGCACTTGATACGATGGCATTATTGTGTGAGCATATCGATAACGAAGCCATGAGGGAAATTAGAGTGCTTTACAAGGAGGTTAGAGCAAGATCACCGTATTCAAACTCAGCTGTAGAGCTTGTACAACCATTATACAATTCAACCAAAGGAATAAAGGAAAATAGTCTATTGAGTATGGTTGGAACTAAACGTGTACAGAAGACGAAACTCAGTAGAAAGGTTACATACGGGGGACAAACAATTGTATATCCAGTCTATAAAGTTCGTATAGATGAACTGTACTATAATGATCAAAATGATCGTATTGCCACATGGATTTCTGGTTATGAATCTGAGAATGGTACTGATTCGCTGAGTAGTTTAAAAGTTGAAATATACAATCGAATAATTGAGGAGTTTATTGTTGAAAGTAATCCTGAAGCAATAAACAAAACTCAAAAGAATATTTCCCTTGTTGGACAGCGTGTTCCTGGTGTAACACTCGCTGATGGACGTGTTGTTGATGGAAATCGTCGTTATACATGTTTAAGAAGAATTCAACGAAATAGTCCTGAACCATTATATTTTGAAACAGTTATTATGGATCTTGATATCCATGAAAATAAGAAACAAATAAAGTTACTGGAGTTAGCAATTCAGCATGGTGAAGAGGAGAAGGTTGATTATGACCCAATTGAATATGCAGTTGGGACTTATAGAGATATAGTTCAGACAGGACTCCTATCTGCAGAAGAGTATGCAAGTAGTACTAATGAATCTGTAGCAGATGTCAAAAAGCGTATAGAAATTGCAACAGTTATAGATGAATTTTTAAAATATTTAAAACTTCCTGAGCAATATCATATTGCGAAGGATTTTCAAGTCTACAGTTTATTCCAGGAAATGATGGTTCAATTAAAACAATTAGAAGGAGAAGATAAAGAACTGCTAAAATTTATTACATTCAATAATACATTGATGCATGCTATTCCAGAGCAAAAGAAGTTTATCAGGGATATTAAGGGACTCATTAAGAATAATTGTTATCGTTGGTACTTTGATGAACAAAAGAAACTAAATCAAGAAATTCATGAAAAATACGATAAAACTGAAATTCGTACAAAACAAGATGTAGAAAGATTTGCATCGACTCATTTAGAGATTAATGAAAAGATGCAGAATACCATGGAGCGTGCGTTACAGAAATCTCGTAATATGCAGCTTAAATTAAGACCTTCTGAAAATGTTGAAAAGAGTATTAATCTATTGCAAGAGGTCGACCCTAGACTATTTGATAAGATGGATGAAGATGAAAAGGAAAATTTAAAAGCCAATTTGGATTATCTTGTCAGCATAGTGGATTCTTTTAAAAAACGTCTTTAGTCAAGGGGTAGAGAATGGATGAAAAGAGTATATCTATTGATTCGTTGGAACTTTCGTGTCGTTCCTTGAATGCATTAAAGAAAGAGAAGATTTTAACTATTGAAGATCTTCTTGAACAAACAGAAGAGTCTTTAAGTAAAATTCGAAATCTTGGTAGTAAATCTATAGCAGAGATATTATTTAAGATAGAAGAATATAAAAAAATACTTGCAACTGACGATTTCTCGAAAACTTCAATAAAACCAGAGAAAAAAATAGAGAATTTCGATGACTGGATCGCAGGTGAAAAAGGTAAAGATTTCGTGCTCCAATGGAGCAAGGACAAAAATATTGATTCCTTAGAAGATCTTTCCGCAAAAGCATACAATCTTCTAGCATTTAGTAATTATGAAGAGTTAAGTATGGTTTTGTTATGTTCGTATGATGAACTGATGAAAATACCTCATATGGATTCAATTTCTGCAAAAGAAATTGTCAGATCATGTAAAGATTATATTCAAAGTAATCACAAGGTAATACTTGAAGCATATGCTTCAGCTAATAAGGCTCCTATAACGTCAATTGTAGGGGTAAGGAGAATTTCTAGATATCGTAATGTAATTTTAAAATTTGTGAAAGCAAATGATAAGGATATACGCAAATTAGGCCTTCCGACGAGAGCTGTCAATTGTCTGATATCACAAGATTTGAAAAAAATGAGTGATATTATTTTTATTACAGAAAACGAATTACTGAATATTCAGTCCATGGGTAAAAATTCAGTTATTGCTATTATGACTGTGATAGATAACTATTTGACCAATAATGAATCTAGACTATTAGCTTTGTGCAACGGGGATGAATCAGCTTACATTGATGATGCGTATATAAGGGATATGATTCTGAAAATGTATCAGGAAATTAAGTTTGGAGGAATTACTTATAGTGAGATAGAGCAAAGATTTCAAAAAATAGGAGACATAACTCAGGAGAGATTAAAGAAAGTCATTGGGAGTCTTATTGCAAATAATGAATTGGAATATGTTGATTTTCGTCTTTATAGAGTCTATAGACGATTTGTTGATTGTTTGGAAGATTGTGAAAGCATAGATGAACGTGGTAAGGATTGTATTCGAAAAAGATTATTAGGTTTTACTTTGCAGGAAATAGCTGATAATTATGATTTGACTAGAGAACGTGTTCGTCAAGTAGTTTGCAAAGATGTTAAAAAATTACGCGATTGGTATGTATTAAAAACAGATACAGAACTGTTCGATGAAGATTACTACCAATATTTTTACAAAACATATGCTTTTGATAAGAATGATGCAATGGAATGGTTAGGTATGTCCTCTGAAATTTTTAAATACTTGGACATGATTGATGTTGAACCTGGAAAAAGAGAACTGTCCCTTGCATTGGATGATACTCAATATTTGGATGTTGGGTTAAGACTGAAAATTAAAAACTATTTAAATCGAAATAAAATATTTGTAGATGGCATGTGGGTTGATAAAAAAAGGGCTGATCTTGAAGAATTAGTTGTACGTAAATTTTGTAAGGATGACGTAACTTTTGATGATTTTGTCGAAATTTATAATAATTTTCTAAAAAATGAAGATATCCCGTATAGCGAAGACTTATATTGTACTCCTGCAGTTTATCATTCTAGAAAAAATCGTTTGTGTCAGGCAAAATTCCTACTTTGGAAGTTAAATGAAAAGATAAGATATTATGATATAGAAGGTAGAGACTTCGAAGAATTGATAAATGTTCTTAATCTAGATACCTATGAGAATATTGAGTTATCAACCCTTAAGTTTATAGAAGATTATCCAGAAATTATGAAAAAGTTTGATATTAGAGATCAATATGAACTCCATAATCTTCTTAGAAAACTTGATTTAGAAGGGCATTTCCATGATTTTAAATATGGAAGAATGCCTGAAATTAAATTTGGAACATTTAATCGTGATAACGCAATTTTAGATATTTTAATTGATAATGCTCCTATTAGCATAGAGGAATTATGCAAAATTATTCATGCTGAGTATGGATATGATATAGATGTTATCCAGGCTAATTACTTGGATTCCTTTAAAGATTATTATCATCACGGAAGGTATGTTATCGATCAGAAGGTTATGTCTCAAGATAATATGGATACATTGAAGTTAGCATTACCTGATGATTTTTACTATATTAACGAAATTAGAAATAAGTATTGTGAGCTGTTTCCTGATGCGGATGTTGATGAAATAAATTCATATAATTTGAAAAGAATGGGCTTTACTGTTTTTAGTAGGTGTGTTCTTAAAAAATATTCTTCATTAGAAGCATTTTGTGAAGATTTATTAACAAAAGAAGATAACTTAGATTTGACGGATTACAAACAATGTTTCGGTCATATGCAAGTATTTTCTACAAAATTAAGTGAATTGAAAAAAGAACTACGGATTGTAGAGTATGAAAAAAACCAGATAATTCAATTTAAAAAACTAGAACAATTTGGAGTGACAAAAGAAAAAGTAATAGCTTTTTGCGATGAGGTATATGATTTTATATGCGATAACTCGTATTTTAGCCTGCAGTTTATTCGTAAAAAAGGTTTTGATTCAGAACTTTTTGAACTAGGTTTTGATGATTGGTTTTATTCAAATCTTCTGATTTCTGATAAAAGATTCTCTTTTGGCATGATGTTTGGGAATATTATTTTATATAAAGGTAATGAAAGTATTTCTATTAAATCAATGGAAATGAATCTAATACGTCAATATGGCATTATAGATACCTATGATTTAATGAATGAATTAAATAATAATTATGGTTGCAAAATTACAGATCGTATGGATATTGTTAGAAAAGTTCAAGGAACAGAGATCTATTATGACAAGATTCTAGATCGCTTGTATGCCAATGCAGATATGTATTATAGAGAATTAGATGAAGCAGGAGAATAATTATATGAATGGGAGTGCAAAAGAAGGGCTCATTAAAGAAATTCAAAAGCTTCATATTAGGCATGAACTAGCAGGAACCATACCTGCGGATTATTTTGAGCCTGGAATGATGGAATTCTTGGAACAATCAGATGGGAACTTTGATGAAGAATCAGGAAAAATGATTATTTTTTTTGAATCAAAGGGCACGGTTTATAGTGGTAGAACAGAACAGATAGAAAAAGTAAAGTTGGGTGATAAATTAATTGTTAAGAGAGATAGCTCAAATTTACACAATCATAATAATTTTCTGTTACTGACAGAAAAAGGCCATGATGTTGGTTGTATGCCTGTTGATCTTTGCAACGTGATAGCCCCATTGTATGATGATGGAAAATTGATATTTGAAAATATAGAAGTAAGTTATGTTGAACCAATTTCGCGTCGTAGCAGACATGCCAAAAAAGCTATACTTTTTGTAAAACTTGAGGCTTTACTCGTTTGAGAGAGTACTCTTATGACCTCGTTTCCGACCCGCCTTCAGTTGTAAATCAAGGGCTTGATACGATTTTCGGAGGAGAAAAAATCATGATCATGATCGGGGTTTTTTGCATGATTATGAAAAATATGGCTCAATCCCTTGAAAAATAAGGATTTTACTCTTGTCGTTAGTTAGAACTTATTTCAATTTTTTGCATACGACCGAACAATTCTTTTTATAAAAACAGATGCCGAAGGCGTAAACCGACTTTATGGTTTTGTTGGTCATAAACCTGTCCGCATATTTGGTTCTGATTATCTGTTCTATCGCTTTTTCCGATATCGAAATTCTGTCATCAAGTTCCCCGGAGGCTATTTTCAGTTCCAGAACGGCAATGGCATTTTTGCCTGATGACAGTAAAATCAAATCAGCGTAACCGTCTCCGGCTTCCGTGTTGGACTTATGTTCTTCTATATATGAAGTTCCGTTCACCAGCAGACCGTTCATGAAGCCGTGGTAATAGTTTTCCTTTGGGGCATTGACGGAGAAATCCCTGATGGACACGTATTTTGCCAGAAGTCCGTTAAGACTGTTCTCCACGGTTTCAGCATCCCCCTCAAACAATCCTTTTACCAGTTTACCGGTATTGTTTTTCATGACGGAATTGCTTTTTAGGAAATTCAGAATCTTGGATTTAAAGCATTTTCTGATTTCTTCATTCGGGATATACAGACTGTAACTGTCATTTTCCGGAGAACGGGACTGCGGATCGAAGGTGAGATATCCGGTGTACAGC
>Ga0256870_1000200_pt1 | contig 19767 bp, 10 predicted proteins | sample RumenRJG_06RNA_FD_186079 | JGI IMG/M metagenome (GOLD analysis project Ga0256870, IMG submission 186079) | Metatranscriptome of bovine rumen microbial communities from Lethbridge, Alberta, Canada - Rumen RJG_06 (Metagenome Metatranscriptome) | ecosystem: Host-associated > Mammals > Digestive...
CTTGCACTTCTTTCTGTTATCTTCAAAATTTAACTTTTTTACAAGCTCCTCACAGTATGCCACAGGGTCAGTAATTCCCTGTTCCAAAAGTCCGGATCCAGTACCGAAAGACTTATAGGTAACCTGAACAGCATGGCCTCTTTTTGGGTCATGATAACCATTGACAATAGACAGATAAACACGTCCTTTTTTCACACAATTTTTAAGAAAAAAAACATTATCGCGGTCCTGCAGAAAAAAACTTTAAAAGTATCATTCCGGAGCATACAAACGGAAGGGGCAGACTTATGTCTGCCCCTTCTCAATGCCTTCACCGAAGAAGGCTATGATACTTATCTGCTTTACTGTCCGCAGGTGTTCTTGGCGTATTCGTACGCCTTCTCCAGATAGTCCCTTGAAATCTGGAGCTTGCTTACCATGGATGCGGCATCAGTCATACCGAGGTCTCGTGCACCGTAGAGCAGCCATCCGTATCCCATCTCGGAATTTCCACTTGACGGATAATACGTAGTAGCCAGAAACATTACTGACTCTCTGTGACCGTGGCATGCATTCTCAGTAAGAAGAGGTAAAACCTGGGACTTAAACTCATCAGGAAGCGTTTTACTGTTCATGTAGAGCTGAGCCTCAAGATACCTTGCATCGACACTTCCCTTCGCAACAGCCTTGTCATACCATTCAGACGCATAAACGTCGTTCTTCTGCACACCCTGTCCTCGTTCATACATGATACCGAGGAAAGTCTGGGCATAGCTGCTGGACTTTGAAATCTTCATAAAAGCCTTGAATGCATCCTCGTAACGCCCCTGAGTATAATACAGACGTCCGAGATTCTCAGTACCGATTACATGTTCCTTTTCCGCAGCCTCGGCAAAATACTTCTCTGCCTCAGCATAGTTATGCATTTCGTAATAAATGTCACCGATGCGGGCAGCGGCCTCTGCGGCATTAATGTCTTCCGATGATGCCACAGCCTTGTACCAGCTGAGTGCGTTTTCAAGATCTCCCAGTTCATCGTAGGCGCTGGCAAGAGGAAACATTGCTTCACTGACACCGTTCATCGCAGCTTTTTTAAGATAGGTAACGGATTCATTCACGTCCCTCGTTACGCCGAGCCCGTAGAATAACAGATCGCCATACTGATATGAAGCCAATGGATGATCCTTCTTGGCGAGCTTTTCATAAATCACCGGAGCGTCATTCTCGTTTACTGAAGGAGCACGGCCCTCCTGAATCATTCTGGCCTTTCTGTAAAGTGCGTCATCATTACCCGCATCGGCAGCCTGACTCAGATACTTATACGCAAGTTCATTGTCACGTTTGGTTCCAACACCGTCGGCATACATAATGCCGATAAGATAGGCAGCCTCATCATCAGAAGGAGCAACCTCTATTGCTCTTCTGGCAAAACTGAAGGCCTCATTCTCATCCTTGTTGACCCCGATACCATCGAGATAAATTCTGGCGAGAGCGGAAAGGGCATGCGTATTTCCGTAGTTCTGAGCGATACGGACATAATGCACCGCCTCCTTTTCGTTCTTACTCTGACCATAGAGTCCCTTTGAATAGATCTCATAGAGCATGTATGCGGCATCAGGGTAATTGGTCATTCTGACGAAATCCTTCATCTTTACGATTCCTGCTGAAGAAATCTCCGGTGAGGAATTCATGACCTGAATCTTCAGTTCAAGGAACTGAGCCTCAAGATCACGCTCTCTTGAGGAATACTTTTTGACAAGATTTCTGGCTTTTTCCAGATTTGGCAGAGTACCCCAGCCGTTGATAAAACACTTGGCAAGAAGAATATCGGACTCCCTGCCAGGGTTATCATGCTGTTCCTGGTAAATCATGCGGAACACACTCTCCTTGTCTATAACAGGAACAAGATTATCCATGTAAATCTTGGCCAGAGGCAGACGGGCACGAAAATCCTTATTCTTAACGGCCAGCTCATAGTTAACGACGGCCTTTTCATAATCCTTGTTCTTAAAATAATACTCGCCGAGAGGATAGTAAGTTCTGACGTTATTGGTTTTTGCAGCCTTGCTTAAGAGTTCGGCTCCGCGTTCCGCATTCTCCTTGTTCAGATTATCGCTGATAAGGTACACGCCATTAATTACGTTATAATCTACCGGATGATCATTTTTGAACTTTTCTGCGTAAGCTCTTGCACCAGGAAGATTGTTGTTTGTCAGTTCATAATAGGCCATGTAAACTGCCGCATCAGATGAACCGGCATCAACAGCCGCCTTATACATGTCAATTAACTGTTCCTGTGTGACTTCCCCGCTGGTTTCTGCGACTTTGCATTTCATGAACAACTCGTCCGGATCATCACCGCATCCGCACAGACCAAGACAAATAGACATTCCCACTGCCAAACACAACTTATTCACTGTCTGTATCCTCAACTAATATTTTTTTAATTATTATATGTAACGTATTATTAATCAGTCCCAAATAATATTACCGAGCAATTATACAAAAAAAATCAAACAATAAGCCCAAAAGAGGCTGTATTTGTGCTGATTATGACGCATGGATACTGTTTCCGCCTTCAAACAGTGTTTTTCACTGTTAAAAAAGCGGAAACAAATGAGAAAACAAATCTGACGAAAACAGGAATTCACCCCGAAAATCCTTTATCTGATTATCAGGTTACGGATGAAAATACTGCCGTCGGATATCTCTAGAGACTGTAGGTCTTCACAAAACGGGCAACATCCCTGCCGCCAGTCCTTACGTCACCTTCATGAACACTGTTTGCAGTGCCTGATGAACTCTGAATTACAACATCATAAAACATGATGCCGTTGCTCAGTGCGTTGTCACGGCTGTTGCCAAGATATTTTCCGGTGCTTTCATAATAATTCACCGAACCATCAGCGGAATTCTTTGCAAAGCCAACCTGTCTGCCGTCTGCATTGAAGTATTCGGTTACGCCGTCCTCATTCTTGACAGCTGCACCAATCTGCTCCCTTTCAGAGTTAAAAAACAGCTCACTGCCGACGTCGTTCTTTTTCATGGTAACAATGAGTTTACCTTCTGAGTAAATCTGTTTGCGACCAAGCAGGTCTGTCTGTACCTCGTAGTTTGCCCCGTAAGCCGTACCTGCCATATTCCATGTCAGCAGGAAAACGGAAATCTGAATTAATGTTTTTCTTATATTCATTTTATTATTTTCTTTTTTCCATTGAATCCGGATGTTTATCCCCAATAAACAGAATCAGCCTCATGCCAAAACGTTTTTCCCATCCGGTTAAACAAATTTTAATTGATACCCGGTAATTAAAAAAATAAGAAGATCTAATAACCGTAAAATATCACGTGATAAAGGTAACATTTTCAAAAAATTATGCAAAGGTTTTCATAAAAATTTGTTATGCATCAGACATTTGAATATTTTTTAAGCAATCTGCTTGCTTAAAACGTTGTTTTTTGAGTCTTAGAACAAAAAATAAACCCCTGATTCAGAAACAAGCACTCAAAAAGCAATATTTTGGATAATTATGTATGTTATTATCATATCAGACATCTAAAGGCATAGAACCGACATACACTTCATAACATCATCAAAAAAGAATGGGAACGTCCTGTTTAACGCCCCCATTTCTGTCAGTTAACTCCTGTATTCAACAGTTATTTATTTCGTTTTATTCGCAGGTTCTGATGAAGCCCCCTTTTTCTTCAGCCGAACCGAACCGGCCTTGAAAAGTCCGCCTCTGCCCTTGGCCGGTACACTGCGAGCAGCTGCGGCAGTTGCAGTTTTAGCCGGAACCGTCTTCTTGCCACGGAACAGTCTACAGAAAAATCCCGGCTTTGTATTTTCCACCTTCTTCTCCTCAACCACTTTTTTGACTGATTTCTTACGGGAATTAGGCAGAATAAACTTGTTCAGACTACTTTCCGTGCTTGAAGCAAGGGTATCGAGGGTCTGACTGGTAATGGCCAGTGCCTCAATCTGAATCTGATTATCATTAGACAGATCACTGATTCTTTCAATGTTTGAAGAAATGCTTTCAGAGGTCTTCATCTGCTTGTTGACGGAATCGACGATGATGGAAGCCATTTCGTTAATGTGAACAACGGAAACCTTGATATCGTCAATTGCCCTGCTTGCCTCTTCAGCCTTGTCTTTGGTAAGCATCATCTCTTTTAAACATTCCTCGGAACTGTTTACAGCTTCGATTACGGTATTCTGCAGATCCTCAATCATCTTACGAATATCATTGGCGGAATTAGCCGTTGTATTTGCAAGACTTCTTACCTCATCCGCAACAACCGCAAATCCTCTGCCGTACTCTCCGGCACGGGCAGCCTCAATGGCCGCATTAAGAGCCAGAAGATTTGTCTGTTCGGCCACTCCTCTGATAATGTCGATAATCTTAGCGATATCGGAACTCAGAGTGCTTACATTCTTAATTACCTTGGTGTTTTCCTGAATCTTGTCTGAAAGATCCAGAGTCTTCCCCATACTTTCAGTCATTATATCCTGAGACTTGACGGCTTCGTTCTCCACCCCCTGAATCTCGGTCATGGTACTGCTCACAGCCTTGGCAATGTCATTGATGTTTACAAGCATTTCATTCATTGCCGAAGCAAGATTCAGTGTCTCGTTACGCTGTTCATTTATCGCATTCTTGGATATATCAGCTGCGACAAGGTTATCGGTAGACGCCATTTTCAGTTTTTTGGCGGAATCAGCCATTTTCAGCATCACCTCACCGGTTTCAGCCGTAACCCTGTTCAGATTGTTGATGATAACCCCAAATTCGTTGACATCCCTGGTTACAATCTGGTTGTCCAGATCACCCTCAGCAAATTCCTTCATTCGTCTGACAATTACTTCCATAGGCTTCTTGATGCTGCGGCTCAGGAAGAAAAGCACGCCGGCGGTAATAACGAGTGAGAGTATCAGCGACACGATAATAATGATAATGGACTTTTCATATTTATCTGCCGCATGCTCCTTTGCGCTGGAAAGTTCCTTTGCAACCAGAAGCTGAATGTTGGTTATTTCAGTTTTGATTTCATTAATCCTTTCTCTGGCGGTAATCATGTTCTCCACCAGTGCATTGGTATTCTCCACAAGGCGCTCATGCTGTCCGACCACGCCGTTGTCATCACCGCATGAATATTTGAAATTAGCTACCAGAGCACCGATTTCATTCTGAGCCTCAGGCATTTCGGAATAAAGATTGTCTGCCCAGTTCTCATATTCATCAAGAAAAACATCAATAGATTTGCGGGCCTTTACGATCTCTTCGGTGTTGTTTGAGCCCAGAGCCTCAAGAACCTTCTTTTCAGCCAATGACTGATAGGTAAGCAGATTGAGCATGAGATTATCCACGTAGTCATCAAACACCTTCAGCTTCAGTTCCTGGAGCATCTGTCTGAATACCGGCAACCATGCAATAAAATCAGCCTGACTTTTATTGGCTTTCTGCAGAAGCCGCAGATTATCCTGCTTAAGCTCCGGCATCACTTTAATGATATTCAGGTAGTCCCTTGAAAGATCCGCAACCTTGGACATACCTCTCAAGAGCTCATCATCGTTACGGGAAAAATCTATGAATTTGCTGAGACTGTTCTCGAATTCCTCTCTGGAACGATTCATGATAGCCGTCTGTCTCTCAAGCTCCTCCTCTGAGTTTGAATTAATGACGTCATAAAGACGCACTGACAGGGAAAGAAGTTTGATTTCAATATCCTGAGACTGATTATTCAGCGGAATGTTTATGTCTGTTATCTCTTCAACGGATGAGTTGATACTCTTTATGTTATATCCGCCACCGATGGAAAGAAAGAATATAAGAATTATGAGAATACCGAAACCTACGTATACGCCATTGATTATGGACTTTCTGACCAGTGCACCGCCGCCAAGGGTCATGACACTCAGCCATTTGTTCCTGATATCGGAAAACAATTTGGCCTTAATTTGCCTGATAAGTTCTTTTATATCCATATATCGTTCTTCTCAAGAGATGTTATCCAAAACATGCCTGGAAAGCATGCTGTAGTTCTTCTTTCCGTTCGATTCATTAGAGCCGGAGCCACGCTCAGCTTGAAACAAAAAGAACACTACATAGGTATGCTGTATTCAATGATAAAATGAACGACCTAAAAAAAATGAGACAACAGCTATAAATCAAGAAAGAAAAAAGCTAATAAGGCTTACTGTCATTAGTTTTTTCAAGGGATATCACACACTTTTAATATTTTCTGCAGAGCTTGTTTATGGTTCTGAAAACGCCCTTTCCACCCAAACACATGCACGACTGGGAAATTCACAAAAAATTCTTTTAGAACCGGATCCTTAGAGAAAACAACAGGTCTCGGCATCATTTCGGCTGAACAAACAACCTGTTGACCGTAGTGATGTAATCAGTGTCCGATATGATAAAACCGGGAAAAACTGCAGAGATTCATGGCGAGACATCCAGATCTGGAATTCAGACCATAACTGACGTTTTTACCGTCGTAGTGCATGTCTATTGCCAGATCAGCTCCTTTCCCGAACTGCACCTCTGAGGTATTGAACCTGACTATATAATCACTGTCGCCGCTTACCACCACATCCACCGAATCAACATAATCTGTTCTGAAACTCTTCCAGTTCATCATTCCAGGCATTTTTCCGGCTTCACATATTCCTATCCCGCCAAAACGGTAAAGACAGTTTTTGAGCTCGGCCACCAATCTCTCAGCAGGCTTTTCCACCTCATCTGAATATATAATCTTCTTTCTGAGATAATCCATGTCCGTCTTATCGGTTATGAATTTGCGGTTAACACGTATAAGATTCTCAACCACTCCAATGTCATATGAGAGGTCATAGCCTTTCGCCGCCCCTTTTTCAAGAGAAATCAGCTGACGCACACTCATTTCCAGATAAGAGTTGAGCCAGACCTGGTTATTTCTCTGACTGACATACTCAATCAAAGGTCTCCCACGGAACCTGTCACATGAAACCCCGTTTCTCCCCATTTCGGCAACAAAAAACAGTTCCGGATATTTCTGCATAAAAAAGACGGAAAACCCGGTGTTTCCATGACTCTTCCCGAAATCGTCAACATCTTTCCTTACGGCATTAATGTCCAGTCCGGAAAGTTCCTTTATTACGCCTCCATTGCAGGCGGCAATAGTAAGATTCAGAATTTTTTCGGTTCTGTCTTTATCATCTGACAGGATGGCAGATCCTTCATTTTTCACATCGCAGGAAACAGTTGCCGCAACCAGTACGGGCATAAGAAAAAAGAATTTATTCAAACGCATTACCGCTCCGAATCAGCATGAAACAACAAAAACAAAAATCCCGTCACCGGCATACAGACAGGACACCGATAACGGGAATGCACACATTCTCAGACCTTGGAATACGTACTAGCCAAGTCTGGCCTTTATCTTGATTTCAACCTTATCAATTTCCTTGATAAGATCCCTTACCGCAGTATGGAAGTAGGCATCTATACCATCCTGAACCTCTTTCAGCTGCAGATATGAGTACATTTCCGAACCGTAACCCTTGTTTGCAAACATCTTCTTGAAAGCCTGATTTGCTTCATCAAAAGCCTGCTTAAGCTCAGGAAACTCTTCTACATTATCATTTATAAGTCTCATGTATTCGTCATGAGTCTTCTGCACCCTGTCAACAACTTCAGTCATTTCAGAACTTGATCTGCTGGCAAACAGATCCTCAATGGCGGTTTCGTATGCTCCGCGGGCACTGGTTATCTGAACATATCTAACTTCCTCTTCAGGAGAAAAGTTTCTCTTGCTTACCAGATGTTCGGTTTCCCTGATATTCTTGAAAACTCCGGACATTACGACAGGGCCGTCCTTATAGTTGTTGTACTTTGCCACAATCTCATTCTGGTTGTTGGCATAGTCCTCACACTTGAGGAGAAGCTCCCTCACGTGATTTGCAATTTCAAAAGCTTCAGTAGCATACGGACTTGATGTATTGTCTTCAAGAACCTTCACAATATAACTCAGTTCTTCTCTGCTACGCCACAGTTCATCACGATTGATAAGAAAATCATCGCGGTTGTTGGTATTGGCCATAAGAATCATTGCAGCATCGAAACGGTATACGTTGGCCTTAAGATCCTTAATCTGAGCAGAACTTACCAGAAATGGAATATCACCGGAGGTGTAATGTCTCGGCTCATCAGCCCAGGCTTCCGGCATAAAACCAGCACTGAGGGATAAAACCCCCGCCATCATTAACCCCAGAGATTTTCTACGAAATACATTCAATATATTCATTATAGTCTCGCTAAAACTAAAATTACAAAATTTGTCCAAAACTTTTAAATATATTAAGTACACGGATTGTAGGAAAATTATATATTCTGCTACCTGTCTATCCAACGGCAAAATGACAAACGTGTTACGGCACATACACTGACTTTTTCATTTTTTCGTCCACATCACAGAAAGGCAGTCATTTTACGTTCACTGACAAACATCCTAAGTTTCACATCGTCATCCATGACCATCTTTGCGGATTCCCTTCTGAAAGGAACTCCGGCATAAATAATTCTGATAAAACAGGCTGGTGCGCCAATATACCAAACAACTGATGCAAATTATATGCGCAACCGGTATTGTAACCACTTCCATATCCGAGAAACTCCGGTCACGGAACAGAAATGCTTCTGACAATTTATTCTGAATATCTGTTTTACCCTTCGGAAGCATCTTTTTATATTTATCTATTCTGCTTTAATCCGGTGGGCACTGAGATTATCTCGTTACTGTGCAATGTATGCATACCCGCCGACAGATACTTCCTAAACTCGAAATATTATAAATACGTATGCAACAAAAACACTAGATATTAGGGCACTGCCGACAATATTTGTGACATATTTAAAAAATCGGAAAAAATTTTCGACCTGACTATTGAAGAAAAACACATGCACGCCCGCACCAAAATCCAGAAGAACGCGCCCCGCCATCACTCCGTCTCAGACCGTTTCAGAGAATCATACCATGTGCATGGTTGTTTTTTTTGACGTACATGTGTGCTTTTCCGGTTCCGATGCAGTCACGACAAAAAGCACACATGGGACAATCTGTTTATTTTCTTCCTGAAAATCCCCTAAGACTGAACCGTGCCGCAAAATAAAAAGATCCATCATCCATTCCGGACAGCGGATCCTTTCTGAAAATCATCAGCGGTGCGCATTTAACCTACGAACCGGCACACCGGAACGGTACAATCCTACTTAAGAGGTTCGTACACTTCGAAGTGAGCCTGTGGATGAGCACATGCAGGACAAACCTTTGGTGCTTCGGTACCTTCATGAATGTAACCGCAGTTTCTGCAACGCCAGATAACCTTGTCACCACGCTTGAACACCTTGCCTTCCATCAGATTGTTGTATAAGGTGACATAGCGTTCTTCATGGCACTTTTCAGCTACGGCAATAGCTTCAAAAATTGCGGCAATTGCAGGGAAACCTTCTTCTCTTGCAGTAGCGGCAAATGAAGGGTACATGTGAGTCCATTCCTCATTTTCACCTGCTGCCGCAGCCTTCAGATTATCAAGGGTTTCACCGATAATACCTGCAGGATAGCTGTCGGTAATTTCAACAACACCGCCTTCCAGGAGCTTGAACAGACGCTTTGCATGTTCCTTTTCCTGATTTGCGGTTTCCTCAAAGATTGCACTAATCTGCACAAGACCTTCCTTCTTGGCCACACCTGAATAATAGGTGTAGCGGTTTCTGGCCTGAGATTCGCCGGCAAAAGCCTTGAGAATATTCTTCTCAGTCTGTGTTCCTTTTATACTAGCCATGATAATTTACTCCTCTTCAAAGATACAATCATCCGCTTTCATGAAAAATGACAGTCTCCGAATTTATAAATCAGAAAAGCCCCTACAGCGCATGAAAAAACGAATTCCTTCCATTTGAGTGTATCATAACTGAAAAAAATTTTTTCTTAATTTTAAAAAAACAAGATATAAATCATACATTGTTTTTTCTCACTGCATATATACACATTCCACGCCGTCTGACGAATGTTCTTTTCCGAAAAATGTCAGTTTACCGTCTATAACCTGAAAGTAGGCTGATGAATATCTGTTAAAATTATCGAAATCTACAAAATTTTTTAATTTATTTTCATCTGCCCGCTGTATCCTAATCTCTCAAGGAATAATCTATCGCGAATCGTTGTTTCAGTTATAAGTTTTATATTCTTATGCCTTTTGCCTGTTAACTGAATTAAGTCAACTGCATCAAACCATTGCAACACCTCGTTTAATGATGAATTTTTAAGCCACTTTAACAAGTCTTTTTCCCTATCAAGATTATCCTTTAAATCATGTCTCGAGTCCCCGTTAGGCTTGCCGAGTGTTGCCTTCATATCCTTTATTTTTTTATACAGAAAATCATAGTAACTTAATGCAATAAACTGAACAAACTGCCGTCCCTTCAATCTATCTGTATCCTGTACTCTTGTTTTCTTACCATCTGTTTTTTGTTTTAACAACTCAAACATATCTTCTATATGTTCACGTTTACGTCCAAGTTTTAGAAGCTCTGCTGCATCATTAATCTTGTTGGAGCACAGACAGAAGATTCCCTTGTATTTCAGTGCCTCATCGACAGCTTCTTTTCGAAATACAACCTTAATCCCTCCGTTTCTAGTCTTGCTCCAGCTTAGGTAGGTGCTAGCTTTATTTAATGCTGTTTCGCTTAACTGGTCTTCATTACCTTCTTCTATCAAAGCTTTTAACTGATACAATTCCCGAGTAAAATTTCTTTCCGCCTCATAAGCTCTGCTCCTGCTTCGGAATATTCCTAAATAAAGACGTGGAGTTAACTTAATCTTGTCTCCCTTTTTATGGCTGGAACAGGAATATTTTGCAGTATAAGACAGGGTTGGTTTGATGGTGATACAGGTGCCGGTTATATCATTATCAAAATCAATAACGTTATTAATATCATCTAACAGTGACAGATTCTGATCTATGCTGTCTTTAACCCATTTACCATCGCTTCTTGTAGCTCGTGTTACAAACTTTATATGATTCTGAATATAGTGGATGATATTCTCCTGTGAGCAAAAGCCGTTGTCTGTGACTACTGTGGGCTTAGTTACATTTAAATAATCAAGCTGTTTCAATGCATTTTCAACGCAAATGGAATCAGGAAGATTACCTGGCTGTGACCAGTAGGCAAAAGGTTGTTCTGTATTTAGTGAATAAAGGGTAAGAACTTTGATTGTTGGAAGCCCGTCCTTATCTTTGTTAAAGCCGTATCTTGCCTGAGTTAAGCTGTCTGAATATGTGGATATCGTAGTACTGTCATATGCAACGGAATCACCTGTATCCAATCTTGCTGCTCTACTTTTAAAATACTCCTGTATAAAACCATCATGAGTCCCCAGTATTTCAAAGACAGCACGGTAAATATCCTCGCTGATCATACAGTCTTTATCAATGCCATGTTTAACCTGCCAGGCGTACATATTTGGCAAGGTATTTCCTCCCGTTGCCACCCAGAATTTTGCAATTGCAGCTATTCTTTCCGCAAGGGAACCGCAGGTGCTATCAGGCATTACTTTTTTTAAGTCTGCTTCTATTCCGGAAGATGCGCCAATCCAATCAAGAATTGACAACATTCCCATATGAAAACGTACAGGTATTCTCTTTTCTTCTTTTTCTGTTTGAGGCTTCGCTCTGAATTTAGTTGGAATGATTGCATTATTGCTTTCAGGTGTTATTTTTCCGACCAATTTACTAGACAGGATATCATTCGATCTAGTTTCAGGATTATATTTTACTTTCCGTTCGTAAACATAAATAACCCCATTTGCTTTCTTCTGCTTAACCTGAATAACTCTGGTGTCACCTTTAATTGGTCTAGACATAAGGCCCTCTTAATTTAACAGATGTCTATAGTATTATTGATATTATAACATAGATACCTGTTAAAATAAACAAAAAAAACGCAGAATTTACTGCGTTTTTACCAAAAATTTCGTTGTTTTATAGTAGAAATAATCAAAAACAACATCTTAACTTAATAACAGGTAACCTTTAGTCGACTTTCAGGCTATAAAAACCTGTTGTCAGACAAAGAATCATCCATACTCAGGATTAAACTTAACTTTCATGCTGTTCAGAAAGGAAATACGGTGTCAGTCGGACGTATTTCCACACATTTTGTGCAAAAAAACATCTGACAGTTTTAAAACCACGTTCAATTGGTTAATTATCAAGCGTACGGAACAAAAAAGCTTGACCAATCAAATTAAAGATATATAATGAACACACTTTCGAGGTACGGCGATTAGCGCAGCCCGGTAGCGCATCTGGTTTGGGACCAGAGGGTCGCAGGTTCGAACCCTGCATCGCCGACCATCTTTTCAAAATGCCTTTCAAATCTTTATCTTCATCAGTCTTTTAAAACATTTCAGCAGTTAGTCATTAGGATTTATTGTCTGTTTTCTCTATATTTCTCTGTTTTCGCAGAATTACCGTTTTTCTTTCATCAGCCTGTCACAAGAAGCTTTTGCCGACACGTAAATAAAGACAGTAATAAAAATCCCGCTATCGGACATAGAGAGCAATAGCGGGACCGCATAATACCGGCTGTTCAATTCTTTTTATCAGGCTTATTTTACGGAATCTTCACCTTGTAGCCTTCTGGCAAGCTTAATGACTCTCTCATATTCAGCATGATGAACCTTTCTGAGATTGCCGATAAAAAGTGACAGATACTCCTTTATGTTCTTTTCATTTTTTTCCTTGTCTGCTACCGGCCTTACCGCCACGCCAGCAATCGAAGGAAATACCGGATACTCACTGTCAAGATCATGAACGGACGCATACTCGGAGAAACGATTTACATTACCTCTTGAATAAATCGCAAGCACTCCTCTTATGCCACTGTCAAAACCCAAGGCGTTCTTTACGCGGATGCTGTTCATATACTTATTGACCAGCATTGGCAGGGAGGCTTTTCTTACCGTATCATAAGAGCTGTATTTAGCATCCATGATGAGATAATCAACAAGCCCAGAAGCCTCCCACCGGATTCTGATGACAAAATCCGGTGTGTAGTAGAAATCTCTACCATAGTTCTTACTGCACACAACCATCGGTTCCTCGTCGTCAGTTCTGCCGACAGTAAAGATCTTAGGTTCGTACCACAGCTCAAGCGTATACTCCTTGTTCTCTGAAAGCCACCGGTAGTAATTAAAAGGTTCACTGAGAGGGCGCTCGGCCACTCTTCCGCCGAAATGATCCACGGACATGTCATGCCATTCGCGGGAAACACAGATCCCCCCCAGCTGGCTGACAACATTTACTATTCTGGAAAGAACCATGAACTCATAGAGTTTCTCTATCTTCTTGAAATGAGACGTAAAATCATTAAGAGTCAGCGTAACCGCACTGACACCGTACCATTTAGCCACCTGCTCAAACAGTTTGCGGTAAACTAGAGTTCTTGCCACAAAAGGTGTGATTCTGGGCATCAGCGGCTTATCAAGATAATTTATTCCGGTTACCTTCTCAAAACTGGTGTACAGCTTGTAGAAACCGTCAAGAAGGTTCATAACCCTGCTGTACTGATTCTGGAGATTCTTGGACAGAACTCCGTGCACGATTCCGGAATATCGGCAGTACCCGGGATACGTCAGAGATTCTCCGTCAGGCCTTTGCTGACTCTGCTCATGTCCGTTGATAAAATCCTTTACGGCACTCAGCTTCATTCTGATGTGATTTATGAATCCGGCAATTACCAGATTCTCAAAAAGCCTGTAAGAAGGTATCATTTTCTCTTCTGCCGCAAACTCCGTCTTGACCGGCATATTGTTTATCTGAAAGGTCTGCTCATACGGAGAACACAGAGCAACCGCATCACTGTTAAGAGACAGCCAGTGTATGGCCTCCGGAGAATTCGGCAGACCATTAGGAGTTACATCAAGCCTCGGTTCAAGAATGTATCTCAGCTGTCTTAACAGCACGCTCCACAGACTTTTACATAGAATATATGTTCTTTCCGCCTCATTGATAAGATCGGCAATGACCCCGTTATTTTCAGGATTTCCGTCCAGACACATCTGAGAAATGGCATCGTAGTCATCATTTATGAAATCCAGTATCGTGGTTATTTCCCTTGCTCGCGCCCTTGTGGCCAGAACCTCGACCTGAAAAGACTCCTCAAAATACTCTTCTCTGTCAAGAAAACTCTGAATTCTGATTTCATGAACACCCGGCAGCCCGAAAAACGGACGGCCGCAGTGAGCCAGCTCCGGCCTCCATTCAAGATGCCAGAGTCCCTCTTCGGACAGAAATCCGCAGTAATAACTGTCCTCACCGATTACAATTCTCGGACTTATATCCTCCAGATCCCCTTCCAGAACCTCGGTATAACGGATATAAATATCAAGATAATAGTCCTCGGGGATTTCCAGAAAACCCGTTTCCGAATCAAATCTCAGTGCGGAATCATCACTAACCACGTCATAGATCTTTCTGTTTTCCTGGTTAGTGTGCTCCGAAACCGCCAACTTAACGTCTAACATAAACAGCTCCTTACATTAATTAATGTGGACCAGACAGTTCCGTTACGTCTATGCCAGGAACTGATAGCTGTTCATGCGGTCTTCACCCTCGGAAATAATTCTCTGCAGTACGGTCTGGGATTCAGTGAGATTATACTTATCCAGAATATTCAGAAGCTCTTCAAGGCGGTTACCGAAACTTTCACCAAAGCCGTTAATCATCGGCAGCACGAACTGTTTAATGGCAAAATCCATTGCTATGGTTTCATTATCACAGTTCTTCAGTGATGCCAGCAGAGGATCAACCACTGAAAGATAATTTATAATCTGCTGATGCTTTCTGTATGACACAACGATTCTCTGACCGAGTTTACTGTCATCCTTGTAGAGAATCTCCTCAACATCATTCAGTACGGCATACATCTTGTTCTGAATTCTGCCATCTTCCGTATCAAACAGAGACATCCAGTCTGCAGCACTGTACGTGGTCTGCATTGCATGAGGGATAATCTTTGTTGTTCTGTTGTCATCACTCTGGCTCGGCTTTTCATCAAAAAGGATAACGGCAGAGCGGTCCAGCATTCTTGCAGACATGATGTTTACGGTATCATCACTGTTTACGGTTCCGACAAAACGCAGATATGAAGGAATTGTCAGATATGCCTTTTCAGGTGAACCGGTAAAGATCTTTCTTTCAGCAGCCGTATCAGCATCGGCAAGCTGCATGAATGATGAAAAATAATGTTCAGGAGAAGACAGATTCATTTCATCAAGAAGCAGAATGGCAGGGGTTACGCCGTTCATGTTCTTCTCGGCATCCAGAGTCGTCAGAAGCTCCCACAGACCTGTTGGGGCCGGTTGGAAACTGCTGGTAAGACTGTTCCAGTACCCCATTATATCCCGCTGAGATGTCCAGCCTCTGGCTACGGGAATGGTATGCAGACGATTCCCCAAATTAAGAGCCTTACCCATGGTCTTAACAAAGGAAGTCTTACCTGAGCCCGGAAGCCCTGCCAGAATGGTAAACTGATTCTGGGCTATTGTAACCACCATGGATACTAGTTTCTCAACGGAAATGGAGCGACCGTAACTCTTCATTGAGCTCAGCAGTTCCTCAATGTATCTCTTCCTTCCTTTATTAAGGTTATCTATATTAATGATTGATGGCACACCGCTGTCAAAATTAAAACTGCTTTCCTTAACCTGTCTTGGTGTGGTGAAAGCCTTCAGCATGGAATGCATCTCCAGATAACGGGAACTGAGATCGGCGAATGAATGGTTCAGCTCCTCATCTATATTGTCCTTGGTTCTGCGCAGCTCATCCACCTGCTTCTTAAGGCTTTCGTACTCATTCATAAGCTTTCTGTATTCAGACTTTAAAGCCTCATGCTCCTCAGAGGATACGATTTTGCCCTTAACCTTGACCTGAATCTTGGAATCTCTTGCAGCCACGGCGGCAGTATCCTTTGAGTCCTCTGCAGACTGCTCCTCGGACTCAACCCTGTTTTTGAGAGAATTCAGAACCTTTTTCTTCTGAGCTATTTCAGAATTGATGCGTTCAAGCTCCTTCTGCTCTCTGTCCTTCTCTTTTTTGACATTACTGAACAGATCCTTGCGGTAGTTTGCCAGGATGGATTCAAGGTTTTCATTAATGTAGGTATTGAAGAATTCCTGGAACTTTGAAGTCTTCATCAGCATGCTGAAAAACCTGTTTCGTTCATTATCGAACTCAACAACACCCTGAAGGATGTTAAAACATCTCGTTACGCGATCATGTTCATTCTTAAAAAGAGACAGTCCCTGAATATTCTGTTTAACCTTGGACAGCTGATTTATATTCAGATCCTTAAATACCGGATTGAGAAGAGTCGGTGCATAATTATCAATAAGCTTCTTGTCGTCGATAAGATCATGCTTCCTGCCACTGTTAAGCCAGCTCTGTACCGGCATCTGTACCAGATACCTTCTGACAATACCGTTAACATTAACCTCTTTTATGTAATCCTGAAGAAGATCGTATTCCACGGACTTGACGCAGGAATTCATGTCATCCTTAACGGCAAGCTGACAGCGCTTGTCAGGAATGTTCAGCACACATTCACATGAATATTCTCCACCGTCTTCAGTCTGCTTGAATTTTCCGACAACAAAAGGTCCAAGCAGAACCTCTCTTGTTTTTATGAGAGACAGCAGTTTGTCTGAGAACACGGGAATATCCACCTTGGACATGGAATCTCCATATTCAGGAATCTGAATCTCTTCCTCCTCTTCCTCTTCGACAATCCCCAGAATCCCGTGCCCGGAAGGAAACTCATCCCTGTATGAGCGTCTGATTTCCCTGGTTACCCTGTTTACCGCTTTACCGAGAGAATTTGCTCCGGAGCCTTCAGCAGTCTTATTAATAATGGTAAAATCCATTGATTCAGTCAGTGCGTTAATTACCGGATCCTCAGAAGAACAGCTTTCAGCCCTGCCTTTAAGATATCCGTATTTCCATTTCTCGGTATCAGCTCTGTAGGTGGTTTCGGTAATAATATATTCATTACTGCGCCCGCCGGGACCTTCGGCAAATGATCCGGTACCGGCCTTTTCCTTAGGAACAGCGGTCTGTGAAACCGGAGCGGCGGAAGACGCAGGGGATTCAGCTGCTGACTCCCTGTCAGAAACAGAAACTGTCCCTGAAGTCTGCACACCTATCGCTGCTGCAGGCTCCGCTGCCATGACAGATTCTTTTTCAGAATCATTCCCGGTAACAGCAACATCCTCAGAATTCTTATCAGAACACTCCTCTACAGAGTCATCATCACTACCATGACACAATTTTGCCAGGGCGTTCTCAACGCCGACTTTGGCTCTGATGCCATTTGCCACCCTGGCAGCAGTATAGGACAGGAATCCATTATCTTCAGAAAGCTTTTTAAGACCTTCTCTGACTGATTCCCTGATTCTGTTCTCATCAGGTTTCTCACTTCCCAACTCCTCATGAGTCAAATCGGAACATACAATTTTATTAATGCTGCTGAAGAATCTTCTGTTCAGTTCGGTTACAGCATGGATGTTATTCGCAATGAAACTGCCTGCATTATCCAGGGTAATTTCACCATATGTGGAGTAAAAACAGTCCTTAAGGTACTTTTCCGCATCCTCCCGTCTGAAAAATTCCTCTGTTTTACTGACAAACGGAAAATCCTCCTTATCCACTATGAATTTAGTACACTTAACCACGACATAGTCTGTACTCGGTCTGTATTTCATAGAGGCAACCCTTTCGGTCGCAAAGAGGTTCTCAATCCTTGGTTCTACAATTTCCACAAAATCGTAGGGATCAACCTTGCTCATTTTTTCATTATGTACCGTATATTTGCATCCCCGCTCCTCAGGAGACGTATTTGCAATGAGCCGTATCAGATGCTCCTCTCCGAATTTTGCTATTGAGTTTTTGGCATTGGATGTCAGAAACACCTTCGGCACCTCATCCAGAAACTTCTCCTGATTGACAATTCCGTATCTCTCGTGCCGGGTTTTGTCATATTCTTCCGTAAACTGCTCAAAAGCAATGTCCACGTATGAACAATCTTTATTGTTTGATTTTGTAACATATGTATGAGGATCTATGATCCCGACAAGTATTCTTTCTTCAAAATTGCTCATTTTAATCGTCCTCTGAATGATGCCGGCGACTGCCTGCATGCTTTTCCTGTTTATGTCATATATAAGGGGGAATGCTCATATATATAGATATGCACGGGTGACATCGTTTTATATCCACACATTACCATATAAAGGAACAATGCCGGGCTTTTCCAAAAAACGCAGAAATCCGGCTGGCACAGGTCAAACGCTCCCCGGCGTGTGCCTGCATACGGAAGGGATAAAGAATTACGGCTCCGGCTTTCGGAATGACTTCAATCATTCCTGCGGAATATGATGAAAAAGCCTCAGGTGCAGATGGCAGACTTCTTTATGGATTAAATATTGTTTCCGCAAAGCAGAAAGAATACGTTTATCTCCCCCTAACAATGATTCTAACGCATATGAAAGACAATATAAAAATAAAGAGGGCTGTATTGTGAAATGCGACAACAGCATATATTCCAACTGTATAAAAAACAAACTTAAAGGATATGACGGACTTAAAGGATATGACGTACTAAAAAAACAATCTTACAGACCTTAAAACCACGCAGAACAAAAAACACTTCCCGGAGACATGACATAAGACAACACTTCAGCACAAACACCGGAAAACGAAAAAAACAGCAGGGAAAAATTGAAGAAATACCAGATAAAGGTATTGGAAAAAGAAAAACACACCAGAAAAAACAGCAAAAAAGAGGTCTAAAAATTGCCAAAAAAGATTAAAAAGGAAACAGATAACAGAAAAAATACTTTCAAAAACAGTCTATTTTTAAAACAAAACTTGATAATTGTCACGTTTTTACTAATTTTATTTCAGTCTGAATCTAGTAAATTTACATTTGTTTAACATTTAAAGACATTCCAAAATATTAATCATCAGAAGCATCTGGACGCATCATCAAAGAACCATGAGAACGACCAACCTCTTCATTCGAAAAAGAACATCAGGTAAAAAATAACAGCTGAACAGACATTAACCGGTGGCAAATGCCTCAACGCCTTATTTTTCAACAAAAAAACCAAGAATGTATGGAATAACAAACGCATTAAAACATGAAACCTTTTACAAAACCACCATCTATAAAGCGATAAAAACAAATTAAAAGAGACGACAGAAAAGAGATAAAAACCGGAGAAAATTTTTATTAATACTGATGCGTTAAAAAAGATTAATTAGACTGTATTAATCAACAACAATAACAAAAACCATTGAATTTAACTTATTTTTAACAAGATAATCAAGAAAAAAGTCGGCTTTCAGTGATGAAAAAAAATAATTTATGTAATACAATAAGCTCATTCGAAAAGTCTTTATTTCGGACGCGGAAAATCGGTGAAATGTCATTTGTGAACGTTTTCACAGAACAAATCAAAATAAAAAAAGATTATTTGAAAAAGATTTCCGTATTTGAAATAATTTAAATGTGCAAGGGATATGCACTGTTGGATAATCTTGAATACCACCGAGATAATCCAAAAACAGGTCAATAAGAGAAGGAGTAACAACCATGACAGCAAAACTTTACGAACTCAATACCGAGATTCTGGGCAAATTAGTTGAAAGCTCAGAGGCATCTCAGAATTTCATCGAATCAA
>Ga0256870_1000202_pt1 | contig 19727 bp, 12 predicted proteins | sample RumenRJG_06RNA_FD_186079 | JGI IMG/M metagenome (GOLD analysis project Ga0256870, IMG submission 186079) | Metatranscriptome of bovine rumen microbial communities from Lethbridge, Alberta, Canada - Rumen RJG_06 (Metagenome Metatranscriptome) | ecosystem: Host-associated > Mammals > Digestive...
CACAGATTGTCTAGATTCGTTTTTAAAGAACTTTTTTCGTTTCGCTCTGTTCAGCGAACGATGTGTATTTTAGGTTTTTTATTTTTTTCGTCAACACTTTTTTTGAATTTTTTTAAAAATATTTTGTTTTTGGCCAAAAATTCGCTCATGAGACCACGTCTCTACATTTATATGGAATTTTCATTAAAAAGTGACAACAATACCCATGAATTTAATTTTTTTCGCCTTCCGAAAGATTTTTTACCCATTTGTAACGGAGACTATAACGTTCTCCGTTATGATTTTCGACCTTTACGGATTTTTTCACGCTGTCTTACCGTAAAGTCTTTCCCCAAGTCCGCTGGAACGACTCACCCTTCCCGCAAATCTTCCGTTAAGATTTGCGGTATCGCCGTTACCGTCATTGCCGACAATCATGCTCACGAATGATTTGGCTCTGGTAATCCCCGTATATACGAGTTCCCTGGTAATTGTTTTTTCGGTTCCGTTCATAATCATCATGGTGTGGTCAAATTCCGAACCCTGTGATTTATGAATAGTCATGGCAAAACCGGTCTCGTAATCGGAAAGCATTCCGAAGGAAATCGATCTGTAGGATCCGTTCTCAGCCTGAACCCAGACTCTTTTGGAATGGCCGTATCCCTCGGCATAACCGCAGATTACCACGTCACCATTCCGGAGTTCGAGATTCGGTTCATTTTTGGTGATCATGAGGAGTAATCCAGGATACCAGATTTTTGAAAATCCGTTTTTATCCGGACATGTCTCATCGCTTATGCGGGATCTTACAAACCTAAGAGCCTCACCGGAAATGCGGTCATTGATGTATTTGATCCCGAAGTACCCCTGCCTTTCAGGACACAGCACCCTGAAACGGTTAATCATGCCGAAGGCTGTTGCAACTGAACACTCCTTATCATCCCCCTGTCCGTTTACGCCAAGCACAGGGTGTTCTGCCATGAACTGCAGATAATCCCTGTAGTCGGCACAGTTTTCAGGTAGATCAAATTCCCCGAAGCGGCTTCGCTCGGAATCAAGACGCCAACCCTTCACGGTCTTTTCACAAAGGGCGTCGATAAATTCCCTGTCGCAACCGTTTACGACGGCAACGCCCTTTACGTGAGACGTAACGTCTGCGGACGTTACCGCCGCAAAACGATCATGAGGATTCGTACTGCTCACGGTAAGAGGAACTCCGATCCCGGCTTCCGAAAGCTCCTTTCCGATTTCGGAATAAGGCTTTCCGGCATTCACGTATCCTGCCATGAACCCTATAAGGGGACTTGACTCGTAACGGCGGGACTTATGCAGTGAGGCAATTCCCGGAGCGAGTCCCGGTTTACTCATGAGTTCGTCAGCGGAATAACCGGTCAGTCTGCTTACAACCTTAAGTTCATAATCCGTAATTTCCCTTTTGGCGTCCAATACGGTACAGATGTCACCGAGAACCGAACCAGCTTCCACGCTCGACAGTTGGTCCTTGTCTCCCAGAAGAATCAGTTTTGCACCGGGCTTTAATCCAGCAAACACCCTGTTCATGAGAAACACATCCATCATTGACACCTCGTCAATAATGAGCACGTCATAATCAAGCGGATTGGCTTCATTCACCCTGCTTGTGGACTTTCCAGGATGAACGCCCAGCATCTTATGAATTGTTTCTGCGGGAGCTATTTCGTCAATCAGGTTCGGATACAGTTTCTCATAGGCATTTCTGAACAATCCCCCGAAAGCTGCATTTAATGATTCCTTTACCCTTGCCGCAGCTTTCCCAGTCGGAGCCGCAATGCCGATTCTCAGGTTTCTGTTTATTTTCTTTAAAAGACATATGAGAACGGAAACCGTATAAGTCTTACCGGTTCCAGGCCCGCCGGTGATGATGGAAAACGGATGGCACAGCGACATAGCAACGGCAACCTTCTGCCAGTTGACATCAGTGTCGGCATTCTTCTTTTCGCTTTTCAGGTTTATTTCCTTCTCAGCCTCCGAAAGAACGCCGTAGACCTCTGTCCACACGTTGTGAATATTTTCCATAGTAAAACCTGTGGATGACTCATCCCCATCGGAACCAAATTTTATGCTCTCTTTTTTCAGTGCCTTACGGATGAATCCGGCTATTCTGATTTCATAGGCAAAATATCTTGATATGTACAGTCTTCCAAGACTCAGGATTACCGGAACCTTAATATTCCTTATCTGTGCATCGACGGATATTGCACTGTCCGAATCACTTACGCCGTCAGCCTCATACATAAGCTTCTCATCATCCGCAAACTGCAGACAACCGGCACCGAGACCACAGTCCTTTTCATAAAAGGACTCCTGCGAAAGTTCATGAAGTATCCGAAACAGTCCGGAGTTTTCTGCGCACTTAAGTATCAGGGCATCATATTCTCCTGATTCATCACCGTCAGGTGACGGTGTCAACTCAGGACCACCAACCGTTTCAACAAGCTTTTCCGCCAACTGTGCCTTCATACGGTAGCTCATCCCACTCGTAAGAATGTTTCGCATGAAGCCTTCCATTTCATCCGTTTTTACGCAGACGCTGCCGTTGTTTCTTGCATGCTGAAGCATCAGACCGGTAACAAAACCATGTACCCTTTTTTCCGTTACGCACAGGTTGGACACACTGTTAGCCACAGCCAGAACCATGTCCGACCAAATAGGAATCAGCTTTAAAAATTCTATTGCATCCATCATAAATATCTTGATCTCACCGTATTGTTCCGTTTATCTAGTTCCCGCAAACAAAGCATCGAGCTTTTCTATATACTGACTGCTTATTCTGTTGCCGTAGATGCCGTACCCCCTGAATGCATTACCGTTATCAGCGGATTTCATGCCTCTTAAATAAAGATATGCTATTCCTCCGACATCGGTATCATAGTCATAATCAGGCTTATGGCACTTCAGATAACGGTGAAGTGCCAGGGTATACAGAATGTACTGAATGTAATAATGATGATTCACCATGTTCATCTTTATTTCACTGTCTGAATAACTTCCTATACGGTCATTAATATAGTTGGACTTGTAGTCGGCAACGTAATATCTGCCGTCATGCTTAAAGATAAGATCGATAAAACCGGTTAGAAGACCGTTGATATCCTCCGCGGTAACTTCCGGCAGTGCCAAACCATACTCTCCGTCACCATCTTTAGGATTAATTAATGAATTCTCTGAACCTTCCCTGTCTATTTCGGCAACCAGTTCATTAAAATCCTTAATGCTGAAGCTGTCATCAACGTTAAGCCAGAACTCCATTTCCTTAATGCAGTCGGCATCGTTGAGATCCTTTAATGCTGTTACCTTCACATCTTCTGAGGAATCGGACACATCCCTGCCGTTAACACAGAGATCCGCTGACAGAATTTCCAAAAACCAGCCGATAAGCTCAAGCACCTTCTTTTTCTCATAGGAAAAACCGTTGGCTCTCAGTTTGTTTTCGAGAACATGGTACAGTTCCGTGTTTCTCACCTCATCGGTTTTCAGAAAATCATGTAACGGCGTGTCTGCCTGCTTTTCGACAAATTCATCATAGGAGTTTTTAAAATCAAGATGCTCAAGCACGTCATGAAGGAACGTACCCGCCCTGCTGCCTTTTGAAAAGGTAAAGCGGCATTCTTCGGATTTTATGTATTCTTCGCTTTCTTCCAAAGTGGCACTGTCTGCTCCGTCACTGTTGTCATTTTCCTTACCAGACAGAAGATCCGTTGCCACCTGCCCCATGCCTGATACCAGAGATGAATAGGAAAAAACCTTCCATTTAAGATTAATGCGGTCTTCCTCCAGTTTCTGAGGCTGGCAGCCTTCCGTACTGAAGTCTCCGGATTTCCCGGCATCATAAAGAAGCTTTTTATCATCTTTTCCATCAGGCTTTTCACCGACACAAGCATCCGCAAATCTGAAGAACGGGGAATCGGCGTCTTTGGAATGATAAAGGTCATAAAGACACTTCTCCTCGCCGTTGTCAAACACCCTTTTTTTAAACAGAATGTTGCTCAGACAGAAAAGCTTCTCTTTTTTGGCTTTTTGGCCTTTTTTTTCTTTTGTTGCTTTTTGTTGGTCTACATCCTGCGGTTTACTGAACCAAAGATACAGTGCATGACATGCTCGTGTCAGTGCCACATACCACAGTCTTTGTTTTTCCAAACGCTCATCATTCAAATGAGCCTTCCAAGCACTGCATTCTTTGTCACTGACAAAATGATATGAGGTTTCATCTCCGTTTCCGGATTTCTTATTGTCATTATGAATGACATCGCCAGAAACGCCGATGTCACCGTCCGCGTTTTCGGTAAATCCCCTTACTCTGGTTATACTTGGAGAAAATTTTTGATCCCATGTTGTGTCTGAGAACGGCATCAGGACTATATTATATTCAAGCCCCTTTGAAGCATGATATGTGCATACGCGTACTATTTCATCGTTGTCATCCGTAAGACGCATTTTGCCGTCATCACCGCTATCCTCATCTTCGGTTTCATTGCCAAGATTTTCAAAGGACTCCACCAGTTCATTATGATCCTTTATACGGCTGCTCAGATTAAGAGCCAGTTCAGCACTGTGAAGCAGATTGGTTATGATTTGGGCTCCGTCGGTTCTTTTTCTGATTCTGTCCATTAACCCGAAGCTGTCCATAAACCACGTAAGCATTGACATAAATCCGTTATCGGACCATTTCGCGTTACATTCAACAAGTACGCTGTTTAAAAGCTCCATTGTAACCTTAATGTCAGCTTCCTGTTTTTTTCCGTCACCGTCATTTACGGATTTCACTGTCTCCGCCACCGCATGACGGTTGCATACAGCATCGGCATATTCAGAACCGGACAGACCAAAAACAGGACTTGCAAGAAGCATGCGAAGATAATCCTGCTGCGAATTATTAATAACAGATCTCATCAGTAAGGAAATGAAACGGAATTCTCCCGTATCATATATTTTGGTTTTGTCGGAAAGAAACACCACGGGCACCTTTCTGGCTCTGAGAGACTTTGTTATTTCATGTGCCTCTGTTTTGGTGTTTACAAGAACAGCTATGTCCTTTAGGGTCAGCTTACGGCATTTTTCAAGCTTATCAAGATTGGAACGCGTCAGACTGTCAGCATCACCCAGTATGCCGAAACAAAGCAGTTCAACAATCTTATCCGCACACTGCTCTGCGACCAGATGTCTGTATTCACCGACCTTAATCTCCTCTTCTGTAATACCTATATTGATAAAATTACAGGCGGCTTCACGGACATTACCGCTTTCACTATCATCCTTAAGGAGATACAGATATTTCTGCTTACCGCTGTCACGAACATTGGTAAATAAAAGTTTATCTCTCGAAGCGGATTTTTTCTCATGCTCACCGTTTTCCCCGGAAACATTTCCTTTAAGCCCGGCGTAGAAGTCAAATGTTCCCGATTCATCAGTTAAGGTACCGGGAGCTGTCTTATTTCCCTTGCCGTCATCTTCCTGCGGAAGGACTCCGGAAAAAAGACAGTTCACGGCCTTTACCACATTGGCATCCGAACGATAGTTCACACTGAGCTCAATTTTATGTTCGGACTTTTCGACTTCAGAAAGGTAACGTTCCAGAATTATCCTTTTGGCTTCGTTATAGCAGTGAAGATCAGCACCGCGAAAGCCGTATATTGACTGCTTTGGATCACCTACGATGTAAAAGCCCCAGAATCCGGAGTCTGTCGTAACGGAACCTGCGGAAAGAGCTTTATTATTTACAGGAGCATTTTCGCCCTCTGAAAGATATATGCATCTTACGATTTCAAACTGAACAGGGTCGGTATCCTGAAATTCATCAATAATGGCTACAGGCAGAATGTTCTTAATCTTTTTGGCAAGAAATCTCTTGCGGTTTAAGATACTTTCGCTGTCCGCTTCATCCACCACGAGAGCATCCCTCAGTTTAAGAAGAAGGTCATCATTGGTTATTGTTTTTTCCTTTAGCTTCAGATCTTCATATATGTCAAAAGCATTTTTAAGAAGATCATGCAGTACGCCAATCTGCTCATTATCGAAAGACTTTTTTGAGATCTGTTTTATTTCCCTGGAATTACTGTATTTTCTGAACAGAGTTACAAGATTTGCAAAACTGGAACTGCTGAGAAATTTACCGTATATTTTGGCATACTCATCATCATGACCGGCACCATTGTGAGTCATGTATTTTCTGAGAGCTTCATAGAGAGCCCTCTTTCTTAACTCGTCATCATCATTTGTCAGTGAGAACTGCCAGCTCATTCCGGTATCAACCACGAATTTAGCAAGCATCTGTCTGCAGAAGCTGTGAATTGTACTTATGCACATACCGTCCATATTAAGCTCCACATTCCGCAGAACACGGATTGAGGCAATGAGTCTTTTCAGATATTCGTCATCACGATACTTTGCAAAGTTAGTTTCTGAGTCATCAACGTTCCAAAGCGCATGTAATATCCCGGCTTCAAAAGAAAGGCGTCCCTTATCATCTTTAGAAAGGGATTTATTAAATTCTGCCTGATTTCCCCATGAATTTTTAAGAAGCTGTTCCATAAATGAACGCAGATCCCTGATTCTTTCACCGATTTTTCTCTTAAGATCATTTGTGGCGGCCTTGGTAAAGGTCATCACGAGTATTTTGGAAAAATCCACCGGTTTATTATCAGGAGTCCCAAGTCCCAACAGCAGACGGCACAAAAGACCGGTTATGGTATATGTTTTACCGGTGCCGGCAGACGCTTCAATAACACCTGCGCCGTTTAAATTAAAATTCATTATTTTGTCTGACATTCGTGTCTATCCCTGTAAATTTCCGAATTTCCCGTTAACCACTCCATTCTCCGGCATTAACCGGCCTGCCCCCGTAATTTCCCCTTAAGTTCATTCAGTTTGCCTGCCAACTTAGTTGCGGTAGGATTATTAAGAAATTTATTATTGTTATTCTCGACATTCTCACCTTTTTTATCTCCCTTTTTAGCTCCTTTTTTACTTTCTTCTTTACATTCAAAAAATTTTTCACGGAATGGAGTATCCCCAACAAGCCAGTCAATACAGCAGTACATGTCTTCAAGAGTGCCTGTTATTCTGTTAAATTCAAGTCCATTTACCTCTTCCTGACCGAACAGAATTCTGTTTTCGTTTACATTATCCGAGGCTCCGCCGCCACTGAAGTCTTTGCGTTTATTGATGATTCTCTCAATACTGAATACTTCGCGGGAAATACCGGCTATCGCGTCATAAGGAATATAAGCAAAATGCCCCTTAATATACAGATTCAGTATTTTTGCAAATTTGTCCGTAATGACCTTCCTGACACTTTCATCATAACTGCCGACAATTTTCGACTGTTTATCAGCAGTATTACTGCCGTCAAAGTCAATGCAAAGCAGGTCTTTCTCTTTTTCCCCGGTAAAAGCATAGGTACTGACGTGGGCTTCCCCTCCTTCTCCCGCTAATTCCAGATAAAGAAGCTCTGCCCTGTAGAGATTTTGGAATAATGACTTAACAAAACTGTTCCAGAAATTAATATCAACAAGCAGATATTCATTGTTCCTTTTTACGATTCCGTCAATGTTTCCGCGAACACGTACTTCCACATTAACCAGTTCACCGGGAACATATATTTTCGAATTCGGATCGAACTTTTCATTACTGTCTGTTTCCTGCTCTGCAACGCCCTGTTCCTCAACAAAACGTCTCTCAACCTTAATCTTAAAATGCCTGTCAACAGGTATGCTTATCTGTTCATCTTTATGAAGAATGTTTTCAATCTCGATGTAGCTTTTCAACCGTTCCATATCAAGCTTTGACTTTCCGTCTGGAGCATCAATAAGCAGTTTTCTGTAATACTCACCCATGATTCCGTTGGCAAGTAATCCCTTCTCCTGTATTCCCTTTATGTATTCGGATACCGTACGCTCAATAAGATCATCACTCAGTTTCGAACAGTCCGATAATTTTCTGATAACATACTGTTTCAGATCACTCTGATACTGTTCCTGCCAGTTTTCATGTTCAATAAGTTTCTCCCGATTCAGAATATACTTGGAGAGACGCAGGACGTTTTTCACAAAAAATCTGTCACCCTGACTGAAAAACTCTTCAAGCTCATCAGTGGAAACATCAAGGAAATATTCACAGTCACTGAAGCAGTCCCTGGAATCTTCTTTCTTTTTAACAAATTTGAGACCGCTTAACTCCGGTGTTATAAAATCTTTCCACAGAGCCTTATCCTCACGGACACTTCCCGAATCTGGATGAGGGCACCACTGTGACTGATATGAGCGGAGACGGTTTACGGAACCGTCGAAATTACTCCGGTCATAGACATTCATGCTTTCGGTTCTGATAAGAGCATTCCTGAACAAATCCTCGTTCTTTACGGAATCTGCGTCCTTTTCATAATTATCGTATATCATTTCTGAAGTTCCGGATCCAAATTCGGACTTTCTCACGGATACAGCCCTTTCAAAAGAATCCCTGTCCAGCATGCATGAAGATACTATATAGTTCATCAGCTCGCTAACCAGCATGGACGGATTAAGCTCATTATTTTTCACCACGTCCCTGCCAATATAGGATATGTAAAGACTCTCCCCGGCAGAAATAAGCGACTCCATGAACATGTAACAGTCATCGTTACGGCGGCTGCGATCTCCGTGACGGAAATATGTTTTCATTAAATCGAAATAGTCACCGTCATCAGCCTTAGGATATTCGCCGTCATTCATGCCGAGCATGAAAATATGCTTAAACGGGATGGCTCTCATCGGAATGAAGCTGCAGAAATTTACCCTGTCCCTTAAAAAGGCAGAGAAGCCGGTATCCGCTGTCAGTTTATCGCCAAGATATTCCCTGACAACATCAAGGGTAATCTCAGGCGGATTCTTAAGTTTCTTCATGTCCGCCTTCATTCTGTCAAAATGTCTTGCCAGAACAAGATACAGATTGATGTTATCCTCCCCGAAAACAAAGAACCTGTTAAGAACCCTGCTGATGACAAAATCATGCCATCCGGAAATTACTTCATCCGGGGATAACTCCCTGTTATGAATCTTTTCCCCATCCGGCTGACGTCCGTCCAAAATATTTTCCAGAATGTCCTGCGGAAGACGGTTCTCACCTTCCGTCACCTCATTACATCTTACAAATTCCTGACGAAGATCCCTGAGGGCTTCGTAGAAAGCATAAAGATGCCCCAGGAGTTCAAAGGAATCACTTCCTTCAAGTCCGGTGTTGTAGACATGCTCATCATCACCTTCAGGAAGAACGGGCATAAGGGACCCCGTAAGAACACGGTCAATACCTGATTTAAATGAATTGCGATAATCACTCACGAACATGGATTCACCGTTTTCATCATCAGTTGAGCCCATATCGTTTTTGGCGGAATATGCAGCAGTGTCAGTCTCATCAAGTCCGAAGATTATGTTGTTTTCGTTAAACCACTTTTTTATGGTCACCAAATCCTCGGCCTCAATGCCGAATCTGGTTCTGATGGCTTCAATGGAAAGAAGCATGAACAGTGATTTGTTGTCGATTTCACCGGAGGCGATGTTCATCAGTTTATTGAAACCGTCAATTTCCGGACACTCTTCTGCCGTGGTTCTGTCACATATGCTGTACGGCAGATTGATTTTCGGTAAATCCTCCGCTCCGTTTTCCGTGCCGGCCCCTTTTGTGAGTAACTCCCTGTTGGTACCGAATACGGCATCAATGTAGGGAGCATACCTTGCCACGTTCGGCATGAACACCGCTATGTCACGGGGACGCAGGTTTACGTCGTTCTTAAACTTTTCCAGAATGTGATCGTAAAGAACCTGTACCTCTCTTAACGGGGTAATGCAGGAATGAAACTCGATTGAATGATCATCAAGGCTTACCCGACGTTCCTTTTTGGAAACGGCTGATGCGACGGCATCAGCCGTTTCATCTGCGCTTCTCTGCATCGGAGTGAATGACATGTTGAGAATGTCGTTCTTAATGAGATTAAGCAGACTGTCCACCCTGTTTCCGTCGGTATTAACCTCGTTTTCCACAAAGGCGTGTATGTCATTAATCTGATAATCCTCATTATCCGAATAAGCCATGATGCTGCTTAAGGTATCCTTACCGGCCTTTCCGTATGTCAGCAGAAGACGGTTACTGTCAACAAGTTCAAGAGTATCGTTCTGAAACTCGTAATAATCATTCTTTATATCCTGTCCTGAATACTCACGGTCTTCTGTTGCGGAAGAAGAATGTTCCCCCGTAATTTTGGCCAGTTCCGTGCTGCTTATGTTTCTGTTTTCGACGTTAAGACGGATACCGTGCTTCTGCTTAATCTTTTCAAGCAGGGCATCAATATCTCCGGCATCACCGCCGGCTCCGGAAGCCCTGATATCCCCCCAGTAGTAACGGCACGGATTGGTGAACATGAAATGCACATTGATAAATCTGCCGAGAAGCACCAAAAATTCCAAAACAACAGGAGCTATGGAAGAAATACCGTATACAAAAACGTCTTTCGGAATATCCCTGCCGCTTTTTTCCATGCGGGCAAAAAAATCCTCAGGCGATGAGTGTAAAAGGATGTCCTTCATGGAATCCATGTAATGAATACGATCCTTTCCCTTAAGCTCATCAATAAGATTATTCTGAATGAATTCACGCCACAATGAAGCTATCCACAGATAATCTTTATCATTGAAATCTGTATGATGCTTCATTTTCAGTTCTTCAAGCCACCCCTTAAGAGCCTTATCCTCATCGGCACCGCTCCATGATCTGATCCAGTCCTGACGGTATACGAGATAATTTTCATAAACGGATGCAAGTCTGTTGGCAAGACGGTAACACTTCACCCTGTTGAGAATTCTTTTACCGGAAGAAGTATCAGACTCGACTGCCTTATCATAAACATAGTCGGCGACGTAAGGATAACGGCATGACGGACTCTCCGGATTAAAACAGTCTGGATCATCGGGACTGCCTTCGGTAAAGGCCTGTAACAGAATCCAGGTTATATTATCGGCGTTGTATACCATTTCATGGGGATACTCGTCAGGAAACAGACTGTCATGAAGACTCCAGATAAATCTCCACGGAAGCTGACATTCAATACGGGCACAGACGCCATCGGTTTCGGCAATCTTCTGCTTAAGATATGTTTCCATGCCGTTACTCTGTACTATAAAGTGCTTGGGAGCAAAAGGATCGTGCAGGGAATCACCGCTGCTTTTCATGAGGTGGATACCAAGTTTTACCAGTAGTTCAATATCATTTGAATGATAAACAGTAAACATCACTTTCTCCCAATATTCCGATAAATGCCCGCAGAGTGTTACGGATTTTAATCCAGACGCTTCCAAACCGGAAAAAGGTTTGGAAGACGCAGAACGGCGGTAACAAAAACCCGCAAATAAAAAATATACCCTGTTTTCATTAAAATCTCAAATATATTTTATATTTATTATTTTTCAGATACTGATATTCCCGACATAAAGGATTCTCCCCATCGGGAATACGGAACATTAATTTTAATGTGGAAAGGATTATTTATCTGATAATGACTTCAAATCCTTCAAAGGTCTGAACAAAAAAAAGAAGATGACGGACGGCTGAAACCTCCGTCATTACCACGAGGCTGAACGGCGATCATTAAAAAAGAGACAATTGCCCGGAAACCCCGTCCCCGTCTGCCTTAGCAATTCCTGAAATGAAATCATCAAACTTACCGTAATCGTTTCTGTCTTTGATAATGTGAAGATGTCCCGGGCTAAAGCATTCACGCTTCAATTTAAGAATTCTGCAGATTTCCTCAGGATTTTCCCCAACCAAAATATTGTTAGCCCTAACCTTATCATTGGTTACAGACTCCCTAATCGGGGCCGGGACAAACAGATCCCGGCCGTCTTCAAGTGCGGCTCCGGATGCTATGAGGGAACCTCCGGGCACACCGGAAGCAATCATCAGGACAAAACGCGAAAGACCGGCCTGCACCAAATCACGTTTGGCAAAATTATATGAGTTCACCCGTGAACCGAACGGAAACTGACTGACGAGAGCACCTCCGCTGGATATGATGTCTTCCGCAAGTCCGGCATTTTCTTTCGGATATATGCTGTCAAGTCCGTGTCCGAGAACAGCCACGGTATGACCTCCCTCTGCAATTGCCGTTTTGTGAGCATAACTGTCACACCCCACGGCCAGCCCGCTTACGATTGAAACCCCCTTAGCAACCAGATTTCCCGTTATTCTGGCTGTTATCTGGTCGTATCGGGGAGGCAGCTCACGACTGCCGATAACGGCAGCACTGTTAAGGTGATTTCCCAGATTTCCCTTTACGAACAGTATGCCTGGATCGAATTTGGATTCTTTTAAAAGTTCAGGATAACCGTTATCAGCAGTACAGATTATGTGCGCATCTTGGGTTACGGCCTCATCAATCTGATGTTCGGCGAATTCCTCATTCTGAAAAATCTGTCTTAACACTTCTTCTGGAGCCGTATTGGTATAGCGGCTTAAACGTTCAGCCAGTCTTTCCGGTGACATACTTAAATCTTCATGCAGAAGAATCTTTTTCAGTTTTGCCGGACCAATTTTTCCTAATCTTGAAATTATCATGGCCTTACGGCAAGTCTCGGAACATACGTTCATAATATCTCCTTTTGCTTACGCCAACGTGTTTTTAATAACGTCTTTATGCAGATAAAAACACCATGCGTTTTTAGTTGTCATGCCTGAATGCGACTGCCTTAGGACATGCATCCATAATAGGCTTTTCATTCTTCAGTGACTATCAATTTATCACGAACATATGTTTCGCAACACAAGTATTTTTGAAAACGACTTTTTCAACCATGGTTGAAAAACTTTAGGAATAATTCCTGTTTTATCATTGAAAATGTCCGGTGAGGCTCAAAAGCGAAAAATTAGCGAACGGCAGATTTTTCCCAGATCAAAAAGCCTTCCGCAAATAAAACTTTCAACACTAAACATAAGGAATTATTACCATGATTACAGCAAAAGAAAAAATTTATCCTGCAGGAACCGTTAATTACTTCTTCGACTATTATTCAAACGCATGCGAAAGATACTACATTCTTTCTTCTGTGGACCGTCGTTTCAAAAATGCTCTTTGGAAATTTAAGGATGGCACCGCCTGCCCTGACAGAGACAGATTAATTGAAATTCTTGTTGAATACCTTAAGGACATACCGAACATAAATGACGGTTCATGGTCAGTATTCTGCATTCCTGCATCCAGTGAAGAAAAAAACATTAGGAGGTACACTGACTTAATCAACAGATTAAAAGCAGTACTTCCAAACGTCTGTTTTTTAAATGACCACGTCAAATTTACCGGAACAAAGGAACAGAAACACACTACCGCAAACAGACCTAATATAAATGCCTGTTCGCACATAAAGCTCACTCAAAGCATCTCACGTCCTAATGTTGTCATTATTGATGACATTGTAACCAAAGGCGAAGCAATGATGGATGCCAAGAGATTCTTATCAGCAAAAGGTGCCAAACATTTTAAATTCGTTGCTTTAGGCAAAAACTTTTACGCCATGGAAAATCAGTTAAAAAAATGCGCATAGTCAATGCCAACAGATTATAAATTCAACAATAAAGAAACCAAATTATGATTAATGTAAAAGAAAAAACTTATCCCGCAGGAACCGTTAATTACTTCTTCGACTATTATTCCAACGCCAGCGAGAAATTCAATGTTCTTTCCCAGGAAGATCGCTGGTTCAAAAATGCTCTTTGGAGATTTAAAGACGGCACCGACAGTACTGACAGAAAACAATTAACTGAAATTCTTGTTGAATACATTAAGAACATGCCAAACATAAATGACGGTTCCTGGTCAGTATTCTGCATTCCGGCATCCAGTGAGGAAAAAAGCATCAGAAGGTACAATCATTTAATCAACAGATTAAAAGAAGAACTTCCTAATGTCTGTTTCTTAAATGATTCCGTAAAATTTATCGGGACCAAGGAACAGAAACACACTGCCCCGAACAGACCTCATATCGACGCCTGTTCCCACATAACGCTAACCGGAAGCATCTCCAGACCTAACGTTGTCATTATTGATGACATCGTAACCAGGGGCTGCGCGATGATGGATGCCAGACAGTTCTTATCCGCAAAAGGTGCCGAACATTTTAAATTCGTTGCTTTAGGCAAAACCTATTACGCCATGGAAGAGCACCTAAAAAATTGAGCATAGCCGATACTGGCAGTATTATAAACACAACCATAAGGAAAGGGACTCAAATCAATGGATCTCATAATTTTCGATCTCGATAATACTCTTATTAAAACGGATTACCCTGAATTGGATCCAATCAGAAGATCACTGAGAAATGAAAATAATCTGCCGGTACTGAGAGATTTTCTGGGCAAATGCGGGAATCTGACAAGAATTCCTGAAAAAACGCTGAAAAATCTCAATGAGAAATGCAGTTTAGCCGTATTTTCCGGTGCCCCACGCTGCTACGTAAATTACATGCTCTCACATTATTATCCCAATATTGAGTTCAGTGCGGTAATCTGCTACGAAGATGTCGGCAGGATGTATAAGCCGAGTCCATGCGGCATCATCAAAGCCATGAAGAATTGCGGAACGACCTCGCCGGAAAAAGTCATTTACATAGGTGACGATTACAGGGATCGCATTGCGGCCGCAAGTGCCGGATGCAGGTACATGCATTGGAACTGGTACAAAACCGAAAACGAAATAAATTGCAAATTGAACACATTGGAACAACTGTACCCGAAATGATTGAGTCTTCCGCATTACTGTCTAAAATATTATTTACCATACAAAAGCAACACTGCACCGGACTCTTTTTGAAACCAATTACATTTTTTGTAACCGGTATCGGATATCATTTATCTGAGACATGCCAGCCAGAAAACATTTAGGAGATAGATAAAAACATGAACAAAACCGACAGCATAGATATTCTGCTTTCCGTCACAGGCATGACACCACAGGTTGTGACTGAAACCTTATACGCCATTTATAAGGAAACACCTGAACGTTTTCCTAAAGAAATTTATATCATCACCACCAAAAAAGGGGCTGAGGGAGTAAGAAACAATCTTTTGGGTGAAAAAGGCAAATTAAATGAATTTTGCAGAGAATATGGAATTTCTCCAATTGTTTTCAATGAAGACCGTCATCTTAAAATAATTCATGACATTGACGGAGAATTAATTGATGATGCAAGAACAAAGGAAGAACAGGCTGTCATCGCTGATTTTATTTTCAATGAAATTAAAGAACTTACTGAACTTAACCAAAACAACACACCAAAATATCGCATTCATGCTTCAATAGCAGGAGGCCGTAAGACCATGACGTATCTCACCGGCTCTTCCATGAACATTCTGGCAAATCCCGAAGATAGACTGAGTCATGTACTTGTAAGTGAAGCCTTCGAATCAAACAAAGAATTCTATTATCCAACCAAAAGTGAAAACCTTATCCCCGGGAAACAGGAAGGAATATATCTTGACACGTCAAAGGCAAAAGTTGAACTGTCTGAAATTCCTCTGATGCGCCTCAGAACCTTACTTGATAACAAGAACAGCAGTCTCCTTACCGGTTACACACATGCGGTCAACGAAATAAATAAAAGACTTATGATTAATCCGAAATATCTGGAATTAACCATTGACCCCGGCACATTTACACTTACCATCAGTGAAAAAAAATCTGTCATTCTGAATAATAATCAGATATCTGTTGTTCTTGAACCACGTGAATTTGCTGTTTTTATGTTTATCATAGAAAAAATAAAAAACGGGGAAGGATTTACCATTCCAAGCAGCAAATACAAATATGAATCTTTTATAGATGCCGTGAAATCATTTTTTGAACTTTTCTCCAAGATACCGGTTAAAGATGAAATGTTCCAAAAAAGAATAACTGAAACTCGAGATTCCGAGCTATACGAACTGATAAAAGCAATCAACAGCAAGATCTCCGAATACGCTGAGGAATGCAACATAACAGATCCTGTTATTCCGCCCTACTCAGAAAACACTAACTGGCTTTACACTCTGGCTGACAATGCAAACATTGTTTTAAAAAGATCGGGTAAAAAAGATTTTATAATCCTTAACGGAGATCCGTATGACAGCGGAAGAAATCATAACCTGATTCACCCCGTAAAAATTGAATCCTTCGAACTAAATAAGGACTTCCTGACCTCGCAAAAAGACTTTTGGCAGAACACCATTAAAAACATTAATAAAAAAATTCAAAAAGAGCTACCTAGCACAGATTTGGCCGTATTCTACACAATAACATGTCCGAATAAGGTATACCGTCTCGGTATTCCACCTGAAAACATCCACATCAGAAATCATTTAGATTAACGAAAATTTTTCTTATGAAATAAAAAAGAAGGTGCCTGACGGCACCTTCTTAAATTATGATTAAGAAAATTTAATTCTTACGAATTACTTTTCAGCAACGATAACAACCTTAAGGGTTGACTTAACGTCTGGGTGTAAAGATACGGTGATTTCATATTCACCAACAGATCTTAAAACACCTTCAGATAAACGAATTTCGCTCTTCTTAACTTCAACACCTGCTGCAGTGATTGCATCAGAAATGTCACGAGTACCGATAGAACCGAATAATTTACCTTCATCACCTGCTTTAGCTGCGATGGTTACGGTTTCTAAAGCATCGAGCTTAGCACCGCGTTCCTGAGCAGCAGCTAAATCAGCAGCTAACTTCTTTTCTAACTCAGCGCGCTGAGCTTCGAACTTAGCCAGGTTTTCCTTAGTAGCCATAACGGCCTTTTTCTGAGGGATAAGATAGTTACGGGCGAAACCGCTCTTAACCTTTACCTTATCACCGAGACTGCCTAAGTGAGCAATCTTATCAAGAAGAATAACTTCCATTACCTTTCCTCGGTTAAAAAATTAAAAAATAGAGTTAGGCCTTACTTAATCTTACTAGCAGTGCTATGTAAATCAGTGTAAGGTAATAAAGCCAAGTAACGTGCACGCTTAATAGCTACAGCAAGCTGACGCTGGTACTTTGCACTGGTGCCGGTGATGCGGCTTGGTACAATCTTGCATGATTCAGTGATGTAGTTCTTTAAGGTTGCGGTATCCTTGTAATCGATTTCATCTACCTTTTCAGCAGTGAAACGGCAGAACTTGCGACGACGAAAATAAGCCATGTGATTTCTCCTTATTCAGCATCAGCAGCTACGGCAGCTTTGTTTTCAACACGTTCTTCACGGTTGTCACGAGCATTGCGGTGAGCTTCCATTGACTTCATGATTGGTGAAGGTTCAGTGAATGCCTTCTTTACGCGAGTGATGAGGTAACGAAGAACAGCATCGTTGTAACGGAAACGGTTTTCGATTTCATCAATTGCTGACTGTTCAGCTTCTACGTTTAAAAGAACGTAGTGAGCCTTAGAAAGCTTGTCGATGTGATAAGCGAGTGGACGACGGCCCCAGTCTTCACGACGGTTGATCTTACCACCAGCGGCTTCGATGATGCTAACGCAACGGTCAGTCATGCTAGCAACCTGTTCTGACTGGTCTGGATGAACCAGGAACACAATTTCATAATGACGCATTTAAATGCCCCTTACGGTTAATTAGCCTCTTAGATTCCGGTCTGATCTTTAAGGCAAGGAACGAAATGTTTTGACCGGTAAACGGTGCGAATTATATAGATTTATTGAAAATTAAGCAAGCGAAAATTTGTTCAGTCCGCATAATGGGTTCAACAGCCAATAATGTGAGCCCTGCATATTAAATCGGATCAAATATTATAACGGTATCGCAAGAATGGTATCTGTCTATATCTTAAACAGTACATGAACAGTAGAATATTCATCATCCGGCATAGACAAAGACCCCAGCGTCATTTGAATTTCAGTCCCCGTACGTAAACCGGTTACGGCGGATCGATTCAAATAAATCATGCCGTGTCATAAGAATAAGAATAATTATAAATAGCATTAACGGAGTACAACATGCTAACTCGTAAAAACACCCAACCTGAAGAGCCTGAACTTCCGAAGACTGAGCAGCTTGAAAAAAGAATAATGAAGATTAAAACCATTAAAGTCGGCTTTATCTTACTTGTCACCCTGGTCTGCTACTGTCTGCCGATGATTTTTCCGCAGGCCCTGCCGTTCACTCCGGTTCAGAACATCACCATGTCCGTCTTTGTTGCGGCGGCACTGTTGTGGATATTGGAACCAATGCCGGTTTATGCAACTTCGCTTTCCATTATCGGGTCTCTGTGTCTTTTGGCATCTGACGGAGCAATAACGCCGATAAAGAATTATCTGAAATCGGTGGACGCGGAGCATCTGCTGAGCTACAAATCCGTCTTTAACAGTTTCAGCTCACCGGTAATCATCCTGTTTCTCGGCGGTTTCGCCCTGGCCATTGCCTCAACCAAATATAAGCTGGACATAAATCTGGCCAGAGTACTGCTTAAACCATTCGGTAAAAAACCAAATCTGGTCATGCTCGGTGTTATGTGTGTAACCGGATTTTTCGCCATGTTCATGAGCAATACGGCCACCACGGTTATGATGCTGTCCATGATGGCTCCGGTTTTTGCCTCCGTTAAAGCCGAAGACAAAGGCATCAAGGCTCTGATTCTGGCGGTGCCGTTTGCCGCAAACGTTGGCGGCATAGCCACTCCGGTGGGCACCCCGCCGAACGCCATAGCACTGGGTTTTCTTCACGGAGAACACGCCATCAGCTTCGTAAAGTGGATGAGTATCGGTTTCCCTCTGGCCGTAATCTGCATTATTGCGACCTGGTTCCTGCTCAAATTTCTGTTCCCGTTCAGTTCCAAGGAAATCTCGCTTGAAATAAAATCAAAATTCAATACCGACTGGAAGTCCATCTTCGTCTACATCTGTTTCTCCATCACGATTCTTCTGTGGATGACTGAAAAACTTCACGGCATCAACAGCTACATTGTGGCCATCCTTCCTCTCATCGCCTTCACCTGTACCGGCATCATCAGGGCACAGGACATCAAGACCATGAACTGGGACGTAATCTGGCTCATTGCAGGCGGTATTGCCATCGGTAATGCCCTGGAAACCACCGGACTCGCCGCGCAGCTGGCAAACATGGTTGACTACAGTTCCTTCTCAGGACTCATGATTGTCGGAGCCATTGCCGTAATCGGCTGGATTCTGTCAAACTTCATATCCAACACCGCTGCAGCCAATCTTCTTATTCCTATCGCCGTGGCCGTGCTTTCAAGTCCGAGCATCAACACCGGCATAGACATGTCATACTCACTGATGTTCATTGCCCTGGCTCTGTCCTTTGCCATGACACTGCCAATCAGCACCCCGCCAAATGCTCTGGCTTATGCTACAGGCAAAATCAAAAACATTGACATGATTAAAGCCGGCGGCATTGTCAGTGTTCTCTGCATGCTTATGTCTTTTGTCCTGCTCTACATAATCAGTCTGATGTAATGCAGGGAGTCTCCTTCAGGAGTCCCAAATAAAGAGAACCTCATACCCTAATTCAGGGTATGAGGTTCTTTCACTTCAACTCTAAATCATATCCTCACGGATATCCGGAATGGATAATTTATCTGCTCTTTAACATTCTCTGTCTTAAGGCTTCGTATAAACATACGCCAGTAGCAACGGAAACGTTAAGGCTGGTTACCTTGCCGAGCATCGGTAACTTAACCAGTTCGTCACAGTTTTC
>Ga0256870_1000204_pt1 | contig 19675 bp, 16 predicted proteins | sample RumenRJG_06RNA_FD_186079 | JGI IMG/M metagenome (GOLD analysis project Ga0256870, IMG submission 186079) | Metatranscriptome of bovine rumen microbial communities from Lethbridge, Alberta, Canada - Rumen RJG_06 (Metagenome Metatranscriptome) | ecosystem: Host-associated > Mammals > Digestive...
CGTTGTTGCGCCCTTAATAGAACGTTATTCCACGACAAGTGCTGTGAGAAGACCAGTGGAGTCGTCTGTATAGACGAACTTGACGATCACCTGCACCCGGCATTGCAATCAACTGTCATCAGGGCCCTTCAGCAGACATTCCCCAAACTGCAGTTCATTATATCAACACATGCACCACTCATCATGACCAGTGTTCATGACGTACCTGCGAATCAGGTTATTCAACTTGGCTATCATCATGGAGAGTACACTCATGAAGTCATCAATACTTACGGATTGGATGCCAGCACTATCATAAAGGAGTACCTTCATGTTCCTGACAGAGACAAGAAGGTGGCAGAGGAACTTGTCAAGTTGGAAAATCTGATTGATGAGGAGAAAGTGGACGAAGCGAAGGTGCTGTTATCCACTCTTAGGGATAAGTATTCAGACCGGATTTCAGAGTTGTCCAATGCGGAGGCCCTGCTTTCATTTTATGAGTAAGACGGTATGAGGAAGATTACTAAGAACACCGAGCCTAAAGCTTGGACGCAATATCGTCTTACCCCTGGAGCTGCCTTTAAGCCCATCCCAGAGCTGGTGAACTCTTTGTTGGATGAACAGGGGTATATATGTGCGTACTGTGAGCGGCGCATCCCCTGTAAAGATGCTGTGGAAGGGACTCCGGGCGCAGAAAACCATAGGATTGAGCACCTCCGCACACAAAGTACGTCAAAGAAAACGGGGATCAGTACCGACCTTGACTATTCCAACATGGTTGTTTGTTGCCCTGGAAATATCGCCCGCGATGGTGCCGAGAATTATCATTGTGACAAAAAGAAAGGTGATGTCGATTTAAGGATTTCACCACTCGACGACACAATGATGTCTACTATTCAGTTTACACCCAGCGGACTCATCAAGTCAACAGACAGTCAACTTGATAGAGAGATAAACGAGAATCTCAATCTCAACCAGCAACTGCTTCGGTCAAACAGAAAAGAGACCTGGCTTGGCATAGCAAGAGGCTTAAAGGCTAAGGACTGGAACGTCAGTAATATTCGCCATCTTATTGATGTTTGGGAAAGTAAGCATAAGGAAAATATCAACGGACATATGGTTCTTGCATACAAACCATATTGCAGCATGGTGCTTTACATGCTGAACAAAAAACTTAACATGATAAGTGCAAAGTAAGTTAGATAGTTTTAGTCGCAATGGAGGTCCACTATCTCTCAATATCGTCTTTAGTGCTTAGCAATGCGTAGTTTGGGTTGCCAATGATCGGAGTGGCGCCGAATTTTCCTAAAAGATAGTCACGCTCAAACGGCGCGTTGCTGCGCACCTTGTATTATGCAAGCGAGAAGAAACGCGATGCACCATATATATCCTTCTGAGTGAACAATATCTGGTCGCGACGAAAAAGATGCCTGACCTTCTACATCAACGGGGACAAGTATGTGCTTACCGTCGAGTTCGACGACGAAATGATCCTCGACGAGATGCTTGTCTCCTACTACTCACAGCGGCCGACGACCGTCTACCACCGATTCCACAAGGAATACAACGGAGAGATGGTCATGGAGTACAGCAGAAAGCTCGGTCTGCCGAAGAAAGTCCTTAATGACATCACGGCTTATGTGCGTGACAACTGCTCCGTCCTCGTTGCCTTCAAAAGGTCCAATGTCGTATGCCCTGAGCTGGAGAAGGTCTACGGCTACTTCAACAACCGTTTCCCCGACCGCTACACAGATGTCAAGACGATGACGGAGTTCGCGCGGAACCAACTTATCAACGACGAGGACGGCAAGGCACGCCGTTTTCTCCTGTTTTCGTCATTGGGACACCCAAATTTCAAGATCGGATGGCCATATCGACCAAATCATATAGTTTACGTTGTTCCTCATCCATTCCAAGTATCTTCTCCACGGCCTGCTTGGAGCGATCATGGATGTAGCAGATAGCGTACATATTCTTTGTAAGTTCCTGCGCGCGTTGTATGGTTATGTCCGATTTGGCAGCCTTCAATATTCGTTCCAACTCCAACAATATTGTATAGGCCGTGAAGCAGATGCAGATGTGTCCCTCAATGCGGTTACGTAGCCTGTGGTATATCGGACGGACAGCCAGGTCAAACTTGTTGAAACGAAAGGCGTTATGTAAAGCTTTACATAAGCTGTTTCGGATTCTTAAGATTATCCTGCCTCATAAACTTGTCGAGCAGATATGTCTTCCCATCTCCAAACTTTGCCGACAAAATCATCCTCTTTGAATTCTCAAAGAAATCAGAGAACTTTGCAAGGGTATCAGTTATGTCTATTTCGAAGTTTACCATATTTGATTGTTCAAACCGAACGGCTAACAGACCTGTTGACCATCCTTCATAAGATGTTTCCCAATGCTAAGATTGTCGGTCATCGTGATCTGCCGGGTACGACACCCAAGTCCTGTCCCTGCTTCAACTCGCATGAGGTGTTCGGGTATATAGAGAAGCTCTGACATTAGTCTGTTTTGTCTGGCTGGCTTCCGCACTTGGCAATGAGCGGGAGAGCCATTCTTATGATGACTAGACTATTCAAACATCCTCATGACTTTTTTAATGATTGGAGCCATATCGTAGTACTTATACTCGGCAAGGCGACCACCGAAGACGACGTTCTGCTGTTGGGCAGCATCAGTGCGATACTTGTCGGCGAGTGAATTATTGGCATCATCGTTGACAGGGTAGTAGGGTTCCATGCCATCCTTGTACTCGGTAGAATACTCCTCACTGACAACGGTCTTGGTATTGTCATAGACCTGCTGGCCGAATACCTCGAAATGTTTATGCTCAATGACACGGGTATAGGGGACATCGTGGGAAGTGTAGTTGACTACCGCGTTGCCCTGATAATTGGGCGTATTCTCTATGCGGGTCTTGAAAGAGACTGTACGCCAATTCAACTTTCCAAACTTGTAGGAGAAGAATTCGTCTATTCTTCCAGTATATACAAGTTTATCAGCATAGCGCTGCCAATCATGGTACTCGCTATTGAAGAAGTCAACATTGGTCTTTGTTTCTACGCCTTCAAGAAGTCCATTGATTAAACGGTTGTAGCCACCTATAGGAATACCTTGATAAGAATCATTGAAGTAGTTGTTATCAAATACCAACCTTACAGGCAGGCGTTTGATGATAAAGGCAGGGAGATCTGTACATTTACGTCCCCATTGCTTCTCAGTGTACTCTTTAATCAGCGTATAGAATATGTCATTACCTACAAGACAGAGTGCTTGTTCTTCAAGATTCTGTGGCTCACGACCATTAAGTGCAGCTACCGCATCTCTCTTTTGCTCATCAATCTTAGCTTTTGCCTCTTCCGGTGTTGTGACACCCCACATCTGGTAGAAGGTGTTCATGTTGAACGGCAGATTGTAGAGCTTCCCATGGAAGTTGGCAACAGGAGAGTTGGTGTAGCGATTGAAAGGTACGATGGAGTTCACAAAATCCCATACTTCCTTGTTTGATGTGTGAAAGATGTGTGCACCATACTTATGTACATTGATGCCTTCTATATTCTCGCAATAGACATTACCACCCAGTTGTGGTCGTTTGTCAATCACCAAACATTTCTTTCCTTGCTTGTGTGCGAAATATGCAAATGTGGCTCCAAAGAGGCCAGAGCCAACTATTAAGTAATCGTACATGGCCATAGTTTTTAAATGAAGATATTGTCTATTTCACGATAGAAGTTCTCCTGCTCGTGCTTGATTGACTCGCGCATATATTTAAAGTCATTAATACGGTCGTCATAGTTGTCTAAGACATCATCTATACGTGCTTTTATATCATTATAGTTGGCATGGAGCATGTCAAACTTATATTTGCTATTGATAGGAATATCTTCAAAATAGCCTGAAGCACCGAAACGGCCTGTGATAATGCAGCAGTTGTGAATAGCTGCCTCACGTGGAAGACGATCCTTGCCAGGGAAAGGACCGAAGTCAATATATAGTTTGGCTTGATCAAAAAGATGATTGAGCTGTTCCCGAGTATATCCTTTCAATGGAATGAACTTATACCCAGGCATACGCTTCATGAGTTTCTGGGTATATTTCAAACCTTTTGCAGGATTATAGAGAATTAAATTCTCTTTTTTCACAGAAGTATCTACATTCTTCAATATCTCTGGATTGATATAATCCGTGAGGCGGAATATCCTGTCGAAATGCTGAGAATAGAGATACTGTTGAATATACGTTGCTTGGTAGAAGTGATAAAGACGTGTGTCCTCCTGTCTTACCTTCTCAATAGAATAATTATTTGGATAAGGGTACTTAGGCTTAATAAATTCTTTATGCTTAATTTTAAAGACTATTGGTCCTAATGGTGTTCTTTTCGCCATCCATTTCAGAACTTCTTTAAGCATACTCATTTTCTGACCAACAGACTGAGTGTGCCTCCACAAGTCACCAAAGTTCCCGTTCCAACCTAATGCGTTTTCTACAGACATCCACCATATGCAAAGCTGGGCCTTCTTAAAGTAGGGTATCGTCATGACAAAGGACTCCGGAATAACCACAACGTTTTCTGGACTATCGTCAATAGAATTAGCCACGGCTATATTATATTTTCTGTAGGCCTCGGTTACCTGATTGTCATCTTTGACAATTTTGCATGAGACAATGTCTGATATGTAAAAGACATATGCTTCTTTACCTTTCTCACGCAGATAATCTACTAGCTGATGTGAAAGTTCCACACCACCTGTCGCGAATTTATATGGTGCCATAACGTACACCTTGTTATAATGTAATAATGACATATCGTTAGATATTTAGCTCAAAGCTTTTCTTAAGAAATCCATTGATTGCTTTTTCAATTCTTCTCTTTTTTTGTTTACTTTTTCCCAATCAATCCGCTCATTAACAAGTTCTTCTGTCACTTCTTCCGGATTGATTACAAGCCTATGCTTCAATCCGAAAAGACTAAGAAGAGTCTTGAATCTAGTAACTGCCTTTGGAGATACAACAATAAAAGGAACATTAAAGATGATACAGAAGACAGTACCATGGAATGAATCTGTAACTACAAACTTAGAATTCGCATAGCCATAAAGCCATTCCTCAAGAGGCTTGAACTTAGACATAGCCAGTTCTTCTTTGTTCTTTACCTCCCAAAGGAAACGTTCAGGGAAGAGGTTTACTGGCTTAGTATTCAGAATGGTAATTATCTTGTTAATAACCTTTCGTTCATAAGTGTCCCAAAAGAAGACATATTGCATGAAATCTATCTTCTTATCTATGGGCTGATAGTTCTTTATGAGTTGCATGTAGTCCTCTTTGTCAAGAAGCATTGTAGGGTCAAGGACCCACTCTGCATCAACACCGAAATACTTTTTGCAAAGCTCTATACCTGAAGTCTCTCGTACAGACACAGCCTTGAAGCGTTGAAGGAGCGGCTTGCATACATCGAGCTGATTGGGGCTGTATTCCAACTTGTCAACGCCAAAAGAGGCGGCATAAGCAATTCTCTTAATAGGACTATCTTTTGGAATAAAGTCACCAAAAAGATGATATAAGTCAGGACTTAAACCTGGGCGCCAAGTCTGGTCACTACCAACAACAACAACTTCTATCCCTGCTTCTTTAGTGAAGTTATAGATATCTTGTGTTCCGTTGTGGAAAGTTCTCGTCAGATGAATATTTTTTTTGATAAATGGTTTCAATTCTGACACACGATAATCCTCGTAGCTGAATGGACGAAGAAATGGCTCATCCTTTCTATGAAGTACATATTTCCTCAGCGACCACTTAACCAACTTTTTCGCCTTGAACTTAAGGGACTTGTAATTGTATAGCTTCGTATTGTAGATGTAAACTTTATGGCCCATTCGTTCCAACACAGTTTGCAGAGCATAACCTTGCAATATTCCACCATAGTTGTCGTAAGGTACAAGTGTTAAGATACCGATTATCATTATCGTTATTGATGTTTGGATTTATATATCTCTTCTGTAAGTTTATAAAACTTACCTATCAGTTCTTGTCGTGATGGCAGTAAAGCTGTCTGCTGCTTGATTCTGAGGGAAGCGAGTATCAGTTTTATTCGCCAAGGGTGAATCTTCTCAAGATTTCCGTCACCTATCAGAAGCCGCATCAATTTAGAGTTGAGCCTACGTAGAATTTTCTTAGATACTGTATCCTTAAGTTTTTCCTCTTGAAATCCGAGTTTAGTATCCTTCAAAAACTTATCTGCGTCCAATGCCTCTAACTGGTTATGAATATGATTTACATCATTTCTTTCTGAAATGAATGAGAGATTAGGGAACGGTGTATAGAGGTTTCTATTGATCTCGATTTCTGTAAACCAACCAATTTCTCTCAGATGGATGTTTGCCATCTTGCTCAAAAAATCAGATGCGATCTTATTGTTAGCGATGACAAGCGACAGCCCCTTTCTACGCTCAATTGCAGATGGATTAGTGGTGCCCCAACTGTCTCCAATTGTTATGTCTGCTGTCCGCGGAAATTTAGCAAACGGACATTGATAGCAACTTTTGCGGAGTACCTTTTTGGAGAAGAAGAAGCGGTAAAATAAGTCAACATCTCGGCTCTTCACTCTTTTTCCCCCATTATCATAAACATAAGTCATTTGTTGGGACTGATACCCCCATCCTCTGCTCTTGTTTCTGAAGGATTCTACCTTCTCTGCCTTGTTATATTCAATACTCTTCTCAAGAATTGAGCGTGAAGGAACGCCGTGGCAAACTACTTCCATTGTCAACAACTGCCCACTGTACCTCTTCTTGTTGAGATAGGAGTAGCAGCCAGCAACCTGGCATGGCGTACCAGAGAATAGTATGTTGGTTCCAGTTCTAAGTTCTTTCAGTATATCTTTATAAATCGATGATGCATTAGACTGTATATATTTTGTGTTTTGCAGCCGTTCTAACTCTTCATTTGAAGAAATCAACTTATGAAAAGCACGATGACCGTCAAAATCTACACCAGCAACCTTCCACTTACCAGTATCAAGCAAATCATGTGCTAACTGACCGAAAATACCACCAGAGCTGCTTTTTTCTCTTATCTTATCTTGAAGAGACCAGCCTTCATGCACATCAACATCACAAAAAGAGTTTTTCCGGATTCGCTCTGGATGAAGAATAGGACATACCATCTGGCACATCTTACAGTCAATACATTTACTTTGATCAATAATAGGGAAAAGGAAGCCTTCTCCATCTTCTGATATTGTTATTGCCTTTTTAGGGCAAATATCGTTGCAAGCACTGCATCCTGTACAACGTGAATGTTCGCAAACTATTTCCATTAAACATTTACTTTTGTAAGGATGCTGCATCTTAAGTCACGATCGCAGTTTCTTTATCTGTTTAGTGACTATGGGAGGAATCACATCCTTAATTATTTGTTTTGCTTTACTTTTCATCGGTTTTATCAGATCAGCAGCACTTGGTTCACCCAAACTACTAATCAACTTCAGTGCATTACTTTCATCATGCACGTCAGTAAAGACCTCAAAAAATATAGGTTGCTCTCCTATTTCTGATGTGATAAACTGTTCATATACTTTGTAAAAGCTGTCCTTATCGCTGGCGGTTATATACTTAAAGCCAAGATCCTCAGCTACATGTTTCATTAAGCAATGTGACTGATTGCCATTATGCCCTCCCGCTGAAATGAATTCATCAGTAGCCTCACCAAACTGGTATGCGCCGTGATTATAATTGCGGAATTCTCCACCACGACCATTATTAACTAGCATAATTCGAACATTATGCCCGACATGACGATTGCCAATAGAATTTAAATCATAAAAGAATGCAAGATCGCCAAATACACCATAATATAACTTATCAGGATTTGCCAACGATGCACCTATCAACGTTGACATACAGCCATCGATACCGAACCCACCTGTATTAGAGATAGAGTCTACAGACTTATCTATATCGAAGAAATTATATGCTCGTAGCGAACTGAGAATTCCCAAATGAAGAGTACTTCCCTTCGGGAACCGTGGAGCCAAGTGTTGGGCTATCCACAAGTTGGAGAAAGGTAAATCTGGAATCTTATTATATAATGTGTCATATAAGTTCCTACATTCCCTGTAATAAGAGCAGTCTTTTTCATCCTTTTCTTTAGAATAGTAATCAAAAAAGTCTTTCTCCTCCATTTCAAACACGGCTGTCAGTTTTGAGAATGTATCACGCATCTCTCCATCAGGGGATACTCGCCACACAGACTTGGGTGCCAAATGCCATGTCACAGGATAATCACCGCATACTTCACCTATGTGAACAAGAAGATCGACACCACATATTGGCTTAGCACCATTGATCTGTGCACCAATAAGTGTTGACGACAATCTGAATTCACCTGTATATCTACTAGTCTTGTCACCAATTACTATTGCATTATTCGTCTTACAGAACTTATCTATAGCTACAATTTCATCAGTGCTCATCTTATGATGTGCACCAATAAATACGGCTATGCGTCCCTTAGGAAGAGAAGGTAGCTTACCCCCCCCCCCAGGCCGTCCGAAAACCTTTTATAGGGCGGCTACGGGGCGTTTGAGGCCCACACGAAGCCTATAGAAGGCCTCAGGAGGGTTCAAATTCAGAGACTATTTTTTTTGAATTGTAAAATTTATGGAGTCTATATCTCTCCATTTTAGCCCGAGTAGGGACTGCCTTAACAGCAAAATAGACGTCTAATGGCCATCTTAGGCCATTGCAGCCATCAACTCCTTCGGAGAGAGCATATTGAGTGCTCTCCTAAGATTGTAGGAGATGCTGAAAAGTGCAAATTCTGCTTCGACCTTCACTTTGGTCTTCAACAAGAAGTAGTAATCTCCAAGACTTCTCTTTATGGTTCCGAATGGATGTTCCGACATACACTTCCTGTTATCGAGCTTCTTCATGTCGTACTGAAGTGTATAGGTCGCATACTTTCTTGTTATGGCTTTCCGCTTGCCGTTCGGTGTATGATTATCCTTTGGAAGATCTTTCTTCTCTTCCTGAGGCGTCAACTTCGACCGTTGGATAAGAGTATCCTTGTCAAAATCGACCTCCTTCCACTTAGAAGCAGTACACTTGTTTTGGCAGTGTTTGCATGCCAGCTTGTTGCAGTACCTTAACTTACCATTGTTCTTTAGTGATTTCTGACGAAGAATCTCTCCAAGAGGACAATATACGAGGTTGCGCTCTGCGTCACGGACAAACACTTTTCTGTCCTTAGCAAGATTCTGCCTCTCTTCAGTAGTCATGCGCGCGACATCACTGTCGGGAACATCGGCACTCTTAGAATATGTATTCTTCTCAACGAACCCGTTGAATGTCAGTCTTCCTTTATAGCAGTCCGGCACAACGCCACTCTCAAGACAAGCTTTAATGTCCTCAGGCTTGGTACTGCTCTTTTGAGCATCTGTAATATCATGCTCTTGGTATTCATACTCAACAGTCGTAGAGGTAGCATTATCACGCTGAATGACATTCGGTATGTTGCCATTTGCAAGGGATGCAGCTGTATCGGTCGGAGATATATAGCCCTTGTCCGCAATACTCTCTGTAATCGTTCCATGCTTGTCAAAACTGTCTTTGAGCCCTTCCATGACTGGGGTTATCTGTCCATGGTCCGTAGGGCTCTGAGTAATCTGGAAGTCTGCTATGAGATGACTTTCGTCAATGGCTGTCTGAACATTATAGCCTACACCAAAGCCTTCATTTTGCTTCATCAGCCTTGCGTCCTTGTCAGTAAGAGACATCTGGGCCTGACCGGTCTTCTCCATCTCGGAGCGATAACCATTATATTTATCCAGTCTCTTCTTGCAGGCATCGAGCTTCTCCTGAAGTTCTTCTTTGCTGAACTGGCACTCATTGTTCTCCTTAGCATCTTCTTCATCAAGAAGAGCCATGTAGTTATCCACGTCTTCCTCAAGACGCTTGATTCTGTCGTCAAGTTTAGCTAAAGTGAAGTTGTTGTCCTTGGCGTTGACAGCCTTGAACTTGCTTCCATCAATAGAATAATAGGTATGGCGGAAAAGGCCAAGCTTATCAAACCGATTATTAAGCTCTTTGAATACACCTTTAATAGATGCCTTGTTGTCCTTGCGGAAGTCAGATATGGTACGGAAATCAGGAGTGAGCTTGCAGATGAGCCACATAACCTCTATGTTCCTGTAACACTCAGAGGCTATCTTACGGGAAGAGCGAATACCATTAAAATAAGAGTATATGTACAGCTTCAGAAGGTCTCGCGGATTATATCCGGGCGTACCCTCTTTAGCAGGAGTGCTGCGAATAAAGCCTAGTTTGCTCATATCCAGTGAAGAGACGAATTTGTCAATCACCCTCACCTCACTGTCTTTCTTGATATAGTCGTCCAGATACTCTGGAAACATTAACCTTTGTCGTCTTGGCTCACCCTTGATGTATCCCATATGATCTAGCTCTTAGATGTACCAAAGATACAAAAAATCAACGACATGGCAAAATATATGGACGACTAATTTGTCAAATATTACGAATATTAGCTACGCTGTAGTTCTCGGACAGTCTCCCCCCCAGGCCGTCCGAAAACCTTTTGTAGGACGGCTATGGGGCGTATGAGGCCAGTACGAAGCCTATAGTGGGCCTCTGGAGAGCATAAATTCAGAAACTAATTTTTTGAATTGTAAAATTTACGGAGTCTATATCTCTCCATTTTAGGCCAAGCTGGGGCTGTTTTAATGGCAAAATAAGCACCCAATGGCCTTTTTAGGCCATTGCAGCCATCAGCTCTTTCGGAGAGAGCATATTGAGCGCTCTCCTAAGATTGTAGGAGATGCTGAAAAGTGCAAATTCTGCCTCGACCTTCACTTTGGTCTTCAACAAGAAGTAGTAATCTCCAAGACTTCTCTTTATGGTTCCGAATGGATGTTCCGACATGCACTTCCTGTTATCGAGCTTCTTCATGTCGTACTGAAGTGTATAGGTCGCATACTTTCTTGTTATGGCTTTCCGCTTGCCGTTCGGAGTGTGATTATCTTTTGGAAGATCTTTCTTCTCTTCTTGAGGCGTCAACTTCGACCGCTGGATAAGAGTATCCTTGTCAAAATCGACCTCTTTCCACTTAGAAGCAGTACATTTGTTCTGACAGTGTTTACATGCCAGCTTGTTGCAGTACCTTATCTTGCCATTGTTCTTTAGTGACTTCTGGCGAAGAATCTCTCCAAGAGGACAATATACGAGGTTGCGCTCTGCGTCACGGACAAACACTTTTCTGTCCTTGGCAAGGCTCTGCCTCTCTTCAGTCGTCATGCGGGCAACATCACTGTCGGGAACATCGGCACTCTTAGAATATGTATTCTTCTCAACGAAACCGTCGAATGTCAGTCTTCCTTTATAGCAGTCCGGCACAACGCCACTCTCAAGATAGGCTTTAATGTCCTCAGGTTTGGTGCTGCTCTTCTGAGCGTCTGTAATATCATGCTCTTTGTATTCATACTCAACTGTAGTAGAGGTAGCATTATCACGCTGAATGACATTTGGTATGTTACCATTAGCAAGGGATGTAGCTGTATCGGTCGGAGATATATAGCCCTTGTCAGCGATACTCTCCGTAATCGTTCCATGCCTGTCAAAACTGTCTTTAAGTCCTTCCATGACTGGGGTTATCTGTCCATGGTCCGTAGGGCTCTGAGTAATCTGGAAGTCTGCTATGAGATGGCTTTCATCGACAGCAGTCTGAACATTATAGTCAACACCAAAACCCTCATTCTGCTTCATCAGCCTTGCGTCCTTGTCAGTAAGAGACATCTGGGCCTGACCGGTCTTCTCCATCTCGGAGCGATAATCATTATATTTATCCAGCCTCTTCTTGCAGGCATCAAGCTTCTTTTGAAGTTCTTCTTTGCTGAACTGGCACTCATTGTCCTCCTTAGCATCTTCTTCATCAAGAAGCGCCATGTAGTTATCCACGTCTTCCTCAAGACGCTTGATTCTGTCGTCAAGTTTAGCTAAAGTGAAGTTGTTGTCCTTGGCGTTTACTGCCTTGAACTTACTTCCATCAATAGAATAATAGGTATGGCGGAAAAGGCCAAGCTTATCAAACCGCTTATTAAGCTCTTTGAATACACCTTTAATAGAAGCCTTGTTGTCCTTACGGAAGTCAGATATGGTACGGAAATCAGGAGTGAGCTTGCAGATGAGCCACATAACCTCTATGTTCCTGTAACACTCAGAGGCTATCTTACGGGAAGAGCGAATACCATTGAAATAAGAGTATATGTACAGCTTCAGAAGGTCTCGCGGATTATATCCAGGCGTGCCCTCTTTAGCAGGAGTGCTGCGAATGAAGCCCAGCTTGCTCATGTCCAGTGAAGAGACGAATTTGTCGATCACCCTCACTTCACTTTCTTTCTTGATATAGTCGTCCAGATACTCTGGAAACATTAACTTTTGCCGTCTTGGCTCACCCTTGATGTATCCCATATGATCAAGCTCTTAGATGTACCAAAGATACAAAAAATCAACGACATACCAAAATATATAGGCAACTAATTTGTCAAATATTGAGAATATTAGCTACGCTGTAGTTCTCGGACAGTCTCCCCCAATGACATATCTGCGAATTACTTTAGTCGATGGCAACTCCATTACGTCAAATTTCATGTTATGACAAGTTTCCAAGTTGATATGCACAGGCCCTCCACCATTTCTAAAAAGAGCACTGATAGCTTTATTGGCATTGATATTGACAGACCATTCATCAAGCGGACTGCTAATATTCTGCAAATTGCAGCTGAATATAGCAATATCATTCTGAATATTTGTCCTATCCATAAGCTGTGGAAGAAGATGCCCTATTCGTTCAACTGGTTCTGAGGTCGTGACAGCGATAACTGGCAATTTGCGGTAATAAGCCTCAGTCAGCCCCGGCACATAATTGCGCGAAGCCGTTGCCCCCGTGCATACTATCACTACAGGCTCACCCGTCTCGTCTGCCAGACCGCAAGCCATATAAGCTGCCGAACGCTCATCAACGCAAGAATAGACTTTAAAAAAGTTGTCATATTGAACGCTGGCAATAAAAGTTATATCCGTAGATCCCGGAGAAGCTACAACCTTGTTTATGCCATACGCTTTAAGCAAGCCAAGTAAAATCTGAACGTTTCGCTCTTGTGTATAATGAAATTCCATATTTATATCATTTAAAAGTACAAGGTGCATCATCAAATGTAATGATTCCTGCACCTCCCGTCATATAAACAATATCACCTATTATCGATTTGCCCATATCACTAACCATAACGACTGCCATATTAGCAATCTCTTCTGGTGTAATATACCTGCCTAATGGCAATGTGGGATGAACTATATTTTCTGTTTTCCCCATCATTGGTGTTGCTGTTGGACCTGGTGCTATACCATTTACAGTTATTCCGTAGGGAATCAGACTCTTTGCCAGTCCAAGTGTCAGTCCTCTAACTCCCCATTTTGAGAGATTATAGGCAGAATCTGCTGGTCGTAAACTTGATGAAGATGCTATATTGAGGATATTTCCTTTGATGTTATTCGCAATAAGATAACGAGCAAAAATACGACTTAAGAAGAAAACACCTCGCAGGTTAGCATCCATGACTTTATCATATTCTTCTACTGTTGAAGTTTTAATATTGCCTCCTAATATTCCTGCATTGTTTACCAGAATATCTATCTTACCGATACCCTCTGTACAAGTAATCTTCTTAAAGGTTGAATCAAAACTATCTATTTTGCAATTATCCAGTTGAAAGGCATAAACATTAGGGGAAATCCTTAGAAGATCTTGCTTTGCCGTTTTTAGTTTTTCAATGTTACGTCCAGTGATTACAACGGTAGCTCCTGCATTAAGATAGCATTCTGCTATTTTAAAGCCTATACCACTAGTTCCACCTGTGATCAAAGCTGTTCTTCCATCCAGACTTTCCTTGTAATGGATAGTCTTAATAACAGCCTTCACGACAGGTTGCCCATGTCTGATGTAGTGAATTCCCCTTTGTATATACTGTTTTAACTTCATCTCTTCCGTAAAATTTTGGTCCTCGCAATATTGACTACCAACTCTTTTTCTTTTTGGTTAAGTCCTACAATATATATAGCTATAGCTACCACAAGGAAGCTTATCAAACAGATCAGAACTGTATTAATAAAATTCTCGTCTAAAGAAAGATGAAGGCAAATTGGTATCCATGCCGAAACGATAACAACAAGAAAATTTGGTAAGAAAACGTGTATTGAATACTCCCTTAAAGATAGTCCTATCATGGAGCGCATTAATATCAACCGAGAAGCTAGAGTAACGATTTCTGCTAATAACAGAATAAAGAAAACCAATTCTGGGAAATGGAAAACTTTTAATCCTATATAACTTAAAGGAAGTGGTGCCAATACAAAGAATGAGTTAATAATAGTATATTTGCGAATATGACCTGTCGCTCCAGCAGCTACTATAGAAGAGTTCGCCATGGCATTAACCATGCAAACGACCAAAATGATTCTAAGGAAATTGACTGTATGCTCAGGTACTATTCCCAACCATAACTTCAATATATAGTGGGCGCATATCATTACTGGTAGTGAAAGGAAAAATAGCAACAGAAATCCATATTTTGAACTTGCATACATCAGGTTATACATACGCTCCATCTCCTTGTTGGCGTATGTCTTAACGATCTGAGGATTCAATGCTACTTGGAAGTTTCCGACGAACTGGTTTATGATATTCTGTACTTGATAAGCCACACCTCGGGCAGCATTCACTGCTGGGCCAAAGAACATATTCAATACCATGTTAATACCCTGACCATTAAATGCCAGTGCTACATTACCAGCTATACTCCAGCCAAAATATCCTGCAAGTTCTTTGAAAAGTGGCTTGTCAAAGATAAATTTGATGTGTGACTCCTCAAAAGATTTCACACAATAAGTGCGATATATTAGAAAGTCAATGATATTTACTATCAAAAAGAGGAAACCATAGGTAAGCAATTTATCGAATGGGGTAACCTGGATGAGAAAAACGATGGCCAGTTTTGCGAGAACATCAAATATCGAGATGTATGCATATATGTCCATCTTTTCGTGTGCAATGATGAGACCTGTGAAAGGCGTATTTATCATACTTAGAAAGGCTCCAGCAAACGAGAACTGCAAAAGCCAGAAGGCTACATCCAGACGGGCCACTGGAATTTGCATCTTGTTATAGAAAAACCAGAGTCCAATTGTCTCACACAGCAGCACTACAAGGAACGCTATACCTATATGTACGAAAGCCACTGTCGAGAATATCTCACGTAGTCGATTCTTGTCTCCTTTTCCTAAATAGAAGGTGATATATCTTGATGACGTAGATGCCATTGCTCCATTAAGGGAAGCAAATATGGTTACAATACCTCCTACGACGTTATATATACCATAGTCAACTACTCCAAGGACGTTCAACACAACCCTACTGGTGTATAAGCCAACCACCAGAGTCAAGAACATCCTAAAATACAGGAACAGTGTATTCTTGGCTAATCGTTTATTCTCTTTAGTGTTATCGGACATCTATTGTTTTTGTAAATGCAGTATTCACCATAATTTTCTTACGAACTTCTATTAGTAGTTAAGGTAAATTATGCTGAAAAAAATATATTAATAATATTACTCTATTTCGCTGATACAGAGTCTTTTGTAGAATAATCTAAATATGATTTAATTCTCTCTAAATCGAATTTAATATTAGTATTTTCGTTATTTATTTTTTGAATATCAGAACTATTATTGTTTATCCTTGATATGATTGACCAACCGATTAAGGTCAGCAAAATAGAAACAATGGCAAATATAATACCAATGATCCAATGTATATGATTGCGATTATCTGACTTTGCCTTTGTTATTTTCTCTTCTAATTCTTTTCGCAAATCATCTCCTCGGCCAATTAAATCCGATTTTACACTCTCTATTTTAGAAATAAGTTCTGTTTTAAGAGAGTCTCTGCGGCGTTCCTGCTCATCAATTCTTCGGTCTAATCTGAAATAATCTATTTGAGAAGTAGAAGTTGGTGTTTTAATTTGCCCTGTTGTAATACCGTCATCTAATCTTTCGTCTTTGTCTTGGCAGATTTGCGTACTTTTTAGCTTTTGCTTATCTGCTGGTAAATGATTTGAGAATTTGTTTAAGCTTTGACTACGCTTGTTAATGTTATATTCATCTTCACCTCTATTATTAGTTAGCCTCTTGCTACTTAGGCTTTTTCCTCTAACATTTTTATTATTCGGATAGGACATGCTCATCAAAATAAGGAAGACACTCGTTCATATAAAGTCTTTTCAACTGACAGTGCATAAAGATATACATCTTTAATTAATTTCTTATCATTAATAGCTTCTTTGCTATTAGTAATAAAATTATCAGCATCTATAGCAATACCTACATGCTTTTTACATTCAGAATTTGAGAATTCTTCGGCCAAAAAATTATCATTTTTGTTAATTGGTCCTATGCGATACATGCCTTTGTCATGTTGGAGTTGAAAACACAGATCCTTCGGTTCAAAATCGTCGAAGAAAAAATTATTAGGAAACGCCTTTATAAATTTATGTAAGATTTGATTGAAATCGTTCTCTTTAACAGTATATGTCCCTAAAGTTCTACAGCCTATTCGTAAGACGTCTATATTCCCTATAATACCCAAAACGATCTGGTATGCTTTATCAAAAAGAGAATAGAAGCTTTCTACAGAATCTATTTTTGATGAAATATAACTTATGCGATTGTGATAAACGGCAAATGTAGTTGTGCAACTGTCTTCATCACTTCCATTACCAGCAAGTATTCTAGACATATTCATACTGCCGTATTTATTCTTGAAATTATCTAACTTTAGTAGCGAGTCCAGCAATTGTCCTCTCTTATCAATAATAGAAAAATTAGATACGAATCTTATTTCTATTACTATCTTTCTATTACAGATGTATTTATTATCTATATTTGAACTTAACATATTATTGTTTTTTTTTATATTATCTTGCCGAATTAAATTCTCAGACAGCATAGACAACTTACTGAATATAAGAAGCAAGCTATGACCTTTTTAATGTCAAATTCCCGAAAATTTTATTCAGTTCTTTCTGAGCATTATTCTGTTTCAATTGTTGCTCTCTCTGTGATATTCGCTGATCCAAAATTATTTCAATTGAATTTAGGAGGACTTCAAAATATGATAGGCACTCTTGCTCCTGAAGTTCGTGTATTCCTTTGCTTAAGATAGAATACAACTGCCTTGCATTAGTTATCAGAAAATCTGGAAGATAATCTTTTATAGCCTTAATCTTCTTATCCATATGCATATCAGAGAATTCATCTGAAGTTACAACTCCATCACTGATGGCCCTTTGACCTTCTTCTAACACTATCTCTTCAAATATGCGACGTAGATACACGTATGAACCTATACCTACACCATTTGAGGCGACAGTAATTGCGGTAAGCAGTTCTTTCATTTGTAAATCCGAAAGAACCTTTGAATATTTCTTAAGATCTTTCTTCTTAAAGTCTGCCAATGATGGATAAGAGCCTATCTTATAAATCCATTTTTCTTTCAAATTGAAACGGACTAAAATAGAAAGGATATCATGTTTTCTGCTACAGCGGAATGATAATAGTCTTACATTTCTATCGAGAGGTTCTAAACCTGTCCAGCCATATTGCTGAATTCTATTTATATCGATTCCGCAACTCATCATCTGATATGTCGTGTCAATTTTTGAAACAGGATTGTAGCCATCAATAGTACATTGATCAGTTTGTCCACTAATGTAGCTAAATAATTCTTCAAAGTCAGAGTCCTTTACTTTATAGTAGAGTGGTGTGCAAAATATGAATTCTTCTAATTTCATATGGTTGTATTAATTTCCGCGGATCAAAAAAAGCTAAAGCCTTCAGCGCCGCATTTTCGTTCATTTTCCGTTTATATATACTGATCGAGGGGTACGGTCCTCCACGTTGGAATGACCGTTAACACCCTCTTTCAGCATAAATATGCGGAGGAAAATCTCCGACAAAGCGATAGAGATGGTCCCAGCCATCTCTGATCGTATTTCGTTTTCGAGATTTAGCGTAATGCTATTGATTCTTACCATGGTCTGCTTGGCAGACAAGGACTTATCTATTGTGACTGCAGCGTGACAGGGATGCGTTGATTTCTTCATTGTCTCCGGATTCTTTATTCTATTACGACGTTATTGATTCCGTAGTCGGATGTACCAAATAGCAGAGAGTTTCCCGGTGAGAAACTGTTAGTTTTTAGCCTGGAAACTTTTAGTTTTTCAATAAAAAACTGTTAGTTTTTGGCCGAGAAACCCTTTACTAATGTTTAGTGTGTAATGTGTAGTGATTAATTAATGCGTTGCTTGTAGTGACAATTAATTAATGTGTAGTGTGTAATGTGTAGTGATTAATTAATGCGTTGCTTGCAGTGACAATTAATTAATGTGCAGTGACAATCAATTAATGTGTAGTGTGTAATTAAGAGCGGGGGTTAACCTTCTTAGTTATTGATGTAAGAAGCTTACCAAGTTCATCAGCATCGTCCCTAATGGAATCATATTGCTTATCGTTCAGATAATCGGTTCTATGAAGAAGTTCAAGCCAACACTGGGTTTCATTGCACTCTTTAGAACTGATAAATATCTTTGCGGTAAAATCAGCCTTACTGACTGCACATTGTGCCTCCGCTATGTTTGCTCCAATGCTTGTACCGGATCTGAGCAACTGCTTACTTAAGACATACTCTTTCTTTTTTTCGCACAGCCACTTATAGAGGTTGACAATGCGAATGGAGAAATTCATACTCTTTTCTTTCAGCAGGTCACCAGCGGAAGACATTGTATTAATGTGTAGTGTGTAATGGTTGATTAATGTGTAATGCGTAATGAGTAATGTGTAATTCTGTGGTGAGGGCAATTACACATTACTCACTACACATTACACACTAAAATTGGTATTCCTCATAGTAAGCATCATAGACAGGGGGCTCGGTCCAGCCGTGGGCACGGCAGATGGAGGCTATCTCGTGGCGGTCCTGAGGGGTGATGGGGATGCCACGCGCCATCTTGACCTTATCATTGGAGCAGAATTCGGTGCAAGAACCAGCTATGACATCCCTGCGGTAGGGGTTGACAATACCATCTATTGCATCGTCTTCATTTATGACATTTTTGTCAATATAACCATATATGTACATTCCATCTTTTATCGCAGATCCACTAATTACTGCTCGCCAAAATCGGGGTTGTCTGCATTATCCCATATGAGGTAAGTCGGTAAGAACATTAATTGGTAAATGCCTGTTTCGATATAATTCAGATCTGCACATCCTAAATCTTTCATCACAGAGAGATTTGTGTCCAACTCACCACATATCTTCTTATCGACCATGTCTTTGGAATACACTGTCTTCAGTTGCTCTGACAACTCCTCAAGACCTGAATTGACAATAGCCTTAACGACATGGCTGACAACGTATTTGTCGCAGATATTTCCTGTAAGGTAATCAGAGATATAGGCATCAAGAACTCTGCTGAAGATGCCAGACAACTCGTCATGTACCTTCTTGTTATAGTCTTCAGTCTTGGTCTCTGTATCACAACCCATCCTTGCCAATAGATCGGCTACAATTC
>Ga0256870_1000225_pt1 | contig 19113 bp, 15 predicted proteins | sample RumenRJG_06RNA_FD_186079 | JGI IMG/M metagenome (GOLD analysis project Ga0256870, IMG submission 186079) | Metatranscriptome of bovine rumen microbial communities from Lethbridge, Alberta, Canada - Rumen RJG_06 (Metagenome Metatranscriptome) | ecosystem: Host-associated > Mammals > Digestive...
ATATTCATAGACATAGCGATAGAAACGATTATTATATAATTTGAGGAGGTAGTTTACACGTTGCTCAATCCTCTTGATTTTTATGGACTCTTTATTTCTAGGTTCTGGATATTTCAAACGAGCCACAATCTCTGCACTGAGAATAGGATCAAGTTTTGAATACTTATTAAGCCCATAATTTTGTAGTAAAGCATCTAAATTAAAAAAATCTGAACCATAATAGGCCTTATCTAAATAGAGCAAAGCTATAGTTCTTTTATCAATATAGTTATCTACCCGTATTGCTAATAAAATTTCAAGAATTTTACGATACAAAGTTGGAGTTTTTATTCCAGTTAGAACCCTTACTAATTGTTGATCAATTGTACTTGCTCCTTCATGCTTGCCGATAATATTATGTAAAAAAGCGCGACAGATTGCTATCAAATCTATCCCCCAATGATATCTGAATCTTTTATCTTCTCCAACGATTAGCATATTAGTAAGCATCTTGAAAGATCTATTACCCAACAAAGGCTTTAGAGTCTCCTGTCTTACCGATATTTCCTTCTTAATTTCTGCCCAATAATAAATATAATCACAACACAATCTGCAAACCACATTCATAAAAAAATTACATTGTAAGATACTATCTTACTTTATCGTGTATCATGAGAAAACGTCCAATTGTTGCCTTTCGCCTTCAAACAAGGTTCTTTCGGGCATCCGTTTTCTGCTAGGCTGAGTAAAATTTATTTTTTATCAATAGCGAGTTGCGCAAGCAGCATCCAAGCGTAGCCACGGTAGCCCTCAGAGAACTTCTTGAAGAAACTATGAAGATACATTACTCTTGCCACTGGCAGGAAGATCGTTGCAGGCATCCTTCAGTGTCTTGGGATCATCATTGAAGTCCTTACTCTGCTGAACACGTTCACCGCGCTGCTCGTCATCGTTGTCTTCATTGTTCTCGCCCCTGTCCGCATCCTGCTTGGTGGTATCATATTTGCCCTTGCAGACCTGCTTGTTTAGGTCCTTCTGGCGTTTGAGTTCAACCAAGAGATCCGCATACTGGTCACTGGTCTTGTTCTACTGACGCTGCATCTCTGTCAGCTTGTCCATCAGCTTTACCTGATATTCCATTTGTCTGCGGTTGGCTCTCATTAGTTCCTCGTTGCGGGCTTCGGCTTTAGCCTCACGCTCCTTGCTTCCTTCCTAAGACAATCAACTTATCTTGGAGCTTCTTGCTCTCCTCCTTGGAGGCAAGGAGCATTTTGATCAAAGTAATCTTATCCATATTAAGTTACTCATGCACTGGCTCAGAAATTGTCCCCCGAGCCTCCAGTTCCGCCGCATATTGATGTTTTTGGTGAGCTCGTCGAGATTATTTTCTTCATTTAATTTCAGGAATTACACCTTTAAATGGTTGCAAGATTACTTGCTAAATGTGTGATAGTTGATTTCTTTGTTAATACCTATATCCGCCGTGACGGCACGATGACGCAGCACCGCATGCAGCTTGAGGTCGGGGCTCATGCCGTGCCATACAACCATTGCTCCATCGGTATCTGCTATGAGGGCGGGCTGGACGAGAACGGACTGCCCTGCGACACCCGCACGCCTGCTCAAACGGAGCGACTGACTGACCTGCAGACCATCCTCCATAAGATGTTTCCTAATGCTAAGATCGTCGGACATCGTGATCTGCCGGGGACTACACCCAAGGCTTGTCCGTGCTTCAACGTGCATGAGGTGTTCGGGTATATAGAGGAGCTCTGACATTAGTCTGTTTCGTCTGGATGGCTCCCGCATTGAAGATGTGGGAGCCATCACTATAATTTGATATCATTCACCCTGGAGACTTTTCCTTACCTTTCGAATTATATTGTATAAAATCGAATAGATATATTCTGGAATACAACAAATCGCAAAATCATAGAATATAACAGGGCGATACTCAATAAACTTGAAATATTTCCGACACTTCAAATAAGATGATTTGTAAACATGACGATTTGGAAACAACATATGCCTGAGCACATTCTTATAACTAAACAAGTTTGTAATCTTATTATGTTCTTTTAGAACAAGCTCTTTAGTTTCCAAAGTCACTTGACTGGGTAAAGACATGATAAACTGATACCACCATACACCAAAGTTAAGGAATGGATGAGTACCCCAACCAGTACCACCTTCACCAGGTATATCGATATTCTGAACAAATATATCGCACAGATACTTAACCTTAAAGTCGTTCTTAAGGCAGAGGTTATCTATGAAGATACCCATGTGGAGGAAAGTCGTTCCCATATATCGTTTATAACAACATTCCTGGAAAAAGGAAGTTGGGATGACGCATGATGCATTATTCGTAATGTTATAACCTATCTCACGTAGTAATACATTTACGTCTGTATATACTTTAGTGGGGAAGTGATTTTCGCTTCTCGTCTTCAAAATCCATGCATCGTATTTCTCTTGATTAACTTCGTCTAACAACTCCTTCATCTCTTCAAAAGAGATCATCCTATGGTCGCCTAAAAGCCAACAATATTTTGTTTTACAATGAGAATATGCAGTCTTGAAGTTTTCGTCCATACCCATATTTTGATCATGGCTATAGTACTCTAAGTTTTTAATCTGTTTGGCCCACTTCTGATATATTTCATAAGTATTATCAGAGGAATGGTCATCGCTAATAAGAATAGAGAATACAATACCTCTTTTTAAGTAGCCAAAGAAAGTCTGCAAGATATTGTCTATAAATATAGCATGATTATAGGTAGTTATCAATACAGTTAGATTTGAGCTTTCCATTTTTGTTGTTAACGATTATGTTTATTGGATATAAATGTGTCGTCTGATTTCAATATACTTATGACCGCTATAATAACATTCGCATTATGCGTAATTTTCAACAACAATGTCAGGATACAACAGCTTCCCAAATATTATCTAAATAAGTGTTTGACACGTCTTAGATATGGGATTAGAGACTTGCCTACGTTACTAATAGATATGAGAAAAGAAGGGATCTCTCTGTACTGATGTCTCCTCCAATAATCAATATATTTAAAGTAAAGGGGGAAACCGTCAGAAACGTTATCAACAAGGTGATAAATCTCTGTATATTTTTTTATAGACGCATCGAATTCACGAATAGTTTCAAGTGACAGTATTTTCTCATATAGAGCATGTTGATACATTTGGGTCAATTGAAATCTTATCTGTCCAAGTAAATACTTTCCACAATGATGTACGGTTGATTCATACTTGTAATAAAAGTCGATCATTGATCCTATAACTTTTTCAAGTTGCATTACCGACTTGTCAAAGTTCTTAATCGTCTGCCCCTCTCTCCCAACTAAATAGAGATAAAGGATCATAGGAAGATAAGTACAAGTATTCACCTTAGTAACAGGTTTGAATACCCATTCTTGATCAGTATAAGATATTCCCTCCGTCTGATGATAGCCCATATCACGTACTAATTGAGTACGATATGTGAAGCCATGCATTTGACCATAAAATGTGTGATTAGGTTGATTGAGGTAATCTGTAAAACCAAAAACAACATCTTGCGGCATATCAGGATATGACTTAGAATAGATAGACCGACTTGTTTCCTTCCCAAATTCATCTACTGTTACAAAGTCTGTAAGAATCATATCGGAATCCACCTTAAGGAGCTTATCAATAAAATCACTGAATGCCTCTTTGGCAAATGAATCATCCGCATCAAGCACCTTGACGTACTTTCCCGTTGCCTCTTTTAAGCCTCGGTTGACACAAGAACCATAGTTACCATTTTCCTTGTCAATAACTCGGAATGTCTGAGGATACTTGTCTTGGTACTCGTGGCCAATAGCAGAGGACGAATCCTTGCTGCCATCGTTTATCACGAGCACTTCCACCTTGTCCATGTTCGGGACGATTAGAGAGTCCAAACAATGACGGAGATACTTCTCCATATTGTAGGTGGGAATGATGATAGTTAATATCTTATCCATGATTATTAATCATTAATTATTTATAAGATGCCCGATTATAAATTGGAAATATTTTATCTAAGCAAAAAGTAATTTGTTGTCGCATTAAGGCAGTCCATTTATAGCCTTGTCAAAATGGCTGCACTCTACATAAAACGTACTTACATCCTGAGGTATGCTTTTAAGCTGGTTGCATAAAGACTGATTGCAAAAATCCTCCTTAGAAGGTATTTTTGTTGCCAAAAGATTCAAATTATTTACGAAGAGAGAAATTCCACTTTGAGATGTTTCAATATCTGTTACAAGGAAGAATGCGATTTTTTTATCTTTGAATAGATTCGCATTCTGTGTGACTTGTTGGCATACATAAACGCTGTCTTGAAATTTTTTCAACAGGTTATATTCGCTTGCCTTCGCAGTAATTTCTTCTTTTGTCGAATCAGGATTATACCAAAGATAATCTCTCCATCCTTTGATTTCCACAAAACAAAACCATTCTCCTTGAAATGTATAACCGTCTGAGGATGCCTTTTGAGGACCGAGTTCCCCTTTTTGAAATGCGGATTTGACATCATCAAAGTTGATAAGCGGGTGAGAAAGTACTTCGTTACATCTTCTTTTAGCTGGTGAATTACAAGGTTTATGTAAGTCGCAAAGAATTAAAGATGGTAGCCCATAAGTTCGTGACAAAGTTTTGTATAAATCTCTTGCAGTCATATTTAAAGTTCTATACCAGCCCTTACGGCATCGATATTCATAATTCTATTTAATGGATCAGCCAAGCGACGAAATACAACTTCAAGATTATTGCTTACATCTATCATTCTAACTTTCCCGTCATTCTCTCTTTCTGAGGTGTAATAGCTAACATATTTTTCCACTTTTTCTTTTGCTGCATAATAGCGTATGGCTTGAAGGAAGTATGGACTATGAGTAGTTACCATAACAGGAATACCAGATGCTGAAACCTGAACAAGAAGTTTAGCAAATTGCACTTGCCATTCGGGATGTAGATGATTCTCTGGTTCGTCCCATACAAGAGGTTTTGTCGCATCAATAAATGAACCATTAAGTAACATCTGCAACACGCCGAAAATTTTGATACCGGATGCAACGTTCAGAGGAAAAAATTCTCTTCCGTTTTGACTGAACATGATTGCCTTCATCTTTGATTCATAGAAGAAGCTGCCACCCATAATATCTTTCACATCAGAGACAATACTCGTATCAAATAGGTTTGGCGATAAATATCCGTCCATATTTGAATTAACTTTGTTAGCAAAATCCATAATGTGAAGAGGTACTATTCTGAAAATACGTAGTCTTGAGGCCGACCTCGAACCCATTTCATGATAAGGAGAGGCATTAGCTAATAAATCCAGTATATGCAGGTATAATGGAGACTCAATATATGTTATGTCTTCCAAACCAGAGGGATTACCTATTTTAAAATGCGCTTTGTTGCCTTCTAAATATTCAATGTCAACTGAAGCAATTCCATCTTCCATGATAAGTCTCATTTTGCTGCCAGACTCAGTTGAAAGCTGATTTAAAAACTCGGATTCTGATACGGAACTAAATTCAGTACTGAAAAGGGCACCTCTATTTTGTGAGTTATTTAAGGTTACAGCAATATTGTCTATATCACGCTTTAGAAGAGTCTTCATTCTGGGCGAAATCTCCAAATTATCTATGATGGATATCTTGTCCCTAGCAAATTCATCAATGGAAGAATAAGAGTGCAAATCCCTTTCGAAATCGAGTGTCGTGTGATAAGTACGAAGCATTGCTTCTGATGGCTTATTTTCATCTTTAAAGTATTTGTCTTCACACTTTTCACTAATTAGCCTACGTCGAAGATTCACTATCAATTTTCTGACCTTATTATTAATATTTGTGGCATTCACATCAAATGTATTGTTCAATGCTTTAGTCAGAGAAAAGAGAATTCGGCCAATTGTGCTTTTGCCAGAGTTGTTTTCTCCAACGATAACAGTCAGACCATTCAATTCAATTTCTGCGTGGTCAATAATATTTATTTTATCTAAAATCAGTTTCATAAAGATAGAGAAATTATATAGGACACCAAAATATGTAACCTGTACACACAATATTTAATTACTCAAACATTTTCATGACTTTCTCAATGATGGGAGCCATGTCGTAGTACTTGTATTCGGCAAGGCGACCACCGAAGATGACGTTCTGTTGTTGAGCAGCTTCTGCGCGATACTTGTCTGCAAGCGCATTATTGGTAGCATCGTTGACAGGGTAGTAGGGCTCCATACCATCCTTGTACTCAGTAGAGTACTCCTCACTGACAACGGTCTTGGGATTGTCATAGACTTGCTGACCGAACATTTCAAAGTGCTTGTGTTCAATGACACGAGTATAGGGGACATCGTGGGAAGTGTAGTTGACTACCGCGTTGCCCTGATAGTTGGGTGTGTTCTCTATGCGAGTATTGAAAGAGACTGTGCGCCAATTCAACTTACCGAACTTATAGGAGAAAAATTCATCTATTCGACCCGTATATACAAGTTTATCAGCGAAACGATGCCAATCATGGTACTCACTATTGAAGAAGTCTACGTTTGTCTTTGTATCAACTCCTTCAAGAAGTCCGTTGATTAAGCGATTGTAGCCACCTATAGGAATACCTTGGTAAGAATCGTTGAAGTAGTTGTTATCAAATACCAACCTTACAGGAAGGCGCTTGATAATAAAAGCAGGAAGTTCGGTACACTTACGCCCCCATTGCTTCTCTGTGTACTCTTTAATCAGCGTATAGAAGATGTCCTTGCCTACAAGAGATAGGGCCTGGTCTTCGAGATTAAGCCTCTCTGTGGCCTCCCCTGAAGGGAGGCGTTTGCCAGTACGGATTTGATCCTCTATGACTTCACAAGTTTGAGCAGAAATGATTGCCTTTGCTTCTTCCGGTGTTGTGACTCCCCACATCTGGTAGAAGGTGTTCATGTTGAACGGCAGATTGTAGAGCTTGCCATGAAAGTTGGCAACCGGAGAATTGGTATAGCGATTGAAAGGTACAATGGAGTTGACGAAATCCCATACATCCTTGTTCGATGTGTGGAAGATGTGTGCCCCATACTTATGCACATTGATGCCCTCAATGTTCTCGCAATAGACATTGCCACCAAGCTGTGGGCGTTTGTCTATCACCAGGCATTTCTTCCTTTGTTTGTGAGCGAAATATGCGAATGTGGCGCCAAAGAGGCCGGAGCCAACTATTAAGTAATCGTATTGAGCCATAACATTATATCTTTAGATTTTTAACTAATCATTATAATGTAAGCGATGTAGATTGAATACCATTCTCCAGCAACTGTCCCTGAAAAGAATCAAATTCTTCTTTTGTCGGTGCATAGAACTCAGGAACTGATTGGCTGAGTTGTTGATACTTACTCTTCCCTAATTGATGGCAAGGAAGGAGCTCCACATTCTTTATATTGTATAACTTAAATCGTCTAATGATATCTTTGGTTTTTGAAATGGCTTGATGAGAAATGACCATCCGAATTTTGAGATTTGCAGGATTCTCTTCTTGCAAGTCTTGCAGATTCTCTGCAAAGGAATCTTTATAGATATCCTTAGGTAGATGAGTAATAAAACCAAATTGGAACTTTACATCGACTAACCAGTAATCTACAAAATCCTTAACTTCCAAAAAAGAATTTCTTGGTGCAAATAAGGATGATTCAAAAGCTATATGAATATGATCTTCTTTAAGAGCTTTTAGTAATTCAGACAACTGTTTTGCCTGAAACAGCGGCTCACCCCCCGAAAATGTTACTCCGCCACCTCTTTCGTAGATAGTCTTGTCTCTTAATATCAGACTATATAATTCATCTGTATCATAATCTGTATAAGTCTTTACTATGGCTCCAAATGGACAAGAGCCTTTGTCTCTTTGTCCGCCCATTATTTCGCAAGAATCACATAACTTCGAAAACCCACATTTAGTGTGGTCTTTTAAGAAATACTCTTCCTTATCAAAGTATATGGTCTCTGGATTACAGCACCATGGGCAGTGTAGATAACACCCTTTGAGGAAAACGGTGGTTCTTACACCTGGGCCGTCTTGGAGGCATAGTCTCTGAATTGCAGAAACTCGGATTTTATGCTGCATATGTTTCAGCCCTATGAATTAAATAGAGTTTATATTCTTTAGGTAAATCATTGAAGTAAGCGGAGAATCCCCATACTCGTACAATAAGATCCCTATGTTGGTCAGGATGGACAAGAGCATCTTTTAAGGTCGCTACATCCATCACATTCAATTGCAATTCGAAGATGCCATTATGCATACCATCTTTTAAGATTATCTCCAGTTTGCCGGGGTCTTTTAAAAATGCATGAGGCAGAATAAAGTCAACGACATTGCCATTTAGCATGTTGTCGGCATAATTAATTTTACCGGCGAAGTCGCAGACCTCTTTAATTCCTACTTTTTCAGAGAGGGGAGAAATATGCACATTAAATGGGGCACCCGCCTTCCGGCCGTCAAGTGTAGCACCAAATTTAGAACCTTCATCCACAAAGGAGGGGGAACTTATACCAATCTTAACTTTGGCTCCATTAATCTTGCATTGCTTAGCAGCTTCACTGATGATATTAAGAAGTTCATTAGTTAATGATATGACAGTCGCATCTTCAGCTCCAAACTGTTGAGGGTTGGTTCTGAATGCTTCTTGCATATCTTCATGACCCTGATAATCGCTGTTTATTGCTTCCGCACACTCCTGCATAGAGAAAAGATGACTTTCAAAGACAAATTTCTTAATGTTCAACAAAGAATTAATCGCATTCGGAAGTGACAATACCTGCATGCCATGATAAGCGTATCGTGCGCCTCCCTCACTATAGTCTTTTTCATTAGCAATACAGTCATCCATAAACAGTGTAAAAAGAGGAGAGCAGTCTAAATTTAGATCATGACAACCAGCAACAATTTGAGCATAAAGGCATTTTTTGAACTCTTCATTGAATGAATCAAAGCTTGCCGTATCTTTATCACCTTTAATTAAATCGTTAACAGATTTGACAGCGATGATACTTCTAAGACTGTTATTCTGATCAAATGATTTTCCGATGATCAGTGGTTCCCAGCAAGCTGATGTTCCTAACTCAGAAACATCTTCCTTACGATATCCAAAGCGAATCATATTTTTCATAATAAGCGTCTCATTCATAAGAAGTGGAGACCCGCAGCCTGTTGAGATACAATCTATCGCCTTTTGCCAAATGTCATGAGAGGTTTGATCGTTAACACGTAGAATTATCTTTGGGGTAGGGAGTTTGAGTTCTCCAACAACTTCAAGAAACAGTGCTGTCAATTCATTATCAACTTGCACATTGTTTTTGTCAATTCCCCCTAAAAGGATATACTCGCCAGTATCACCCTGAAGCGCAACACTCTTGGTCTTCATATCCCTATTAAGTGTCCGGCAGAATTCCTTGATAAGCTCTTTGGCAGATGCTCTCGTCAATGTGCCATTCTCAACATCGCTCTTATAGTAAGATAGGAGGATTTTGTCTAATCTGCCTAAGCCTATGTGTAAATGTTGTGCTTGATAAAAGACAGCATGGAAGAAAAGTATTTTTTGAAGGGCTTCTTCCATTGTTTTTGGGGCTCTTTCAAGTATATTGGGAATATATGAACTTATGCTATCGCTTCTTTTCCCCTCCATCATTTTAGTAATACGATTAACTAAAGATCGCAATGCTATGACCATATGGACTTCTGTTTGTTTAAAAGAAGCATTTCTACATTGAGATAAGCTATTTTCTATCTCAGAAAGAGGTGTTTTTATTATTTTACCAAAGTCTGGAGTCATACTTGTCAGATTCAAGTACCCAACGGGTAAAGCTCTTGCTGTAGTGCTATCAAAAGGATATATGAATCGAGTACTGATATTAATTTTCATTTTATGAAAAATAACATCCATCTGGCGAACAAAATCATCATCTCTTGTAAGACTACGCTTATCTAAGACAAGAGTATATCGTAGGAAATGATTTTTACGTCCTTCGTTTTTATAGGCCAAATTACGCATTCCTGTTATTTGGCGCATCACACTTTGCGGTACGAGCGACTTAACAAGTGCCTTGGCAATCGACTTTGCGCCCGATTTTATTTTCTTTTTGATATTCATTTTCTAATTTTGTTTATGATAAGGCTTTTAAAAAGCAGTAATGACTGATTCTTAACCATATATTGAAAAGCGAAATAGATGACAATTCCACTAATCATAAATGTAAATATATACCGCCAACTATTCAAGTACAAAGAAACGATCATTGATAGAGGGATAAAAAGAAGTGATCCAAGAAGTGATTTGACAATATCTCCTGAACAATTTACCCTTATCTTGGTCGTTCTATATACGATAACGATTTCAACCAGGAGAATAAGTGTCTCGGCAGTTAATGAAGCAATAGACGCTCCTGTAGCTCCAAAGCAAGGAATCAAAATGCAATTTAAGATAAAATTGCTACAAGTTCCAATCAATACACAATTAAAGAATGCTTTATCATGTCCTAAACCTAACAATATTTGTATGCCTAATAAGTTGTTAAACCCAATTGAGATGATTAGAAAGGCCAGGATCTGCATAGGAACTATGGTTCCGACAAAAGATTTACTAAAAAACCATGGTACAAAAACTGGAGAAATGACAGCAAGACCTATAGCCATAGGGATAGCCATTAGAGAAACTATTCCACATGATTTCTTCATTAAATCATTTATTTTATCGTATTCCGCATTTTCCATATAATACGAAACACGTGGCATAGCTACAATTGATAAACTTGTAACAATAGCCAAAAGCATCTTAGAAATGTGCGTAGCCTGATTATAATATGCGACTTCTGAATAATTTGTGAGGAATCCTAACATCAGAGTATCTAAGACCGTGTAAATTGAAATCGCTATTGAAGATGCGAATAAAACAGAAACAGGCTTTAAATGCTGCTTAAGTCCAGAACAAACAAGATGTAGCTTCATCCCAGACTTAACCAATACTATATAGTTCCAAACCTTACTTATGACAGAGCCGAAAACATTTAAGAGTAAATAGTTGATAACATCTCCTGAATCTCGGACAAAAATAAATAGTCCGATAATGCTAACAACTCTTACCACAATTGTGCGCAATGTCACAAAACCAAAATTTTCAAGTCCCTGATAATACCATTCGATGCTAAAAGGAGATGTATATATGACAAAACCTGCAATCAGAAAGAATAGAACATGCAATCTTAACTGACCTATTATAAGAAGACTTATGACATAGAGAATAGAAACTATGATGGTTGTGTATACATTAATGGAGAAAAGCTGAGACAAAAGCTCACCCAAAGCTTTCTTGTCGTCACGTCGCTTGGCTACCTCTCTAACTCCATAGGTAGGAATTCCTAATGCTGCCACTAAAGCAAAATAGCCAGCATAGGTGTTTGCAAAATTAAACAATCCAATATTGTCAGGCTGCAATACTCTTGCAACATATGGAGCTGTAATCAGAGGGAATATTACCGCAGAGACATTCAGCAGAATATTGTAGAAAAGATTTTTCTTTATGGATTTGGACATAGTCCTATAAGTTTAAAAACAATTTGAATTATGATAATTACTTGTCGAATGCTCTCTAAAATCTGATGTTCTCTCCATAAATTGTATGAATTTAAGTCAAGGACAACATAAACAGATTTAAGGCATTAAGCAATACGTCATTTTTGGACGCTTACTGTCCCAATAGGAATAATCCTCGTAAATGTATGTAACGCCCGTCTTCTTCTGGGTGGTTTCTATGATATTATAGTGTGGATGCGCCATATATTTATGTTTTATGGTGCATAATATAACCATATATTACGAAATACGCAATGTTAATATAGCTATATATCAATTGTTTAGATTTGTTTAACTATAATTACATGGTTAGAACCGGGAATTTGGGATAATATAATGTTCAAGCGAAATCGTCAGGATGCCGAGAACAGCACATCCTACAATTCGATAGACAAATCTCTTATTGGAAAATTTGTTGTCACCATTGAATCTGTCATATAGATTTCCGATTCCCCATCCCAATAATGGCAACAGAATTGCAGATAGGATTCCCCCCCCCAGGAAGGATGAGCTACAAAAAGTTTGTAAATATCTTCCATATGGATTTTGTCTGTTTCTCAGCAGGATCTATTGTCTTTACGGGGTAATGCACCCTAAACTCTTGTGTGGATACTTTTTTAATTAAGCGAACTTATAAATGATACTCCATTCTGATTTTCTATAATTTTTACAGCATTAGTGTTCGTAAATGTTATAATTGTTGCATGGTGTATGCTTAGAACAATGTCCTGAAAGTCGTTATCGGCTTCCAAATCCTCAATAACAAGTCCCAAGGATTTGAGTTTGTCAGCATGTATATGTCTACTATGGGATTTTGTTAATGCATGATTGCTTAAATAGTTAACAATTTGTTGCGCTTTTGCATCAGCAGCAGCGTCACCAAGAAACATGTTGGTTTTAAGCCAATCTTTTACTAATCCACTTGCCCAATCTATAGCTTTTTGACATTCCCCAATTAAAGTAGGATTATACTTAGACAATATTGGTACCCATGCCTGGGCTTGTGCTTGATTAGTTTTGAAAAGGCTCTGGATTGTATTAAACTCTTCAATTATTCCATGGGCTCTATACATACCATATTGGGGATCTATAGGTCCTAAACTCGATTCTTTCCCCATTACAATACTTTTAGCAGAGCATGCTATCATTGTTCCAGCTGACATCGCCATTTGAGGTACAATGACTCTTATGTCATTACCGAATATACTTTTAAGGTATGTTACCAGAGATTCTGTTGCAGAAACATCGCCACCAGGAGTATGTAATATAAGGTCAAGACCTTTTTCTTTATCAAGTTTGTGTATACATGTCATAAATCCGGTTTTGTCATAATCGTTTATGCCAAAATCGAATCTTCCACCAGCTGAAATCGATTTTTGAAGCCAAGAGGAATAGTAAACTATAGTATTCCTTCCTGTTTTGGCTGAAAGTTGCTTAACGTATTCTCTGCGTATCTGATCATACGGACTGGGTGTCTCTCCTAACCTCGTGAGTATTTCATTCCATGAAGCCATAATCAATTCTTTTGTGTATTATTACTTGTTTTAATAGAAAAAGTCGCGTCAACATTGTCCAATTTGAATTTTTTGGATAAGTTCTCAAACTGACTTATTTTATGTCTATATTGCTCAATCTTCAAATCTGTATATATTTTTTGAGCGTTCTCCACAATCTCCTGATATTTCTCGTTCATAGTTTTATATTTTTTTAAAACAAATTTTTTGTTATGATGCTTTGTATCCTTAAAAGCATACTTTTACTCAAATCCAAACTTGTCTTTTAGAAGTTGTGTAACTTCTTTAAGTCTTTCAGACTTTATTACATACCCTAAATTGTTTGGAATATGTGAAACTGATAAAACTTGTTGTTGAGATGTTGGTATATTAATGACTTTCAAATCGCCTGTTACAGTTAATTGAGGTCCAGCATATAATGTACCCAAAAGATATATTCGATTTCCACCGACATTAATACCTCCATTTTTTTCTCGATAACTTCCAAGATTACATATCAGTACAGGAGAGCCACTTGAGCCAGGAAAGCATGCGGCATCTATGACGAATTCTTTTCTTCCATTGTAATTATACTTAAAATTAGTCGCAGTTACTCCCTTACGTACCAATGGCTTGTTATTGACTTCATCCCATAGGCCATTAGGGTATCCAATCATTATTATGTCTTCTATCGCATCTATTTTTTCGATTTGTTCCGCAGATGGTATCAATGAATCATCAAACATACGATAAAAAACAGGAGTATTATTCTTTATTTCATGATTGATGATGGATGCTATAGGCAATACACATAAGTCTACATTAGTATCTGGAAAGAAAATCCAATCTGATTGATTATTTCTTAGTGTGACAGTTATGTGTTCTAAGTCCAACGGATTGCCTTCTTTGTCGGCTTTGGTAAGTGTAAGTGTAATCTCGGTCATTCCTTCTATTACGTGTTTATTAGTGCATAATAAAGGAACCACTTTATTGTCTTTTATATTAAAAGAATAGAAAAAGCCTGTACCAGAATATAGATTTCCCTCTTTATCTTTGGTTTCGATCCGAGTCGTACTGTAACATAATTCCTCTAATATTGATAATGCCATAATTTTATATTACTTTAAGTTATGCTAATTCTTCGTTGATAATAAACGTCCAATTGTTGCTCGTCAACTTTAAGCAGTGTACTTTCGAGTATCCCCGTTTTTTGCTAGGCTAAGTAAATTTTAAGTTTTTTAATCAATAGTGAACTGTCCAGACAGCATCAGGGCGTAGTCACGACAGACATCAGTGAGAGGAAAACCCTCCGCCATTCTCCCTGAAAGGAATGAAGAAAAATACCGCCCCATCATTTCTCTTGTACAAGTCCGTCTTACTCATGCAAAATGTGATACCATCTGTCAAAGACACAATAGTTAATGTCTCTGTTGGTACAACACTGTTCCAGGCTAATGCCTTTGCCCTCCGTCTTATATAGGAAGAGCAGCTGTTCAAAATCTGATGTTCTCTCCATAAATTGTATGAATTTAAGTCGAGGACAAAAGTAACAGATTTTAAGGCTTTAAGCAATACGTCTTTTTGGACGCTACAAATGTCTCGTCACTCTTGTCAACTTCATTTTGAAGAAGTCCTGAAGATCAAAGGATCTAGTTTTGGGGGCAATAGGGGTTATGTCTTTCCATCTTGCATGAATTTTCCCATCACTCTTATCAGGTTTAAGTTGCTTGTGACTCATGTCATACCGCACAGAATAAACGCCTTGCCCATATATCTCTAATGCAATACCCGAATTATATTCCTTAGGACAATCCATACAACCATACATATAATTGGTTAGTATTTCTATTCCAACATGTGAAGTGTCACGATGTTTGGAACAGCATCTACCATATTCATCATAAACGTCACAGCTTGTGAGGTTAAAATTAATTTCACGCCATTGCTCATCAGAACATGGTGTACCCACATTAAACCAAGGTTGCCTCTTACTACTAATTATATGATAGTTATTGGCTTTCAGCAACTTAACCCGGTTGTTGATACTATTAGACGTCTTGAATATTCTCGTAGAAAGTGCTATTGCTTGGGAGGATAATTGATTAGTCCTTTTTATCATTTTGGCATACCTAACAACTTCATCCTTACACCAAAGATAAGTTCCCCTTGCAAACTTTTCGAAAATCTTTTCTGAGTCCTCCTTGGTATAGTTGAATGAATAGAGGTAGCCGAAATCAAGTCCCTCCACACCAACATGACATGAGAATCCTTTCTGCCTCCCCGGACGCTTAAATGGCTGCAATCCAATTGCCCTAACACGGTCAGAAAATGTATTGAACATCATGTCCTTTCTATGATTATTTCTAGCATTTGACAGAATAGCGTAAACATAGCCGACATAGGTGCCTTGTTTTTCTTTTGCCTTGTAAGTGTCAGTGGCTTCATCATAGTCACACATAGCGAAGAAAAGTGCGATTTCTATGTCTGATGTAAAGTCAAGAACATTCGTCTTGAGTCCATAATGTTGTGCCAGACCAACAATATCAACATTCAGGTTTTGTTGTTCGAATCTTTTGGTTATGCCATATTGTTCCAGCAACAGTCTGAACTCAGCAACCTTTACTTGTGCCACTACCAAATCTATATCTTTTGGCTTATTCCTATAAAGCGTTGGAAGACACTTACCATAATATGCACTCTGTCCCCGATAAAGTACACCATAGTCCTCTGAAGTAGGAAGAAGTATAAAACCTTTACTTCTTGTTAACTTCACTATTTCAAACTTATTCTTGGGTGGAGCAAGCTGTGGATTTTCCGTGTATAAATAAGCTCTTGACCTCTCATATTCCCTTATATCGCTCAACAAATGCTTCGGCGATTCGTAGTGCTGCTCTGGTGGGACAACACATATAGGATATATTTTGTGGGACGAGTTCTCTGTTATATCTCTGACAGACATCTTTGACTGCAAAAAAAGTGTTTATCAATCTTCTTAATAATTTTCATTATAAATTGAAGATATCGAGAAGTCAATGTAAAATCTGAAATATCTTGTTCTTTATATATAGAACTTACCTGGTTCACCGTCGATAAGAAGAGTGAACAAAACTCTAATACCTGTTCAACGAGAATCATATTTACGGTTCTATTTTGATGGTAAAAATTATTTCTATTAATATATTTTACTATGTGTCCGTCCTTAACATCAGGTAAGAAGATTACACTTTCAATTTCATCATTCTCGGTACAACAATCATATATCCATAAAGAATAATCGAAACTGCCATTGTGAACCACCCTATTTCTTAACTCACATATCTCATAAATATATTCAGTGGGATTAAAAATATTCTTACCACTCAGTTTTTTTACGAAAGAGAAAGTCTTTCTGTAAATAACTTTTTCAGAATTTAAACGTGGATATTTGTTGAAAGTAACCGAATCAAAATTATCCAATTCATAGATAACTTTTGTCATGAGATCCATGGAAGAGCATAAATAAATATAAATAGAATATAAATCAGATAAGCGAGAAGTTTCATATAAACTTGTATTACGAACTGCACTTACGTATTGAGTTGTTGATGTTGGATATGTTAACAAGCTATACACTTCACTCATATTACCTTTTACCATTCGAAATCTATCTTGTAAAGCACTTAAAAGATGTGTAAAATCGAAGTAATACAAAATTCGATTCGCCGTTTTACTATTCAGCTTTTTTACAAATTCTTCAAAAACCTCTTTAGACAATGTGGACTCTTCACCATTTCCGGCTTCATCCATCCACATTGGTATTGCTTTCATTATAAAATTATAGTCGAGCTTTTTAAAAACTTTATTTTTAACTATATCATATAAAGGTAGAATACTATTTACACAAGAATCTAATCTCGTATAAGCTTCTTGCAGTTTATTAAACCCATTATAATTCATAGTAGATTCGCTTATCAACATGAATAAATAACACTATTAATTGAAGTAAACTTCATACTTCGTAAAAGTTTGAACGTTTGCGTAATATTTATTCATCTTATTTTCTTTTTGAGACATAACACATACCTCACTTGTGCAACCAAACAGTTGTAAGATAATCACGCCACACCGCTAAGTGAGTGGTGGTGTTTATCTGCTTGCATATCTTCACACCGATATCTACAAGGCTATCCAATGCTTTCTTAATCTCTATGGAGTTTTCCAACTCGTCATCCGTTGATAGTACAAGATCAGGAAAAGTAATGGACAAGACATTAATATTAATGCCATTTTTTAGAGCAAAGGCCTGTGTTGCAACTACAGGTAAGGATTGTTCTTTCAACACCTTGTATAATTCGTCTGCATAATTACAGAATACACCCTTGGCTTTTTGGTCAGTATCACCATTCTCGGTGGGGTATCCTAAGAGTTTTAGTCTTTCAAGACCTTCTGTTGCAAAATACGCACCGAGGAACTTGTCCCAATTTGCAAAAAGAATGAAGTCTTTGTCATGCCTTTTGATGCCAACATGAGCATAATAGATGCTTTCTTCAGTTTCTACCATGCCATTCGAAGGATGGTAAACATCCTCAGCGATGACAACGCGTTTGATAACTTCTTTGAAGTCATTATGGTTAACGATAACATAGTCTTTTTCATCGGGAATAAGAACTCCTGATGTCGGAGTAAGAAAAGGACGGAGATAAAACTGTCGCCAATTTTCCTGAATGTACAGTGGGAAATCTCTGATGTAACTACCAAGATTGAATAGGAGTTGGTTGTCATCTTCTGTAATTTCCAAAGTACGTCTTGCTAAGCACCTTGTTAGTTGAAGTTGTGTCTCCTGTTCAGGGATTGTTGGTCTATCTTTCTTGTTCTTATTGGAGCTATTTTCATCATTATTCTGCTGTATGGAAGCCTCAAGGACAGCTTTGCGCTGACGGACAAGATTTTCAACGACTTGCTGCAATGAAATGCCTTTGGCCAATTTGTTTAGCAGAAGATTGAATTCCGTATCTATAATAGAATCGTCATACCCGCACCCCTGCAGCAAGCCTATCAACAAATCTACTGCACGAGACTTAGCTGTTGCAATGGTTTGCTTATCTGACTCAGCATTATAAAGTCTCACAACATGGAAGTTCCAAATATTAGGCACTGCAAACGTGAACGGTTCACCACCATAGGGATTGGTGACATTGAAAACCATACCTCTGTTGCCGGCTATCTTGGTGAAATAACCCGTGAGACCAGCCAAAACGCCATCAACAATTTTTAGGGTATCATTTGGCACACCTTCCTTTTTGTTGAAAGCATAATCCTTGAATGGCTTATCAAGCTTGACAACATAGTCTATCATGTTGTCATTGAAGTTCATGAACCTGCTCATCTGATCCTCGGGCACTGTCAACGGTTCAGATTTCTGGTTTGCCGTCAATTTTCTCTTGAACCGTATGCTGCCGCTGGGATAATACTCCTTTAAATAAAGAGAAAGTCCTTGATAAGACGCATAGACAAAATCAGCCCCTGCAAATAAGGGTGTCTCGCGATATGGCAGACCTGCATTCTTGCCCTTAGATGACTTTGCCGTTTTTGCACTACCTTTATGGTATTCCTTAACAACCCTTGTAGGACAATAAACTTCCAATATATTTTTGGTATGCTCTACATCCGCTTGCACTGTTCTCTTGAACTTGAGTTCCTGATTGGGCTTGTCAAAAAGAACGATATACCATTTTAGCTCGTTTCTTTCTCTATTGACAGAGATATGTGGTAAGGGTATTCCTTTCGTTCCACTCCTGTCAGCCGCAGGAGTGTTCGATTGTGAACCCGAAAGGCTCGACGGACACTGATCAGGATTAACATCAGCAGTATTCAGGCCGCCATTATGTGGTGAAAAAATTCCGGATTTCAATCCAGTGTTTATCTCTTTCATGCCACAGCGTTCGTTCTAACAGGACTTGCCCCTGTTTCATATGTTCAGTGCAACAGCCCCACCCTCAAAAAGGTTGCATCTATAGCAATGGAG
>Ga0256870_1000232_pt1 | contig 19010 bp, 2 predicted proteins | sample RumenRJG_06RNA_FD_186079 | JGI IMG/M metagenome (GOLD analysis project Ga0256870, IMG submission 186079) | Metatranscriptome of bovine rumen microbial communities from Lethbridge, Alberta, Canada - Rumen RJG_06 (Metagenome Metatranscriptome) | ecosystem: Host-associated > Mammals > Digestive...
ATCTGGTTTTTCTGGTCCCCAATCCCCAAGTCTTAAATTAATTAATTAATTTTATATAATTTATTCAATTATTATTTAATTAATACTAAATTAATTATTAATTATTTAAAATTAATAAAAGTTAATGAGCCTTGCCAATATCCCCATATCTCAATCCTCCACTACACATTTTATCTAAATATTGGTATTTGCTGTTAAAATCATCCTTTTGTTGATCTGTTAAAGAAGTACTAAGAATATTATTTTTTAAAATGCTAAGCTTTGAAATTAAATCTTGGTTACTCTCTCTTCCATACATTTGAGCTTCTAAAACTTGTTGTAGATCATTATATTTAGAAATAAATTCAGAAAAAGAACTAATTTTATCAAAGGTTTCACGCAAATCGAGTTGTGCCTTATTTAATGAGGCTAATTTTTCTAAATGATCTTCAGAATTATATTCAGGATTATATTTATAAGTAATGCTTGGAGTTCCTCTACAATAAGGAGCACCTACTGTTCTATCTCCATCACTTCCAATAATATAGATTGAAACAAATTTATATTGAATGCTAATTTTTTCCATCTTTTTATCACTTTCATCAATACTACCTGTATTTACACTACCGTCAGTGATTATTATTAAATGCTCAAATCCTGAATCTTTTTCATCATTTATAATATCGGCAATTAACTCAGAAGAAGTGCCTCCATGCCCTTCTTTATTATCGTTGAAGCTTCTAAATTCTGATTTATCTATTTTTTTTGATTCGTCATCCCATAAATATATTAAATCTCCGTTTTTATAAAAATAATCAAATATTTTTTTTTTGTAACATTATGGTAAAGAACACATCCTTGTACTGATCCAGAACAATCAATACAAAATAAAGTTTTCATTTTTAGTAAATCATTTTCAGTTATTTCTTTTTTAGGTATTGCTTTAAATTCAGACCATTTATTATAAGTTTTAGTATCAAGAATATAATTAACTCTTTTTGGTCTAAAATCTTTAATCTTACATTGCTCAAAGACTTCATGTATTTCAGGTCTAGCTGTCCAACCAATAATATTTTCATAATATCGATAAGTGCCGTCATTTTGATTGTTGTTTTTTGTGAAATAAAGCGATGTATAACTACAATTAAAAACAATGTCCCCTCTTCCATCTTTGTCAGCAGGATAAAAGAATCCAGCCACGCCTCCATCACTATCTCTGGCAAAAGGGTAAAAAGGTGAATCCATGACTTTATCATAATCAGCATAATCAATTGTATATCCTTCATAATAGGAATTGAGGTTATGTGATAAAATAGATCTTTTCAAATTTTTAAAAGATTGTCCAGATTTATTAAATAAACCTGGAGTTTTTAATTCACCAGATTTGTCTCCTTTTAGTATCTTATCACCTTTATGCTCTCCTTCAAGTTGCAAATCTACTTTAACATTGTTTCCATTTTTATCATATAAATATAAATCCCTTAAAAATAAATTTGCTTGATAAAATAGAGGATCACTTTCAGTCAAGAAAACCAGACTGCCTCCATTTTCATTATATTTATTTATAACTTTCATGAATTCTCCGAGTAAATAAGGATCTGATTTTTCCCCAGGAGGTAAGTTTGGATTATCAGGAAGAATTGGATATGGAGGTCCACATAAAATCCAAACTGCATAGTATTTTCCTTTAGTATCATCATTATCATCAGGTGCAATTATTTCATTTATTGCTTCTTCATAACTAAAAACAATGACAATTTCAACCTTATAATAGTCCGCACATTGTTTTAAACAATAATTAGCTTCTGGAGAATTTTGGCTTAAATATTTCCAATGAACACAAGGATCATCTTCAGGATTCATTTCACAATTATATAAACAAACAAATAATATTTTATGACCTTCCAATAAACCTTCAGAATAAATTGAAGAATTAACACTTGTTGGATTTATTATGGTACCAGAATCGTCATATTCCTCTTTTTCATCATTATAAAAATCACTAAAGGCATCCATTTCTATTTCAATATTTTCTAGTTCCTTAATTAAATAATTATTTATAGATTTACTTTCTTTTTTTAAATTTTCTATAGTTTTAAAAAATAATTTAGATTCTAAAATGCCATATTCCAAGCAACGCATTGTTGAAGTATATTTATCTGTTGATTTTCCAATTAATATAGATATTCCATTAAATAATTTATTCGGATTTCGAATATAAATACTTTGACTGAATAATTTCTTTATTTTTAAAGGATAAAATCCAACTCCAATTCCAATTAATATTGATGTTTGCATGCAGTCAAAAATTTTAATTTTGATTAAATCTAATTCATTTTGTTGATAAAGACCATCAGTTAAAACGAACATATATTTCATAGTATCTTTAGAACCAATTTGTTGTAAATCTTTCGCTACTTTTAAAGCGTTAATAAAATTAGCTTTTAAACATGGACGGGATAATACTTTGAATAAAGATGGTAAAATATTTAATTTTCCTAAAAGTTTTGTTGAAGGAACATCACTACATATTACTATTGGGTTATCTTTGGTGGCAACTATTATATCAACAACTGGTATATTTATTGAAGCAATACTTGAAATTAAGGATCTTATTGTTTGAATAGTATGTTGAAAACTGAAAGAATTTAAGCATGAATAGGAAGAATCTATTATTATAGAAAGTGAATAATGTTTTGTAAATCCTCCTTTTTTTTCTAAGTAAATCATTGGATTTGGGTTATTTTCGAAAAGATATTTAATAAAAGCTGGAATATCTATTTCTGAACCTGTTGTTGATAATACCATTGTTGATGGCTTATTTGGAAAGAATATTTGATCTAAAAGAGGTATATTAATTTTGTTTTTAGGTATTATAAAATTATTTATAAGTTTATTATATTCTTCTTTGATAGAATTAGGAACTCTGCAATTCATAATTTTTCCTGTTTTATTATTATAATAATTTATATCCAATATTTCATGTTTTAATTTGTTATTAAAATGAATTTGAGAAATATTATAAAATATATCTTTATGCGATGAGAGATCATCCAACAGACTATCTTCGATAAATTCCAAAGAATCAGTTTCTAAATCTTCATTATTAGGAATTTCAAATATTGCTTTTTGTGGTTGAATTTTTCCCAATTCATAATTTTGTTGATCAATACTTCTTGATAAAATATTAGTAAACATTTTGATTATACTTTTTATTTTTTTTGGATCGTACTCACTTTGAGCTTTTTCTATTTGGACTTTTGATAAACTTCCATTTGTTTCTTCTATAAATTTATTCCATAATATTTCAAGTTTATCATTTTCATCTTTTGTTAATGAACTTGATTTAATAAAAACAAATCCAAAAGATATATTAGGATCATTAAATAAAAGAGTTTTAAAATCTTTACCAAAAAATAAATTTTCATCCATTCCATCAGTGAAGATGAAAAAAGCAGTGTTTGAATTTATATTAGTAATCCCAGTTATCCCAGAATCATACTTTAAATTATCTATAGCAAAATGTAAAGATTTTGCAAGATTAGTTCTATACCTATTTATCATATAGCATTCATATATTTTTTGTAATTCATATTCACTGTGAGGAGTATCATAATCTTTTATTATTCTTTTAAAATTTTCATCTGAAATTAAGGCAACAGAATACTTCATTCCTATAGCATTTAATCCTTCTGTTAAACCACAAATTAAAAACATATTAAATAATTTACTATCTTTATTTATATATCCACTACAATCAATTAAAATAGATACACCTTCATTTAAAAAAGGAATATCCTTTTCATAAAAATTTTCTAAGAATATTTTTGAAATATATCTAGAATTATCAATCATTTCTTTAATTGTAATTAAATCTGATTTTAAACTTTCTATATTTTTTGGATAGTAATTACTTAAATGTTTATACTCATAATTAAATTTTTCGTTTTCATTAATTTTTTCTATTCTATTCATACATCTTTTTATACCTTCTTTTTCATTAAATAAAAAGTTTTTATTTCCAAAAGGTTCAGGATTTACGGTTTGTGTTGTTGTTGCTTCACTTTTTAATTCCATTATTGGTATGTCTTTTCCTTGTTCTTGATTTTCTTCTATTCTAGATATGGTTGTATTATCAATATTAGAATTGTTACCAAATTTAATTTTAACAAAAGTATTTGAATCTGTTTGACCATAAGAGTTGAATTCATAATTGTCAACCTGCCCATTATTTCCTTGATTATTATTTAAATTTAGTTTTTGATTTAAATTGGAATTTAATATTTTATTTTGAGTATTTTTAGTATCATTTTTATGTATATTTTGAGTTTGAGATGAATTTATATTTGTTTTTTTAGTGTCATTCAAATTATCTTCATTATCATTTATATCATCATTATCTTCTTCATAATTTTTATTATTATTTGAATAATTATTATTTTTGTTATGATACCTAGAATAATAAATATTTAATTCATTTCTATTCAATTTTTCTATTCTATTCCAAATGTATTGAGTCTCTTTATTTTCTAAGGTTTCATACTCTGGTAATCTTAATATTTCATTTGAGTTTTCTTCTTTTTTAATATAATCGAATCCATCTATTCTAAAATCAGCTTTTTTAAGTTTTGATATCATTTTTTCAAATAAATCTAAATATTCATCCAAATATTCACTTAAAAAAGAAAAATCTTTTGGTGAATTTTCGTATGGTTTAAAAGTTTTATACACATTTAATAATAAAGAAAACCAATTTTTAGCTTTTTCGATTTTATCTTTATCATTATTTTTAATATAAATGCTAATATATATTGGTAATATTCGAGTATATTTCTTTGAATCATTAAAAAAGTTAATTAACTTATTCAAAGTTAAATCATTTTCAGGCAAATCTAAATCTGGTAAATCAATGACAGGTGCTGATATCATTGATGAAGCAGAAATTTGAATATTTTTTTCATCTATTAATTCCGAACTATTTAAATTAGAATTTTGATCTGGAATATATTGAGAATAAATATACTTTTTATTATAATGAGTTAATTTGATAGCATTAAAATAACTACCTTTATAAGGTTTTAAAAACTCTTCTTTTTCTTTGCACATTTTTTTCATATTTTTCTCTATGATAGTTTTTTCAGTATTAAAACTAAATTCACCATAAATACGCGGAGATTTATTTTTACAAAAATATTCATTTTTCATTTTTTCTACAACACTATTGAAATTTTCTTGTTCTTCAATATTTCCAAAAATGAAATCTCTAAAACCGTTTGATTCTAACTTTTTTAATCTTTCCGAAAAAACAGAAAATAACGCAACGATAACATGCTTTTTTTTTTCTTCATCTTTAATATTTTTATCTGGTAAAAGAGAGGAAATTTTATTGTTATTATGATATTTATAATTTAGAATTTCAGCTTTTAGTTCTTCAGGAAAAACTTCAATGATATCTTTAATTCTTTTAAATACACCTTCTTGAAATAATAAATTTCCGATTGTTTTCATAGTAATTTTTTTTTCGTTTTCATTTTCTTGAAATTCAAAGACATTTTTAACATTAAAACTTTTGCTATCAAAGTCATAAACACTCTCTAAAGTAGGGTACCAAACTCCATTATATATTCCAATTAAAGGTAGCGATTGAGTTAAGTAGTTTTTATTATTATTCGAAAAAATACCAAAAATTTTACTTAAAAAATTTTTATCCATAGGTTTAATTTCAATTTTTGATTCATTGCTTTTACTTTTAGAAATATCTCCTTTATTGTCAAGTATATAAAACTCATTATTATCATCTTCATCTAATAAAAATTTACAAATTCCATCTTTAACTGTAAAAGGTTTATTTATTTCACTTATTTCATAAGGTGTCACAAATATAATATATTCAGGTCTTATATCACTCAGCATATTTTTGTTGTTTATTCTCTCTAATTCAAAGTTGCTCTTCTGATTTTTTATATAAGTATATAACGGTATAATATCAGGATAATAATAAGTATTAAAATTAATTTCACCTTTATTTTTTTTCAATATAGGTGGAGGTGGTTCAAAAACAACACGACAAGTTTTTATTAAAGATTTTATATTAACTTCTATTTTGACATATTTCATCAAATTATTAATTTCATCAATTTGGCAAGTGATATAAAATTCAATTTCATCGGTAATATCAAATTCATCTTTAATTGATTTATCTATAATTTTAACATTATAACATTGAAGTTGGATTTTTCCTTTATAAGATTTTATATTTTTAGGTAAGCTGATTTTGAAAAATATTTTTTGTTCTTTTCCTAATTGTTCTTCGCCATAATAGACTTTTAAATTTTTTTCAGCTGCTTTAGAGGGGTTGTTAAAATCATATGCAAAAATTTTATATTTAAAGGGAACTATTTTACATTTTAAATGAAGAGGTATACTGATTTCATTAGTAATATTAATATTTAATCTTGTACTGATTAATTTAGGCTCAAATTTTTTTGTAAATGACTCATCCTCATGGATATATTCTTTGGAAATAATTAAATCAAAATTATTTTTATTATTTATTTTTATCTTAGGTTTGTTTGCATTATTATCATCATTACTTTTTAAAAAAATTCTAAAATTATTTTCTTTAACTTCATTTAAAAATTCTATATTAAATCTAATAATTTCATTTTCTTCTAGAAATGTCGTACCCAAAAGTAGTATATCACTATTATGTATAATCAAATCATAATCAAGACATTCTATTTTTATTTTAAAAGAAGATAAAATAAATTTAAAATCGCATGATAATTTTGTTTTTGCTAAATTATTATTTCCAATTTCTAAATCAAATTTGAAATTAAATTCTTCATCGGTATCTTTATTTTTATATGGTATATTAATATTAATTTGAAATAGTTCATTTGCGGCAATTTCACTTTTTACATAAACATATTTTTCATACTTTTTATCTATAGATAATATTTTAGGATACAAATTTTCATTGATCATTGACAAAATATTGACCGATATATTTCCTTTAATTAAAGATGATATAAATAAACCAAAATTTCCTTCTATTTTTTCTTGACTACAAATGACTTTTCCATTATCTTCAATAATTAATAGGGTGGATAAATATCTTGAATTTTCATCAATCGATTTAAAACTAAATTGTAAATTTTTATGAGAAATAATATTTTTTATCTCGAAATTTTTTAACATTGAATTTATCGCCATTTCATCGCTTTTATATGAATTAATAAAATCTTTTATATGATCATTAATGTATAATTTAAAATTTTCTAATAAATTTTGTTGTTGAAGAAAATAACTTTTAATATCATCCAACTTGACATTTATTTCCTTAATTTCATTATTATTATCAGAAACGCTGCATTTAAGATATCTTGAAATATTGTTTTGTTCACTAGTTAATTTATCAATTTGATTTAATATTAAATCACAATCTATTATATTATTGTTGGATAAATTATGTATATATTTTGAAAATACTAAATTATCTTTGTTGAAATCTTCTAATAATGAATATAAGCGATCAACAAGCGCACAATCATTTAAACCTCCAAAATAAATAAACTTTTTATTATCATTATTTTTTTCTTGATTTTCAAAATAGTTTTTGATATCTTCTTTTTTTATATTTTTTATATCTCGATTAATCTTATCTTTAATATTATTTATTTCGTATTTTTCAATGAATAGTTCTTCTTTATTCACAGTTAACTTTGCAGAAAAATGTTGTTGTTTATTCCTAATGGTTTTATTATAATATGTTTTATTATAATATATAGAATATATAGATTGTTTGTTTTTGCTTTTATAAATATCTTTACTACTTTTACTATCCTTAAATAAAATCTTGATATTATAATTTTTGCTATTTGGGATATAAAAAATAACTTCTTTGTTATCTTTCTTTAATAAAGTTTTTAAATCAATTTCTTTTTTGTCTACGCTTTGACCCAATTCTATAGAAAATTTAATTTTTGTATCATCGATAAATTTTTCTTTATTTTTTGGTGTTTTATTTGTTTCTGTTTCATTAGTTTCATTATCACATTTTAAAATTATTTTCTGATAATTATAATTGGTTGTATTTTGAGGTCTAGGTTTGACGAATTTAAAATTATCTTTTATTTTTACTTCCAATTTTTTCAATTGTTCAATCAATTTTTGAAAAGCATAAAATTTTTTCGTTTTATTGAAAATTATTTCATTAAATTGTTCAAGTTCACCCAACATTTTGTCATATTCATTAAAATCTTTTTTTATATTTTGTATTTTTTTGCCTACTTTAGTTTGGATATCATCCTTCAATTCTTTATCATTATCATTATCAATTTTTTCTAATTCTTTATTAATTTCTTGTTTTAATGAATCATAAAACTCAAGAAATTTATCACTGTTCCCACTAGATATATTATTGCTATTTGGTTTTGTTTCATAAAATTTAATTAAATCACAATATTCATTGCTTTGAAGAAAATTATTAATTTTTTCATCATAATTATCTTTAATTTTTAACTTATGAAATTCCCCTGGATTTTTAATTATTTTAATTAAATCACTATCCTTAGATAGTTCCATATTAAATAGTTCTTCTAATGTATTATTAAAACATCGATCAATTAATTGATTATTAAACTTTACTATATTATCTTCGATTATAGATGAAATTTCTGGTTTTAATATTGGTATTTTATCTATTTGATGTAAAATAAAATCATAAATATTTCTTATCTTTTTTGAGTATAAACTTCTATTATCAAAATTTTTTATGCAAAAATTAAGCCATTGAGTTTCTAATTCTCCATTTTTATCTTTTATAATTTCAACTAATTTATTTTTTAAATAATCCGTTTCCTTTTCCGAAATTATTTTGGACAATTCATTAGATTCAATATAATAATCTACTTTAATATTATTTTTTTCACTTAATAATCTTAATAAAACTAACCAATAAGGAATTGAATCAGAATCTTCATTTAGTTTTGTGTAAAATTCTTTTATATTATCATAAATGATTTTATAATTATTTAAAATATAAATTAAATTTGGAAATTTAGTTGTATAATTTCTATCTTCATACCACTTATCATTTTCAAAAATTAGCATATCTTCAAAATTTAATTTTTTCTTTTGATTTTTATTTGACAGATCAATTTTTCTTGCAATTTCTAATGTTTTCCTGAATATTTTAATAAATTTTGTTGTTGGCTCTTCTTTTTGAAATTGATTCAATATATTGTCTATATCTTTTTCAAAAACTTTGAAATCTTTGATACTTTCTTCATCAAATATTTCTTTGGATAATATATATATTAATTCGATTGCGGTTTTTTCCGCGTTTTTTCGACCGTAATCTTCCTCTAATATTTTACCTATTTTTCTCGTTAATATATCAAGTGTATTTTTGGTTTTTATCTCTTTTAAAATAGGCCCAATTTCTGTTTTATATTCATCATTTTTAATATGGGTTCCAAATTGAATATATAATAAAACTATATCCTTTGGTTTAAATTGAGGAATATAAATTAAAAAATTATTATCTTTTTCTTTTTCACGAATAAAAAAATAGTCATTCTTATTGAATACATCAATATCATCAATCATTATATTTTCCATAAGCTCATTTATTTTATCAGTGCAACTGAATAAATATTCTTCTAGATCGTCTTTTATCATTTTCATTATAAAATAACTATTTAAAGTCGAATAAAGTAAATTAAATTCGTCTTTAGTTAATTCTTCTTTTGAAATTACTAAATTTGACACAAATTTCATTTCTTCATATTTTTGTAATGTCAATGTGGGTTCAAATTTATTATCATTATTTTTATTATTTATTTTAATATTATCAATAGCATGTTTTATTTCAGAATACCAAATTAGATTTTCCAGAAAAAAAGAAGTTTTTGATTTTTTTAAATTTTCATCTTGGGGAATATAAGGATAAAATGATATATTATTATGTTCATTATCATCTACAAGGTTTTTAGTTTCTTTTTTTAATTGCTCATATTTCTTATAAAAAATTTCATGATCATTTTCACTGAATTCATCTTTTAATAATAAATCAATTTTATTTATTATTGAATTAATGTAATTCTCGAGTTTTTCATTTCCACTTTGATTTATTAATTTTTGAAAATCTTTTCTTAATTTTTCAAATTTTTCCTTTAATTCCGATTTTTCTTTTTCTTTTTTATCAGCTGCCATTTCGTTTTCAATTGTTTTAATTAAATTATCATATTGATCAACAATTTTATCTTGCTCTATTTCTTGTGTTAAATAGTTTATATTTTTAAAATAATCTTTTTCTTTTTTAATTTTTGTATTTAAAATATTTAACTTTTCCTCATATTCTGCTTTTTTTTTTAACTTTTCGATTTGTTTATCAATATATTTTTTATTTGTCTCTAAATTCAAAATAATTAAATTATCATTATAAAATTTTAATGATAAAATAAATTCAATAAATTCATCTTTAGTAATAATTTCGTTACCATTAAAAAATTCTACCAATAATTTAAATATCTTTTGTTCATATTTTGTTAACAATTTATATAAAGATTGAACCGATTTAGCTCTCATATTGTATATAATCATCAAGAACATGCTGACACTAGATAAATTTTCACCTTCAAACAAATTTGATATTTTGAAAAATTTATAGAAAATTTCATTATTCTTCAATTCAAACTTTTTATCTTTATAATGATTATAGATTCTCCTCACAAAACCATCATCAACTGGTTGATCTGCATCTAATATTTTATTAATAATATTAAAAAACATATACTTATATTTTTTGTTGGATTCATCTTTAATTTCTATAGTACAATTTTTTATTTTACATTTTGAATTCACTGATAAACTTAATTCATTTGAAGTGAAAAAAAATGTTAATTCCTCAAAACAATTATTATTGTTTGAGCCCAAAAATTCAAATTTCTTTTGATTATAAAATTCTATTTTAAAAAATTGATCTTTTACCATACATTTTAATATTAATGGTAGCCAAAACACAATTTCTTTTAAATCACCATCAAGAAATTTATAATAAGGAATAAATACTGTTATATATTTATCTATTTCCTCAATATGATTTTTTTTATTAATTATATATTCTATTAAATTTATAAAAGAATCCATATCAGGTTTTTTAACTATATCTGCAATTAAATTTAAAATTTCTATACATAATTTATTTTCTAAGTAATCATCCTCTTCTTCACTTGCTCTACTTGTAAATTCTTTTTTTATTATTGCTGGCAAAATTTTTTTTTCTATAAGTTGTTTTAATAATTTAAGTTGGAAAATAGGCAATTTTAAATCTTCAATTTCTGATAATTCAGGTTCTAGTATTTTTTTATCATTATTATATTGATTTATATTTTTATTATTATTCAAAATATTTTTTAAAAGCTTATATACTACTGAAATTTGATTATACTTATTAAGTAATTTTTCGTTTAAATTTGTTTTTTGGCCTATAATTACTAATGTTGATTCTATATGCCTTAGAATAAAATTTATTGCTCCCAATTTAGTATCAAAAGTATTTGTTATGAATTCTCCAAAATTAAATTCATATGTTTTAGTTTTTACAACGGCAATTTGTATTTCTTTAAGTTGCTCAAGCAATTTACTATTATCAGAACGTAAACTATCGTCACTATCTTTTTTATAGCTGTCAATTTCTTTTTTGAAATTATTTATAATTTCTACTCTATATAGAAAGCTTTTTGAGTTATTATTAATAATTTCTTTTTCTATATAAGGTCTGGCATATAATTTATCAATTGCTACAGTTATAATTTTGGATAAATCAAAATTTTTCTCGTTTTCATTTTTTTTATTAATTATATATTTTACAGCTCTATTTATAGTTCTAGATGTAAAAATAGAATCTCCTTCAAAATATTCTTTATTTTCCAAACTTTTTGTTTTTGCCAGCATATGAACATTGGCTAATTTACCACCTAATTGATTTGCAATTTCATATTCTATATTTGAATTAAATAAACTACCATAATATATTTGAGCACATGATTCGTAATTATAATCGTTGGGAAGTAAATTAAAAGATAAACATCTATTTTCTAAAATAGGGTCTAAAAATTGATTATTTTTTGAATATTTTTGATTATAAGTCATCAATAAATTAAAATTTTGGTGTATCAGTTTAGTATTATTATCATTTGAATTTGATAAAATTTCTATCGAATATTTCGGAGAACCTTTTGCATTAAATAAATTTATACTTGGTTTATCAGAGCATAATGGTGCCATTATACTCAATAAATCTGAAGTGGAAAATTGTATATCTTCATATAAAAACCAAGAACCATTTATTAATCCAGAAGAAGTTTGTGATTCTTTTTCTTTGAATCTTCCCTGAGGACTTATAATTGTGTAAATTTGTGATTTTATTTTTATTAACTCATTTTTATAATTTTGAAATCCTTTATCATCCATGATTTTATCTAATAACAAAAAAAATGAATTAAAATCTGAAGGAGTCCATTTTTTTTCGTCATTTGGAATATTATCTGTTATATTGATATTATGAGGCTTTAAAATATCATTTATATTTGAAATAAAATTTTTAATTAATTTTACTTCACTTTTATTTAGATTATCTTCCAAAATACTTTGACCTGTAAAGATACTAGGAGTAATATCTTGATTCATTTGGTAAGTAAGTAAATCTGCACCTAACATTTCTGAAAACAGAATCGCACAATGAGTTTTTCCACTGGCTGTATCACCTTTGATGATAGCTTTACTTTTAATAGCCCAACAACATGATAAAAATAATAAGCACTGTTTTTGTTGAGAAGTTAGAGTATTTAATTTTTTTTTTATTTCATAAATATTTATTTTATCTTTATTTATTACTTTTAATTTTAAGGGTTCTCCTTGAATTAAATCACTTTTAATAGCTAACTCTGTTTGAGAATCATTATATTCAAATGATGGAACAAAATCAAATCCATTAATATTTAGCTTTTCTTTCAATTCTTTAATAACCTCTTCTTCTTGGGTTCTATAATAGAATATAATATTATCAACTAATTTTTGACTAAAAGATTTATACGTGGCCGCTCTTAATTTAGCATATTTTTTAATATCATTAAATGTTAATAATTGTCTTGATTTCATATTTTTTAAAATTTCATTAACTGTTTTAAATTTCTCTAAGAAATATTTTGCTTCAATATTTTCTTCTTCTTTTTTATGCTTATGAATTATATTTTTATCTCCAACAATATTATTTAATAATTCATTTTGGTTTATTTCTTCTTCCAAATTTTCATCTTCTTCCTCTTCTTCATCTTTATTTGGATCTTTTTCTTTTGGTGGATTTGGAATGTATTCATTAAATATTGCGTTGGCTACTTCATTGATATTTTCTTCAGGAATCTCTCCTATTTTATGATATATAGTGGAGTATAAAAGAGAACTTGGTAATTTATTTCTTATATCAGAATTAATATCAGCATTAATAACACATATTATATTTAATGTTGGCTTATTTATAATAGTACCATCAGGCAATAAAACAAATTTTTGATGTCTATCACTTATATTTGCAATTTTTTCTTTAACGGCATCGCTTGCATTTTGCAAATCATTAAATAATATTATAGTTTTATCATCATTTTCTTTTTTTAAAACCTTTAATAAATCAGTTTCATTTATTTTAATAACTGTTGTATTTGTCTTTTTATCTTTATCCACAATAACTTTTCCCAATAAATCTTCTTCTTTAGTAGAACTTGATAATTGTATAACTATTAATTTAAATCCTAAAATTTCAGCCATATATTTTATTGCCGTTTGTTTTCCTTGTCCAATTTGTCCTTCAATTACAATGGTTGAATGAATAGATAAAACTAAATGAATAATATTTATTAATTCTACAAATTTTGAAGTAAATGCTGGCCTTATACTAGTGTTATAATTCTTTTCACAACGAATAAAAGCATTTGTTATAAGTGATTTTATTCCACAGAAATTACTATTATTTTGCTCTATAAAAATAAAAGGACTATTTCCAGTACCAAAATCTATTTGAATTTGATTGTCTTTATCATCTTCAAATAAATATTGATATAATCTATCATTTATTTCTTTATATGATAAACTATCGTTTGAGCAATTATATTCAATGATCGATTTTAAAGTTACATAATATATAAATTGCCTATTAATATAATATTCAATTTGTTTTTTTGTAGAATCTTCTTCACCTAAATTTTTATTCATTTCATTAAGCAATTCAATAGCATTAATGAGAAGTTTAATAGATATAGTTTTATTAAAATTCATTTTAAAAAATCTTGCAATTCCTATAAGGTATTTAATATCATTTGATGTTAGTGTATTTAATTGATTTTCACTTCTGTAAATTTGTAAAACTTCTTCTAATTCTTCGAATTCATATTCCTTTGTATTTATAACAGTCCATCTACTTAAAACAGCTTCAGAAAAATTTTTTGTTAAGGAAGTCGCAAAAAATCTGATAAAATCAACTGGTTTTTTGCTTATTAATTTATTATCTTGTGTTGTTAGAGTATTAAATCTATCTTCATTTAATGTTAAAGTTCTCATTCCTGTAAATAATTCATTAAATCTTTCTAAAGTAGTTGTTGGAATTTTGTCGAAATTTCTGAGATCTAATGAATTTCCACTTAGGATAGCAGAAGTGAATAGTCCTGGCTTGAATTCTAATTTTATACTATTTAATATATTATTAGAATTTATTTCTTTATTTTCTATCACTATTTTTAATTTGCCATATAATCTTTTTACCAAATCTTCAAAAACTTTTCTTTCTTCTTCTTTTTTAAAAAATTTATCTATATCATCTTTTAATTTTTTCATATCTAATTTTCCTTCTTTTAACTCCTTTAAATATTTTAATTTTATTTTTTGAAAACAAATATCACAAATTAGAGATAAATAAAATGCTTTAACTTCCTCTAGATTAAAGAATCCTGTTGCTCCTAATAAAGCGTCGATACTAGATTCTTCATTTAATGTAATAATTTTAACATCTTTAATCAATAATTCAACTAAATATGTTTTATACCCTGAAGGTCCTATTAATAATATTGGCTCAGTTTGTGCACATAATAAACAATTGAATAATGAATTTAATAAAGAAGGTATTTTATTCAATGAACTAATATTATTTGCTAATTTTATATTATTTAATTTGAATCTGATCCTGGTGTTCCATTTTTTTAAAATAAAAAAATTGTTATCATATTTTATTCCTGGAGTTGAAAAATAAGTGTTCTTAAGTTCCTCAGTTTCATTGGTTAATTGAAAGCAATCAGCTATTAATGATAAAATTTCTTCAAAAGAAAAATTAACAGACTCGTAATCTAAATAAGATATTACATAAAATAAAACATTTATATACAATGAACAATTTTCAAAATGAACTCGACTAAATTCATTCTTGTTAGCTTTTTGTTGTTCAGCCATTCTATTTATTATATTTTCCAAATTTCTAATTGACCATGCTTCAGCAGAAGCCAAATTACCATCTTCTCTTCTTTTATTAAGTTTTATCATAAAATCTGCTAATTGTTCGATTTCTTTATCTGAAATATTATCAGAAACTTCACCATTATAAATTGAATTTTTTATATTAATACATATATTTTTTATATCATCAACTTCAGCAGTTGGGTACTCTAATCTAACTAACTTTAAAGCTAATTCATGAGGAGTTGTGTTTCTTCCAGTAGTTCCTTCATGATTTTGATAAGCTCCAAACCAAAAATTAGGATCAATCTGTATTGGAGTATGAAGGCCTGGAATATAAATAGGTCTGTTTCTTATAGTATTAAAAATAGGAATCAAAGACATCATTGTACTATTTGAAGAAAGATTCATTTCATCGGCAATAAATGTTTGACCTTTTAAGGCTGTTTCTGTCAGAGGACCATCAATTAATTTTATTTGACCGTCTATTAAAGTTTCTGCACCAAATATATCAGAAGGATTAGTCGATGAATTAAAAGCATATTTTTTATATTGTCCATCTAAATTTTCTATTTCAGTCCTTATCCTTGCTAGACATTCAGCTCCTGCCGTTTTTCCAACACCAGGAGGGCCGAAAACACAAACAGGAATATTCATGGCGCAATATAAATATAAAGAAATCATATAATTTTCTATTTTAGGTATTCCAAAGAAAAAATATTTTCCACCCGGATCTTTTATTAATTTTTTGTTCAAAATATAAGTTTTTATCTGATCGTTAACTGTTAATGCAGAGATATCCGCAAAAAGCATATCATATACTAATTTTATCATAGACTTAACATCTATATTTTCAGGGTTTATTTTATAAATAAATAAAATGGATGATCGAATAAATTTTTCAAGATTATTCATATTCATTTTAATATCATTATCTTCATTATATTTTTCATAATATTTTTTTAACTCCATACAAATATTTTCATCTCTAATTATATTATCAATTATTTTTTCCTTGTCTGAGATCTTATTTAATAGTTTTTCTTTTTTGTGTAAATAATTGTTTTCATTATTTTGATTATTTCCTTTATTTTCAATATCATTTTCAATATCATCTTCAATATCATTTTCAATATCATTTTCAATATCATTTTCAATATCATTTTCAATATCATTTTCAATATCATTTTCTAGTTCATTTTCATCTCCATTTTCATTATTTTCAATTTGTTCAACTTTATTTTCTTCTAAATTTAGTTCATTTTTATCTTCTAATTTTTTCGGATCAACTTGTGAATCATCCTTCATTGATAAATTATTATTTTTTTCTAATTTTTCAAATCGTTTAATGATGTCATTTTTATTTTTTTTTAGTTCATTTGTAACATTATTCATACATATTTTTATAAGTGATATTAATTCATCCTCTGTAATTAAATCTAATTGATCATTAAGTATTTTTATATCCATTCTTGTAGCGAATGCTGGAGATAACTTATTTATATCTGATAGTAATGTTGTACAAATAAGCCTAAAATTTTTGTGGATATAAACTTTTTGCTCATTAGGATTATTAGGATTATTTAAATACCGATCTTTACCATCATATTTTCTGTCTAAAATATCATTCATAAACTCCAAAACTGAAGATTGCAATTCATGGATTCCTAAAAGAATTAATGGCTTCCCTTCTTTTATTGCTTTTATTAAAGGACCATCTTGCCATTTTATTAAATCTTCACTTTTATTATTGGAAATTCTTTGTTTCCCTATTAAATCTTCAACTTTACTACTTTTGGTACAATATACTATATAAACATTTTCTTGTTTTTGGCCTTCATTTATTTTTTCAGAATTATCTAAAGAATTATTATCAGGATTAGATTTATTTCTATCATTATTTTCCTTATTATCTTCATATTTATCTGCAATATATTCATTGAAATAATCAGCTAATTTACATGCCAATAGTTTTTTCCCGGTTCCACTATTTCCAGCAATTATTGGATATCTACCATGTTTTAAACTAAATACGCAAGTTGATAATAATTCTATAGTATTTTTATTTAAAAATAAATCTTTTGGAAATGTTTCTTTTATTTTTTTTTCTTCTTCATCAGAATTATAATTTTGGAAACTTTCATACTTAAATAATACTTTTTTCATTTCTTTTTTTATATCTTCAGTATATCTAGCTCCATAAATATTCATAATTGTATAAGTGGGATCTTCTCCCTCATTAATTATATTTAATACAGCAAGAATATCTCGTATAACTAAACATGCCACATCATCTTGAATTTTTTCATTCTTAGACCATTCCATATGAAAAGAAATAAAATCATCAATAAATTGATCAAAATTTTCAAGTTTTTTATCCACACCAAATGCTTTAGAGGCTCCCTCAGCAATAGCAAACAATTCTTCTTTTTTCATTTCAGGAAATTCAATAGAAATAAATTTATTTTTAAAGCTTTCAGGTAATTCTTGTCTTGTTCCGGAGAATTTACCTTTACTCGGATTCAAAGTTAAAATAAAGCAAAAATCTTCAGGAACTACGATTTTTTTGAGTTTTCCTTTATCCTCATAAATTAAAAAACCACAGTCAATCATTGCTTCTAAAGCCTGTAAAACTTCAATTGGAGCTAGATTTGCTTCATCTAAAAGAAACACTGAGTTATTTTTTTTTAAGGCTTGTAATAATGGTCCTTCAATATATTTTATTCCTGCAAATCTATTTTTATCTCCTTGACAGGTGAACTTTAAATTTGGAAATTTTGTGTTTTCACTACAATTATATTTAATTAAATTTTTTTCTAATAAATTGCAAATTGCTTCTGAAAGATAAGTTTTTCCTGTACCAGTTGGACCTGGAATTAATATATGAAAACCGTGTTTTATACAAAAATATAATAAATTTAATCTTTGTTTTGTATTATCTGAAAGTATGAAATTTAAAGAAGTAAAAAAATCTAATGTAGATTTATTTGCAAAATCGATTTTATCATCATGTTCAATTTCCTTAAATTTTGTTTGGTCATCTTGATCAATTTCTTTAATTTTCTCTAAATTTATTTCAATATTTTGGATTTGGTTATCATCGATTATTGATTCATCTATTAATCTAACAAAGGAATCATTTTTAGCTTGATCATTTTGTTCATTTGAACTTTTTACCGCCTCTTCATTATCTTCATTATCTGAGTTTGAATCACCTTTTTCAGATTCATCTTTTATTGATTCATGATTTTCTTTGTCTATATTATTGATTTTATTCATTTCTTTATTATCTATGAATAAAGATTCTTCATCAATATTAGACTTAGGAATTATGGAGATATCTGGTATACTTTCATTGTTTTTTATATTAAAGCTTTTTTGAGCATCATTCATTTTGTTTGGTATGATAACCCCTTTTAGCTCACTTGATTCAACATTCGTTCCATTTAAATCTTCACTATTTTCCATATTATATTTAAATTAAAAAATTTTGACCCAAATATATACTAAATAAAAATTATAATTAG
>Ga0256870_1000234_pt1 | contig 18837 bp, 22 predicted proteins | sample RumenRJG_06RNA_FD_186079 | JGI IMG/M metagenome (GOLD analysis project Ga0256870, IMG submission 186079) | Metatranscriptome of bovine rumen microbial communities from Lethbridge, Alberta, Canada - Rumen RJG_06 (Metagenome Metatranscriptome) | ecosystem: Host-associated > Mammals > Digestive...
ATTACTTTCCTATGGAGTAAATTGATATTCGGACTTCATATATTGATTTATAATGATGTAAAATAAAACTGAAAGGATGTAAACAACGATGTCAGATAACTTATCTAAAGTGAAGCTGACTCCCGAAACAAGACAATCAATCGGTTCTGCATTGATGAATTATGTATCTTCTATTCCTGATGGAGAAGAAGTTGAAATGAAATTTCAATGTAAGGATGAAGATGGTATATCTCATATTAGTTTTGAGTCAAAAAAGAAATCAAAGACTCCAGATTTAAAACGAAATATGGAACTTACTAAAAACCGATTGAATGTTTCAATAGGGGGTAAGTGATATATGAATAATGATGTAATGAGTAGTGTTCATGAATTAAATGAAGCACTCAATGATATGATGCGACGATTCAATGATGCGATAGAACAATTAGCCGAATCATTAAGGAAAATATTTCAAGAGTATATCCATAATGAAGAAGAAGCTAAAGTTATATCTAATCAGAAAGATCGTCGCATTTTTGCGTTTGGTGAAAAATCAATACATGATAAGAAACCTAATACAAGACCTCTTGGACGATCTACGCTAATGGTTAGATGTAGAAACAGTTGTTAGAAAGGAGGCATAATATATGGTTAAAATATTTTAGAGAGTTGACATTTGGAGGTGGTGCTAAATGAACCCAAGATTAAGATTCGATGTCAATAATCAAACAATAAAGAGAGTTGACGATTTTAAGGTTGTAGCGAATAGTAGAAATTATCTATATGCGGAGTTTAACTTCTTAACTGATGATTGGGATGGTAAAACAAAGACAGCCTTATTCACGAGCAACAAATTGACAAAACAAGTCGTACTTGATAACAGAAATAGTTGTTTAGTACCTTGGGAAGTGTTACAAAAGGAAGGATTCCTTGAGGTATCATTATTCGGTGGAGACTTGATAACTGTTAATGTTGCTAAAGTACGAGTCAATGAATCTGGGTATAGGGAAGGTACAGAGCCTGAACCACCGACGCCTGATGTTTACTCTCAAATTATTGAAGATGTTGACAATGTAAAACAAATGGTTGCTTATATTGATGCAAAAACTCAAATAGCAACTGATGATGAAGTAGATGAAATGTTAGATGATATATTCAATAATAATTCAACTACTGATGATTAATTCAATTTGAAAGGAGAATAAGATTATGAGTTACGATCTTACAAAACTTGCGAAACTGAAAGCGATTCAGTCTTTGGCACAGGAAGTACATACTAACTATGCAAAGAAGTCTGAATTGCCTACAAAGGTATCTGACCTTACAAATGATTCAAATTTCCAGACACAGACACAGGTTGAGAGTGCAATCTCGGCAGCAGTAGCAGGATCATTGATTCCTGGAGGATCAGTTACATTTGCTAATCTGCCTGAATTGAGTGCGACAGTTAAGAATCATATCTATAATGTATCTGATTCATTTACAACAACTTCTGACTTCATTGAAGGTGCAGGTCATGATTATCCTGCAGGAACAAATGTTGCTATTATCGATGTTGGAACAGAGTCGACTCCTGCTTATAAGTATGATACATATACAGGAACATTCGACTTCTCTGGATTCGCTACAAAGGTATCTGGAGCAACTTCTGGAAACTTCCCTGCATTGGATTCTGAAGGTAACCTTACTGATTCTGGATATTCTGCACAGGACTTTGCAGGTGATATTTCTGGTAAGGCAGACAAGGTTTCAAATGCTACAAATGGAAATTTTGCTGGTCTTGATGCAAATGGAAACCTTACTGATTCTGGAAAGTCTGCAAGTGACTTTAATAAAGTTCTTGTACCGACTGAAGGAGATGGTACTGTTACAGTTGATGGTACTTCAAAAGCGATTGTTTATATTGCTACTGATGCAGAAGTTACAGAGATGCTGAACGATATATTCAATCCATCAAGTGGAAGCTGATCGTTAAGTAATCGCTGAAAGAGCAGGAGGTTGGATATATGTCTGTTGACTATACAAAACTATCGAAACTGAATGCTCTCCGACAGACTGCCATTGCTTGCAGGAATCATGCGATATCTTATGTTAGTGGAAGAATAGGTGAATTAGCTGGAACAGTTGTTGAGGCTTTAGAGGAACTGAATGAAGTCAAGGCTGATAAATCAGATTGTATGGTTCAAGAGGTATTATATACTAATTCCAATTTGAATTATACTGACTTCACAAGTCGAACGAATGGAGATGGCTTATTAAGTAAATCACTGAAAACACATTCTGGTGAAACACCTATTTCAACCATTGACTTAGGAAACGACTATAAGTCAGAGACATTCAAGCGTTATAGATATGTCTTGTGTACGATTTTAACATTGGACAATCAGATACAAACGCTATATATTGATTTGAGTGCTTTGCTGAATATTCCATATACATCGAATTCGACATTCATAGATACATCATATCAAGATTGTAATGTCCGAATATACAAGGCTAACTCATACGCTTGGAGCGATACAACTAATGTGAATGTTAAGGTTGATGTTAAAAACGGATACCTTTTAAGATTGTCTGGTATGGTTGGTGTTGAAAATGAAGAATCAGAATCTTGAGTATTATGATTGGCATGAACCTAAAAATCAGACACATGAACATTTCTTGTTGAAAAATATCGCAAGAGTATATCTGGTGGACAGAGGACTTACTTATGTTGGGACTGAAATATATGTTCCTGGACTTGATGATGAAATATCAAATAAGAAGTTCGTAGACTGTGTTGGTGTAGATAAAAGGCAGGAGTACACCTATGGAATAGAAGCTAAAGTATCGAAATCAGATTTCAATAATGGTTATTCGACAAGATGTAATTACAATTATATAATATGTCCAGATGGTTTAATAGAACCTAATGAATTACCCGATTATGTTGGTCTTATTTATGTTGATCTTGAGAATGTGGTATTTATTACTAATTCAAAAGAAAAACGGATACAAGGCTTGACAATGGTTAAGAAAAGCAAGTTCCATGTGAATGATGCTTATTGGATATATGAGGATGGTGTTAAAACAGATTATTATAGTGATGATATGATGTTTGCATATTCTCAAAGAGTTGTTGAATACATCAATCGATCTAACCTAAATGAATTATTATACCATACGAACTATGTACCGAAAGCAAAATATACTTCTGGACGTAGGCGATGGAGATGAATTTTATATGATGCATAAGGAGCGATAAGAAATATGTTTGATTCGGTTATAGACCAAATCATTGAGAACAGTTTCTACGCACCAGATATGAAAAGGCGAGCACAATCTGGAGACTTGTCAAGTATATTTGCTGATATGGTTATGAACCCTAATCGGTATGATGTCGGTGACATTGGTGAATCCTCGATTAGTATAAATGTTGATCCACATGAAAGGACACAGTTGCTACCGAGTGAATGGGCAATGAAATACAGATACATTAAAGGAAAGCCAATGTCATTTGACCGACATCGTTTTCAGATACCAATCATCAATGATATGTCGCCGAAGATTGTGGTAGAGAAAGCGGCACAGTTAGGACTTTCAGAGATAATGCTAACGAAAGTATTTTGGTGGAGTGATTATCATGTAGGTAGAAGTAATATCATTTATACATTCCCGACATTCTCTGATATGTTGACTTATGCGACGGCTCGTATTGAACCAATCATAACTGATGCGGCGATTATAAAACCCGATGATTATGGTTTCACTCCAGATATGTTGCTTGACGAAGAGACTTACATATCAACTATGATAAATATAAACAATTCACAGATGAAGAAAATCCGTGATGTGTTTGTATTCTTAAAAGGTACAATTAGTGATAGGAATGCAATATCAGTTGACTCAGATTGGAATATACATGATGAGGTAAACTTTTCCGATCAGACAGTACTGAACAAATTCCGTTCCAGATTGGGTGCTGAAACATCTATGGGATGGGAATATGACTTTAGTACACCAACGATTCCTGGATATGGTGTTTCGGAGATATTCCAAAAATCAGACCAGAAACGATGGTATATTAAATGTCCTCATTGTGGAAAACGACAGCATATGGAATTTGAAACTCATGTAGTTGATATTCCACGAAAAAGTTTCAAAGATAAACAAGAGTATATGTATATATGCCCGCATTGTAAGAATGAAATAACACATGATACAATTATTCAAGGTGAATTCATTCCAGAGCGTTTAGATCAAAAAGAGTATTCTGGTTATCATATAGACAAGATGCTTGTTAAATCAGCAACCGCATTGATGGAGTCAAAAGACTCATATAGACGTGTTGCAGACTTTTATAACTTTGATTTAGGACGTGCATATACTGAGCGTACAATTTCATTATCTGAAGAGATTATAAGAGATTGTATGCTAAAGAATTTACAATTTTGGGGATCAGCAAAACCGGAAGATGGTGTAGTGTTAGGATGTGACCAAGGTGATACACTATGGGCGATATTTTCTCGTAGGAACCCATTTACAGGAAAACGACAAATCATCTATATGGAAGAGATTGATGAAAAGGAATGTGCTAATAATGATCCGTTTGCAAGGTTGGACGAACTAATACAACGATATAATGTGCAATGTGGAGTCATTGATATGAATCCTAACAAGAATGATGTTCGTAAATTATGTTTACGATATCCTGGAAAAATATTTATGGCGACATACGCGGCATATAAGGGAGAGATAATTACTTTCCCTAATATTGAGAAAGGTGATATGGTTGTTAATATTGACAGAACAGAAAAGTTCAAAGAGACATTCAATCATCTTTATATAGGATCGGTAGAGATACCATCTGGAACAAGTATTGGTGAAGTATTTATTCAACATTTATGTAATATCAAGAAACAATCGTCTAAGGACGAGGCAACATCTGATATAAAGGAATGGTTCGAAGCAATCGGACCTGACCATTTGGCTCATGCGAACCTTTACAACGAAGTTGCTTATGAGTTTTATGAATCAGTTCTTCAATCAGAACAGAAAACAAGACCTATGGCAACTAAAGGAATGCCACATTGGAATAAATCGCATGAACTTATTAAACAGGATTCTTCTAAATTACAAGGTTATGGAGATCCGAGCAATCCACAAGTTGTTCCACGAAGAGATGGTCATAATCGACTTAATCGTATTCGACCGGGACGATAAAAATAAATAGGAAAGGAGTGAGATAGTGTTGTGCATGATTATAGTATCATAGGATCATTTTCGTCTTTTGGTTATTATGGACAAATGCCATTAGAGCGTATTCCGAGTTTCACAACCGATAACCAATTACGAATCAAAGAAGTTGATGATCTAAAGCATGACGATGAAACTGATATTGAGTTCATGGAATCCTTGTATCGGAACTCAAACTCTGATTACTATTTGGGTGGATGGATAGTCAAGGCAGTAGTCGATTTGCTTTTGGAATTTACAGTTGGTGATTTACCGAGTGTACAGGGTAATAATAAGAAGTATGAATCATTCTGTAATGTATTCTTATCGAATAATCAATCTGGAGTTTATGGTACAATTCGTGAGCTTGGATTATTCGGTCAAGAGTTCTGTTATATAGGATGGAATTCAGAATTAAATTATCCTACATTGCGACCGATGTCTAAAAAGCAAATCGTTGACATACGATATGAAAATTTCAACGACCCGATGGATATAACATTTGTTAGATTCAGAGAACAGTTTCAACAAGCGAAGGTTATTAACATTGATGAAAATGGTGATGAAGATGTAGAATATGAGAAAGTCTTTTATGACAAATTCTTTTGGAAAGAACTCAATCCTAAATATAAGGATGCGATGAACGATCCATATTACAAGCGTAAGAAACAACCGCAATGGATATATAAAATGAAGATATACAAGCGTGTTGAGAATGATGGTAATTGGGAAGTATTTGTTGCAGAAAGGGACAATCCATTAGGACTAATTCCTATTATTGAGTTTAATCAGAACAAGTTGAGCTTTGATAAAGTTGGTTACTCTGATTTATCTGGTGCGATGAAAATCATTCAGATATATCATCAAGTATTGGAATCAGCAGTAAATAACGGATTGTATAATTCACAACCGACATTGAAGTTCACTGGTTTAGATTCCGATCCAATGGAGTTTGTCAGAAGAATGTATGGTGATTATTCACTTAATTCTGGAGACATTGTTCAAGACCAAGGTTTGTATGATGTATATGGAGCATATTACTTATCTGGTGAACAAGATGTATCATGGCTTACATTGGAATCAACCGCAGGACCAAGTAAAGAGATTCTGAACATTCTCTTTTATATTTTGGTTCAAGTGACTGGAGTGCCTGAATGGGCATTAGGTGCTGGTATGGAAGGAGCTGCGTATGCGACAGTAAAACAACAGAGTATTCCATTATTACAGAAAGTCAGATCAAAGCGTATGGATATAACAGAATCACTTCTAAAGGTATTCAGAACGGCTTATTTGATTGCGATGTGGTATAACTCAAATGCTACTGAAGAAGAACAGCAATATCCACAAATTGATGATTGGCAGATAAAGATTTGTTGGGGTGATGTACTTAATGATGATGTAGAAGTACAATTAAGGTTAGTGGAATTTATGTTGCAGAACCACTTCATTACGAAGGATACAGCAGTTTCAATTATTGGATTGGTAAACGATCCGACTGGTGAGCTTAAAAAGGCTCAAAAGGAATATGAAAAAGAACAATCCAAAAATGATAATACAGGCACTATTCAAAAGTTGATGAATAAGCAGATTGAGGATATTCAAAATGAAGAATCCGAAAGTCAATCAAATAATAAAACCGAAAACGAAGAAGAGGAAACAGTTGAAGGTGAAATGGTTAGAAAAACAGCCATGAGATTATTTGAGCTTATTTATGCAGATGAACAATCTTAAATTGAAAGGAGAATGAACATGGCAAATGTAGTTATTGGAAGTCAGACTTACTTGTTATCTGGAAATACAATACTCAAAGACGAGTCTGAAAATGTTACAAGTGTGACTCTACTGATTCCTCTTGTTAGTGGAGTTAAGAACATGACGAAATCAAAAATCGTCAAAAACATTGAACAGAATGGTGTATCAAGTATTGAGGCAGATGATGGCACTATCACAGAGCTATCGAACTTCAAGTTTGTATCATCAGTTAGTGAAGTAGATGGTGATTTCTATCTTGGTACTGATGACGAAGGAAATGAACTTCGTGCAACAGGAACAATCAATGTGAATGTACTTTCAAATGATAGTGCAGAAGAAACATTGAATGAAATCAAATCTGCAAAGATTGCAGAGATGTCGAAAATCTGTCATGACACTATTTCTAATGGTGTGGATGTAGAGCTTTCAGACAAAACAACTGAACATTTTGGTTATGACGATGATGATCGTTCTAACATTAAAGAAATGTTTGATGCAGTTGTTATGGGAGCGACTGGTTATCCTTATCATAAAGATGGTGGTAGTTGTAAGACATATTCAAAAGCAGATATCATTGCGATCTATGTTGCTGAGGTCACAAATAAGACCCATCATACGACTTACTTCAATCAGTTGAAACAGTATATCGGTTCTCTGACTTCTATGTCTGATATTTCCGATATAACTTATGGTACTGAGTTGACTGGTACTTATAAGGAAGTCTATGATGCTAATATGGCTGAGGCTGCTGCACAGTTGGAGATCATCATTGGCAAGATTGGTTAAACATCTGATTAAAGCGAGCATATTGTTTTTGTTTGGTGGAATATTCTACTACATGACAGAGATTATTGTTCGTGGATATAGCCATTGGACAATGTTTATAGCCGGAGGGCTTATATTTCTACTAATAGGTATTGAAAACCAACGAATAAGGTGGGAATGGGCATTGACAAGCCAGATGTTTTTATCTTGTTTGACTATCACAATCTGTGAATTTATCACAGGCTTGATTGTGAATGTTTGGTTAGGTTTAGATGTTTGGTCTTATGCTGATAAACCATATAATCTATTAGGACAGATATGCTTGCTGAATTCGGTGTTGTGGTTTTTCTACTCACTGATAGGAATACTTGCAGATGATTATTTGCGATATTGGTTATTCAAAGAAGAGAAACCACATTACAAGATTTTATAGGTAGGTGATAAAATGATAAAGCCTACGGAAAAACAACTAAAGAAACTTTATCCAGATATAGATGTTTCTTATCTTAATGATCATATCGACCGTAAGATTACTTTAATCAATATGGAAGATGAAGTCATTAAACAGATTGAAGATGTCCTAACTCAATTCAAAGAATTGATATCTGGAGTCTTGTTTCTTCCATATACAACTGATGTGAAGCAAACATTGCTGAAGCAAAAGTTCAACGATTTGGAAGTGCAACTTGCTAATTTGGAAGTAGATGGAATAATTCAACTACATGAGAGTTCTGGATACTTGTATCAATGGATTCTTGAAAAACATTTTTCTGGAATTCCTACAAAGGAATTTGGTGGTGAGCAAGTTAGCAGAAAAAATATATTAAAACAAGACATACAGAATCTGGTTTCGAGAACTGTAAATCGAAATCAAAATGTAGGCAACACGATAGAGACATCGTTAGGACAATTCTCAAACAGTATAAACAGATTGAATACTGAAAAGTTTAGTCAATATGAATTTGATAGATTATTTAGTCAAGTTCAAGACCAGATTGTAGGTGCTACACGATCTGTTTTACAACAGGCAGTTTATGATGCAGAACTTGGAACACAAGTTACTGTTGATGAACAATATGAAATAGTGTATTACAGAGTAGAGGTTCTGGATAACTCAATCTGTATGAATTGTATGAGCTTGGATGGTAGTGTTAATAGAATGCCTTTAGGTTTGATTCATAAGAACTGTCGAGGTATTGATGTTCTGTTATTAAAGGACATGGAAACTGGAAAGTATTATGATAGTTCATATCATGGATTTGGACATAAGATGAGAACAAAGTCTTTTACAGATAAGTTTGAATCATTGTCAGAGAAACAAAAACGATCAATGTTGGGTAAAACCAATTATGAATTATATTCATCTGGAAAGTTAAATGCTGAAGATTTTCTTGATAATGGACGTCAAATAACGACTGGTGAAGCAAAGATATTTGCTGATTTAAAATCTTTAAGGAAAGATATAAATACTCCACAGAAAGCAAATGCAATGAAACGCTATATGGAAAGTCTGTTTGGAAATAAGCCTATGACACAGATGTCGGCACAAGAATTAAGTGCCTACGAAAAGTGTTTAGGAATACAGAAGCAAATATATATGAATGTTCCGAATAAAGCCTATTCAAAGACTAAACCGAAACAAACATATATAGATGCTATTGATGCTAAATATGATGAATTAAATAAACTTAGATCCCAAAACTAAAGAAAGGAGTGATTAACAAAATGGGAGATGTATTAGCAAAGGCTGTTGAACATTCTCCTGCTGGACCACCAATGGGAAAGCCGAAGGCTAAGGTGCCGACTTCGATCCAGATTAGTGATCTTACTTCAAAGTATCAACAGAAGATTGATAACTACAATCTTATGATTAGTAGTATGTCGGAAGAGCAAAAGAAAATCTTCCAGACTGCAATCAACCTTTATGATATACAGCGAAAGCAAGACGCATGGGATTCGTATGTTGGTTATGCGTTGAAGGCTTTACTATTGAATGGATGGTACTACGACATTATGAAAGGTCAATGGCTTGGATGTACACCACCGAGTGCTTATGTTTCTACTGACCCTAAAGTTGGTAATGAGGAAGCATATAGAAAGTATATTAGTGGACTTTATCCGAGACAGGCTTGTTCGATGTTGGGTATATCCAGATGGGATATTCTCGATCAGGATGTTGATGGAGAGTGTCTTAAAAAGGCAGTTGAAGGCGAGATGGCATATGAACAGTACGACCTTGATTTTACCATTGAGGATTATGAGATGGGTGGAGAGGTTGCGAAGTCAAATGCCAAAAAGTCAACGAGTGCAAAGCCACAGAAAATTGCACACCCACAGATTCCGATATCTCCAAACATTGATGTTGCTGAACTTACTAAAGGTGATAATTCCAATGATAAGTTCATTTACGCATACACTGATTCTGGAGTATCAAAGAACAAACGCGATTGGCGACCTATGATTATGGATCGTATCGCACAACAGGTAATGGAGTTGAATCCACCTGGAAACATGGGACATGTTGATCCAAAGAATGTTGGTTATGAATTACCACTTCCTGTGATCACATGGATTGGTGCAACCACAGAGTTACTTCCGACTGGTGTAAAGAGATTATGGCTGAAAGGTTATATTATCAATACACAGGAAGGAGCAAATCTTAAAACATATATTAGAGCGAAAGCAATCAATTCGATTTCTGTATATGGTGGATTAACTCTGTTGGCAAATGCAGAGGCTGGTACACAGGATGTTCTGGATATCGACCTCAAATCAATCGACATTTCTGGTAAGTTAAAGGAAGGCTTGAACTCTGGCATTACTGAACTTGCAGGCGAGATGTCTAATCCGATGCAAAATATGATGTCACAGACAAGCAATAACAATACTGTAGAAAGTGAGGTAAATGAGAACATGGGATTAAATCTTAATGGAGTAACACTTGCCGATATTAAGGCGAGCAATCCACAGTTGCTTGGTGAAATGAAGCAGGAAATCATCGAGCAGATGAAGTTGGAAGGAGAACAGAAGATCGTTATGCAGAAGGCTGGCGAGATGGATACACTTACTGCAACTTGTGGTAAGAATCCGACAGATGCTTTTAAGGAGTATCAGAGCTTTGCAGGCGAGATGGCAGATGCACTTGCATTGAATGTTCCACAGGGACAGCCTATTGATCTTTCAGCAATTACAGATAAGGTAAAGGCTTTGACAGAGACTGTGAAGTCTGTTGTATCTTCTCTGAAGCCTGCTGAAGGTCAGACAGTTGAGGCAAAGGCTGAAGAAGTTGCAAAGCAGAATCAGTTGGCACAGAATACTGCAGCGATTAAAGCAGCGAATGATAAGTTTGCAGAGCTTACTTCTGGTATTCAGAGTGAAGCAGTTAAGAATCTGGTTGCTATGCAGTATGGAAACATTCTTAATGCGAAGCCTGAAGGTCTTGCAGATGATTATGCACAGACTTCTATTCAGACTCTTGAAGCAAGTGTTCCTGATACAATCAAGATGGTTTCCGAGAATGCAAAGGCACTGATGCAGACAGGTCAGCAGGCTGGCGAGATGGCACTCTTTGATAACCTTGGAGTTGGATCTGGTGCTAATGCAAGCAAGAAGTCAGTTGACCAGATGAGCGATCAGGAGTATGCCGAGTCACTTGGCTATTCTTTTAATTAAGGAAAGGAGAATAATCTAAAATGAAAAGACAGATTAAACAGATTAGTGTACTTCCGCCGTTACAGAGGGGAACAGCAATTATTGTTCCGAATTCATATATCAAAGGTGGACAGTCTGAAAAGACTGATGTTGTAGGCGAAGCATTGTCTGAGGCAATTACTGTTGTGCGTGTTAGCGACAGTATTCTTGTTCCTGACCAGACACTTCGATTTACAGTTACAGAGACTGGAAAGTTCAAAGTTTCTGATACATCGACAGGTTATGTTTCTGATGTACAGGATGCTACTTCGGCAGCAGTTGTGATTACAACTTTCCCTGGACTGAAGATTACAGTTGCACAGGGTTTGAATTCAGCAGTTGCAGATGACATTTGTGATGTATCTGTATATGGTGATTCGACCTATATCGTTCCTGGAACAATTCTTGGACGTATCAAAGATACAAATTCTGAATACTGTGGCAGATATGAGCCTATTGGTTCTGATCTGACAAAGTATGATCATATTTGTGTTTGTGGTGGTACTGTTGAGACGAACAAGCAGAACTTCATTGCACCTGTTGATTTGAGTGTCAACAATGATGATCGTCTTACAGTTGACTACTATGTATTTGCAGAAGTTATTGAGTCGGTTTGCAAAGAGATTAACCTTACTGATACAGCGAAGGCAAAGATCTCTGGCATTGCATGGATTTAAGAGAAAGTGAGGTAAAATACAGATGGCATTTTTACAGAATTTTCAGAATGAAATCGGTGGAGTGAACTTCAATTTTGACAGTGTGCCGGACCTCCAGCCGAAGGCTCTGCGTGGGATTATTCGTGGACAGAAACTCCCTGAGGAGAATGTACTTCGTGATGTTATCACGACTACTCCGGTAAGTGAAAAGATGTTTAGGGCAATGATTGATGATGACATTGACCTTACAATGACTCCTGAAGTTGATATGAACGCTGACGATCCTATGATTGGCGATTCTTACCAGTGGGTACAGGATGCAGTTCATGAATACAGACAGGCTGCAAAGATCAATATCGAACTTGGACAGCAGTTGCTTGCACCTGAAGGATCTGCACAGAGGTATGCAGGTATGGCATTGCTTGAGCGTTACATGAGAAACATCACGACGGCTATCGACAATCGCCGTGAGTATAACAGAGCAATGGCAATGTCGAATGCTTTCCTTTTCAATAAGGCAAGATATGAGGACCTGACAAAGAATAACACAATCACGATTACACAGGCGGCTGATAAATGGGACAACACTGATGTTTATCCTGGAACTGATAAGCGTAAGGTGAATCCTTTTAATCAGTTAGCACAGGCGAAGGAGCGTTTTGCTTTCCTTGCTGGTGTATATCCGAATGTGATCGTTATTCCGAGTGATGTTTACTCTGCACTTGAGACACATGACAAGTGGACAGATGAGACTCGTGGTACGACAGTTCTTGCTGGTGCAAGAGCAAGGGTTCGTGATATGGATGTGTTCGTATCTCTTGGACGTCAGAATATCGGTACTACCGATAAGGTGAAGTTAGTTCCTACGATTAGGAATACTGTTGTTATGGCTTATGTGAGTCCTGACACAATTTCAGAGAAGCAGTATGATATCAATCGTCTGGAGCAGTTCACGACAGCAGATCGTCTGTTCTACTATGTCAGATTCTGGCATAAGAGCAAGGTTACTGTTGAGAGACCGAGTTGTTTCTTCTACATCAAGAATGTACTTGCTAATCCGTTCGAGTTTGACGATGTTGACAGCCTTGTTAAAGAGAATGCGATCAAGCCTGTGGTTTAATACCAGATGTAAAATATGTTGATTAACATATGGAAAGGAGCAAAGATATGGCTTTACTTTATAAAGTGAATGTCCAGACTCGGCTCAATGGTGCTTTATTCGGAGTGGGTAGGTATGATGCTGAGCGTATTGGAAATGCGGCTACTGATATTGAACAGTATGTCAATGAACAGAAAGCATTACCTTTTGAACAGCGTGACATACCACCCATTTTCGAGATAATTGATACTGACAGATCTGCTGATACTGTTGAGCAGAAGCTTGAACAGAAAGTAGATGAATATGTTGGTATGAATAAAAATGAATTACTTGATCTTGCGAAGCAGCGTGGTCTTGATGTAAAGAAAAATATGTCAGCAAAGACAATTATCGAAATGCTTTCAAATGAAGATGAGAAAGTTGTCACTGATGAGAACAATGTGACTAATCAGTATAATTTCAAAGATGCTGATGATTTCAATGCACTCGATGACGATGCTAAAATCGAATACCTTGATGAGATATTCTCAATTCCTGACGGTGTGAATACACCAGAGGAAGAGGAAGCATACATTAAGGCTTTAGGTGAAGTAGTTCAGATTTATTCTGGTTTATCTCTGAATGATGAAGCCATTGAAAAGGTGAAGGAGATTTTGGATTATTGCAATTCGTAAGGGGGTGAAATAAAATGGCTTTGACCGTTGATACTTTTGTATCTTTTCTACACCCGACATTACAGAATGCAATTATTGAAGTGAATACACAAGAGGATGAAGATCCACCTATTATTACAGATATAGGATTGGTTATCAATGCAGTTGAAAAAGCGAATAAGCGTTACAATAAGTTGACAGCCAATATGCCGAAAAAGGCTAATGTGAGATTTGACTCGGAAACATTTCAAGTGAAAGTTGCTTTGTGTGATGTTTACGAATATGTGTTGCACGATCACGCATTACTTCACGCATTGAGTTTGCAGACGATGTCGTTATCAGAGAATCAAGTATTTGATAACTATTTCAGATTGTTACAAGCAGAGCGTGATGAAATTGCTGATATGGAAAAGAAACTGTTGGATGAAATCAAAGATAAAGAAGATGATGCTGAAAACATGGGAGTCTTGTTATATCATAGATTCCCACAGCAATCTTCGAGTAATCCGTTTAGTAGAAGGTGGAGGTGATTGATATGGCTGATGCATTAAACGGAAATAATATCATTCCGAAAAAATGTATTGACATATCAAAGAAGTTCATTCGAGCTATCAATAAGCATGGAGTTATGATTAACTTGATGGTGCTTAAAGAAGAAGAATCTCAAAACCAATACGAATTATTGTATGGACAGAATGAGTTTGTTACAGACAAAGATTTGCAATTCAAAGCATTGTTGATGTTGAATCCACCAGAGGATGCATACAAAGATATGCACTTGGAACCGAGAGGTAATGCAATTCTGAGTTTTATGTCATACTCGATGCAATTAGTTGGTTTGATAGGAAACACAAATGTGGATTACTTGAACATACCACAATTATTGACTGGAAATCATGTTCGTTATGGCAATGACTACTATCGGATTGATCAAGTTGCACAAACTGATGTGTATATGGGATTTCCATTGCACATGAACTGTTCATTGACATTCATTGAAACTTTATATGAGGATGGTGATGTTTAATGGCAGGATGTCAGTTAGTTTATACTGGAAAAAATAATTGCGAGCGTGTTGGTCGAATGTTGACGCAGGTCAAGGATAATTACAAAATCATAGGAAATCAGATTGTGGATACAAATGCTGAAATATACTATGAGGAACTTATGCGAGTGATTAACTCACAAAATTTCACTCCATTGAATCCAGAGTACAAGGCTCGAAAAGGTTTGTTAGGTTTGGATACACGAATACTTATAGCAACATCAGAGTATTTGTCAAACATTCAAATCAGACGAGTTAATATGTATTTGGGTGGAAGTGTAGCCGCAAGACATGTTGGTGTTGATTCAACAACACGACATTCTGGGACAAAACTTACAATGAGTGATTTAGCATTGATTCATGAGTATGGTACTTCTGATGGACGTATTCCACCGAGACCTCATTATAGTAAAGCATGGGAAAATGTTTTACCACGAATTCGACAAAACACTTTATCAATCGCAAGAACAATGGTAAGGTGATGCTATGTTATTGGAAACAACGACGGCTTTATATCAGAGGTTATGTTCTGTGAATGAAGACTCAAATGTTTTTAAATATTGTGGAGATAAAGGTGTTACAGTTTTGATGGCTGAAAAATATCGTGAGATACTCGCTCTACAAGAAAAGGACAAAAACCAAAAAATCAGATATCCGATAATCGTTCTGTACGATGGAGAGATGGCTTATGACCGAAGCCGTTATTACAATGACATGGTTGACCATCCAACTTATGCAGAGCAAAACTCAAAAGGTGAAACAGTTCTGAAGCGTAAAGTTGATGAACCTTATATGCCTTATAATCTGAGTTATCGGATTGAGATTATCTGCAAACAAAGGATACATTTAGATAATATTCTGTTGTGGTTTATGCGATACATACCGGAACGGGGTAGTCTGGATGTTCCATATACTGATGCCGATGGAAATGATGATATCTACAATTCTTTGCTGAGGCGTGGACCAATCGTTAAGGCTGACGAGGGAACTTCGTCTGTTTTATATAGGCGAATATCGGAGCTACAACTAACCACACTACTTGATGGAAAGGAGTATGCGACATACGCTTTGGCTGAACATCTAAAAATCGAAGAGAAAGGAGACTTCTAACGATGGCAAAGACTTATAAAGTTAAGAACTTGACCAATCGGACTCTCGAGCTTGTGTTTGGTGAAACTTCGGAGCGTGTGGAACCAAGAACTACAAGTCGTGCTTTTACCGAAAAAGAGTGGAAAGGTAGTTTTGCTGAACAGCAGGCAGAGACTTTTGTTGCAAGACGTGAGGTCAAAATTATTGAGTCCAATAATGGACCTGAACCGACGCCAGTTGTGAATAACACAACTACTGAGTCTGATGGCAACAATCAGAACTCAAATAAAAAGAAAGGAGATAAGTAGAAATGGCTTATATGGAATTTCCGGGTGTAGACTACACCGAAAAAGATTGGGATTCTTCGCAGGCTATTGAGGGTGGTGCTACCGATACTTGTGGTGTGATCGGTATTTTCCAGAAGGGACCTATCAATAAGCCGACACTCTGTATGACATTCGATCAGGTTGTTGAGAAGTTCGGATCTTATATGGCAAATGCGAATGCTATGTATCAGATTCGTGGATTCTTCTTGAATGCTGGTGGATCAGCACCTTTATATGTAAACAGAGTTGTTCATTATTCAGACATCACAGATGCAAGTACAGATACAGCCGCACAGGCGAAAGTATCAGCAAACGATCGTAGAGCAAGTGGAGCAGAACCTACACTTACATTCTACGATAAATACAAAGGAGCGATTGGTAATACATACGGATACAAGGTTGTTGATACACACCGAGTAACGACTGTATCTACTGATGCTACAACTTCTGGAGCAACAGCAATGATTGTGAAAGTAGTTCGTGACTTTGTAGTTGGGGATTGGGTTAAAATCTCAAATGCGAGCAATAGTTCGTATGCAAAGATTAAGGCTATCGACATATCCAATAGAACATTGACATTTGCAAGTGCTTTAACGAATGTATTTGCAGCTGGTGCAAAAATCGAAACGGCTGATTTCCGTTTGGAAATTTATCGTAACAATTCGATTGGAACAGCAGTTCTGGAAAAAGCATTTGATGGTTGTAATATGGATCCTGATAGTAACTACTATGTTGAGGCATTAGTGAACAGTTCTGCAAGTGGATCTTCACTTGTTACAGTACAGGATGAGCAGATTGAAGTTGACAATGTTTATGAAAAACTTCCTGCTATCACAGCGAATGTTGTTTATCTGACTGGTGGTTCAGATGGTACTGATGGTATTACTGATACTGATTATATTGGTGATGCTACAAGTAAGACTGGATTGTATGCGTTTGATGACATTCGTGAGATGATTCATGTATGGTGTGCTGAGTCAAATAGTATGGCAGTTACCAGAGCAGGATATTCTTATTGGGAATCAAAAATGACAGGAATGTTCTTTGCTTATGTTCCGTCTGGATTGAATCCTGAGCAGGCGGCTGAATTCAGAGATCAGGCTGGTTGGAATACTTCATACGGAGCACTTTACCATAATCATGGATATGTTACTGACCCTATTGGTGTTGGTGATAATCCACAGAAACTGATTCCTTTGACTGGACATATTCTTGGTGCTATGAGTCTTAATGATGACCAGAATGAGTATAGTTATGGATCTGCTCCTGCTGGAGAGAACATGGTTCTTCTCGATGTTAACTCACTTGAGTTTGAGGTTGATGAGAAGAATGGTGGTGTGATGTATGGTAGAAACAATCGTAATGTGAATCCGATTGTAAATCTGTCTGGAAATGGTGGAATTGCAGTTTGGGGATCACGCACACAGAGCAATGTGGCAAAGTGGAGACAGATTCATGCTCGCCGAATTTTCATCTATGTAGAAACTACTGTTACACAGCAGACTCGTTGGATGACATTCAAGAACAAGAATGATGCTCTTTATACCAGAGCGACTCGTGTAATTAACAAGTTCTTGAGAACTGTTTATGGACTTCGTGGTACAACTGATGAAGAAAAATTCCAAGTTGTATGTAACGAGAAGATAAACGATCCTGAAGATGCTTATGTAATTGCAAGAATTGGACTTCGTATTGAGTCTGTTGCAGAGTTTATCTGGTTTGAGTTCGGTCACTTGCCTGAGGGCATTTCACTTGAAGAAGTCTAAAGAAAGGAGTGATTAAACAATGGCTTACGAGCGTGGTACAGCGAGTGGACAGTCATTCGCACAGGGTAATAACCGAAAGAATCCGTATCAGAAGTTTAACTTCCTTGTAGATATTGATGACTTCGGAAAGTCTGGTTTTCAGACTTGTACAGGTTTGGAAAAGAGTGTAAATGTTGTTGAGTATCGTGATGGTGGTGATCATAACTCAAAGCGTAAGGAACCTGGATGGGTTGATTATCCGAACATTACACTCGGACGTGGTATGTCAGACGATCAGGATATGAAAGATTGGGCAAACAAGTCAATGAATATCGATGGCGAAACAATTTCGTCAGCAGATATGAAGCGTGACTTGACAATCACATTACAGGATCCGAGTCATACTGCACGACGCAAGTGGGAAGTATATGATGCATTTGTTGTCAACTATAAGTTCGACGACCTCGATGCAGAGTCAGATGACTTTCTTATTGAGACTATTGAGCTTGCTCATGAAGGTTGGAAGGAAGTATCTGTTTCATAGTGTTATATACGATGCGATGGACGCATGGTGGTCTGGCGAAAAGCAAGTAGTGGATCGCCATGCGTTTTTCTTTTATATGATGAAAATTAAATTGAAAAGGAGATTAAGATTATGGCACTTAAAATTAGAGCAAATATTAAAACTGCTGAGGTAGATTTACCTATTGGTATTTTTATTAAAAAGGATAATACTCGTTATGATACTTGTGTAGTAAAGGCTATGGATGGTGATGACGAGGAAACGATGTCAGAGAAGCGTGTACGAAACAATGGTGCAAAGA
>Ga0256870_1000242_pt1 | contig 18608 bp, 16 predicted proteins | sample RumenRJG_06RNA_FD_186079 | JGI IMG/M metagenome (GOLD analysis project Ga0256870, IMG submission 186079) | Metatranscriptome of bovine rumen microbial communities from Lethbridge, Alberta, Canada - Rumen RJG_06 (Metagenome Metatranscriptome) | ecosystem: Host-associated > Mammals > Digestive...
CACACAACTAAATACACAAAGCCATAGAAAGAAAAAAATTCTCTCTATGGCTTTGTATGTAATATTTCCGGAGCAAACGGTGTTGAAAAAAAATATCAACAGCGAATTTATTCATCAATTTCCACAAGCTCAAACGGCACATTAACGAGTTTTTTGTAACGTGCGCCAAGTGTTCTCATGTCTTCGTCGATAGATTCGTAGTACCAACGTACTTTCACATCACCCTTTTCAGCCACTTTCTGGAGTAAAAGAATAATCTGAATAATTTGTTTACTCGACGCAGTGTTCACATATTCGAGGTCGAAATCGAACTGAGTCTGTACGTTAGGTTCTTCAGCATATTGTTTGATCCAATCCAAAACGGGTTTATAGAAATCCAAAGCGTTTTCAGGAACTGAAATCTTTGAGATTTTGAAAACACCACCTTCGGGATCAAATATTATTTCTGGTGAATCTTCTGTTTCTTCTCTAAAAAATTTTTCCATACTATTAGTTTATTTCTTCTTGTTTTTAACAGTGGTTTGCAAAAGATAAAATTGTTCTTTGTCGTTGATCGGCTGGAACTCATATTTAAGCGGTCTGTCACTCTTGATTCTAAGATCAGAGAAACCCAAACCAGTTTTCTTAGCGTCAGCAGTATCAAAGTCGAGAAGTATATCATCGTAATAGTCAGAAAGTTCGTCTTTGCTCATGCCGTTAACGAATTCGAGACGATCGGTGATAACTTGCTTAGCTTCGTTAGGAATAATATTTCCTGAAGTAAGAATAGTTTCGTTGTCTTTCTGACCGAGGAAGAACACTCCTGAAGTACCGGCTGAATCGGCAGTACGGATACCGTGTTTGATAATATTCTGAAGCATTTCCACCATTACGTTTGAAATCTTAATAGTTGTAAGCGGCATATTCATTCTTGATTTGATAATTGCAAGCAAACTCAAGAGATTTTCTTGATTGAAGAAACCGTTGAAATACAACAAAATATTCTCAGTGTTCATCTGCTGATGAAGTTCTTTTACACTTTCCAAGGAACTATGTTTGCCATTACAGTTAACATCACCATAAGTAGAATCAGTAGGTATCAAAGTCTGAAGATAGAAATATGTATACTGATCGTTAAGATGTTCAAAACTGTAAAGTAATTTGTTACCCGACTTTCTTGACATCTCAATCAAACCCAAACCGGCACCTCCTTTATCAGAAATATTACCGTTGGAAAGAATCTCACGGTGAAATTTCTTGAGTTCTTCGGGAGAAAGCGAGTTGATTACGTCAAGTTTGGATTTTAGACTATCGATTTTGTCGTTGGCAACGATATTACCGGTAGAGATAAAATACTTATCGCCATTTTTTTGAATAGCGAATATGCCAGGATATTCTTCAAACTCTTTGTCGTTGGCAATTTCTTCCTGATGGTGTGTGATGTTTTGTAAACCTTCCACCATGATGTAATAGATACGTTTCTGCAAAGTAGCTTGAGCTTGGTGAGTTACTTTAGCAATACTAGTATCTGCCAAGTAAAGAATTTTCTTGGTAATGCTGTGATCGAAATAACCTCTGTAAACGTATTCAAAGTCGTTGTCGTTGATTCTTTGAAACAAAGGATATGCGATTTCAAAAAGATTTTGACCTGATTCCTGTGCCATAGTTTTCGTTTGTTATTAATAACCTACCATTATTGCAATAAAAATGCCAATCTATTCCTCGTTTAACGGGAATTTTTGATATTTAGCGTTATTATAATTTCCGCCATTGAGTTTGATTCCCTTGCGAATATATGCCGGTGTATTCTCATATTCCTCAATGTTGCCGGTAGTAAGGTTGATTTTCTTGAATTGAGTTTCAGTAATAGTTGCGTGAGGCATTTCTTGCTGTTCTGATTGGTTGGTATCAACGTTTTGATCTTGCAAATCAGAATCGGCATCTGTATCAGAATCCAAATCGATGGTTTCGCCCACTTTTACAGTTGAACTGTCGTTCTTATCAGCAAAATCAGAAGCATTTGCCGTTGATTTTACTTGAGAATCAGTTGTTTCACTATTATCTGATTGTAGAACTTCAGTTTCGTCTACATTCTGATTTTTTTTTGGAGTCTGATCAAGGAATTCCGATGTATTAACTTTGGGTTTGTAACCGCCGTGTTCATACGGATTCAAAATTTCCTGAGGATCGAAACCGGTTGCAATCAAAGTCACGCAGATAGCCTCGCCGAGTGTCGGATCAACAGAGTTACCCCAAATAAGGTCGGCATTAGCACCGGCAGCAGACTGGATAAATTCGTTGAGGAAGGCAAGCTCGTTAAGTGTAGTCTGATTTTCACCTGATGACACGTTGACAAGGATGTTCTTAGAACCTTGGATGTTGTTGTTATTAAGCAACGGAGAGTTAAGAGCCTGCATGATAGCACGTTTAGCACGGTCTTCGCCTTCTGCTTTACCTGTACCCATCAAAGCCACGCCAGAGTTCTCCATTACCGTCTTCACATCGGCGAAATCGACGTTGACAGAACCTGTTACGGTGATAATCTCGGCAATACCTTTAGCCGCCATTGTCAAAACGTTGTCAGCGTTGGTAAATGCGTCTTGAATTGTCATCTCGCCGTACATCTCACGGATTTTCTCGTTGTCGATAACCAACAAAGAGTCAACATTATGCGATAATTCCTCAAGACCAGCAAGAGCTTGTTTTACACGTTTAGGACCTTCAAAACGGAAGGGAATTGTAACAATGGCAATTGTAAGAATTCCCATTTCTTTGGAAATCTTGGCAATTACCGGAGCAGCACCTGTACCGGTACCACCACCAAGTCCCGCTGTTACGAAAAGCATTTTTGTAGTATCGTTGTCAACAAGATGATTTTTGATATCATCAATACTTTCAGTAGCAGCTTGTTTACCGTGTTCAGGATTGTTACCAGCGCCCAAACCCTGTGTAAGAGATGCTCCAATCTGAATTTTTGTAGGAATAGGACTTGCAGCAAGAGCTTGATTGTCAGTATTAGCAATAATAAAGTCAACGTCTTTGATACCACATGCAAACATGTGATTGACAGCGTTGCCACCGCCTCCACCTACACCCAAAACTTTTATGATGTTGTTCTTTTTCTCAAAATTGAAGCCTAAAGTATCATCGGCCGCTGTATCTAAATCAATCATGATGTTCTAAGTTTAGAGTCTGTTAAGTATTTTTCAAACTAAGTAAATATTATTGGTATAGATAATTACATCTTGGTATCTTCCGGATCTTCCAAAAACTCAGACGCCCATTTCTTGAAACGATTGAAAAAACCGCTTTTCTTGGACTGAGTTTTAGTCTCTTGAGTTTTCTTACCCGTCTGAGGTTTGGCATTTCCGTTCAGATTGGTATTAACGGCAGCTTCAACTTTTTCGTTTTTAAGTTTTTCCTGCTGCTGTTTTACATACACTTCCAAATATTCAAAACCTTTTATCAACAAACCGGCAGCAGTAGAATACTGAGGGCTGAGAAAATCGGCAGTTGTTGGAATTATATTTTTAGGAGTTCCGATTCTAACATCCATACCAAGTCGGAATTTTACATATTGAGTAATGCTATTGAGCAAAGCACCACCACCTGTAATCACGATACCGGCAGAGAGTTTTTTAGAAAACCCTGCTTCATCAAGTTGATATGCAATACCTCCCAAAATCTCATCGAATCTGGCATTAATAACATTAGCAAGATCTGTAAAAGAAACTTCTTTGGTATTTCTACCGTTGATACCTTTCAGGGTAGCGATACGGTTAGAAAATTCAGACAACGACAAAGCAGAGCCGAACTGAACTTTCAATTGTTCTGCCTGACGAGCCAATATTGAGAATGCTTGCTTGATATCGTTAGTAATAGAATTACCTCCAAAAGGTACAAAAGAAGTAGTTCTCAGAACTTTTTCCTGATATACAGCAATATCTGTAGTACCTGCACCGATATCAAAAACCATAACGCCACCTTCCTTCTCGTCGTCGTCGAGAACGGCATCAGCGCTGGCTATCGGTTCAAGTATCACTTTTATAATATTGAGACCTGTAATATTGATGGCTTGACGCAAATTGGCAATAGAAGTAGCATCGCCCACAGCTACATAGAAAGTTCCTTCCAACTTCTTGCAGTTGCAACCGACAGGATTGAGTCCGACCGAATGACCGTCGACACTAAAATTCTGAGGAATCACGTGAATGATTTCTTCACCCGGTTCCTTGTTGATAGAATACACCTCTTGCGTAAGCTGATCAACATCAGCTTGAGTAATCAAGTTATTTACGATAAATTTAGAATGAGAGTATACCACACCTCTCACGTTTTGACCCGCAATTCCGACAAAAACATTCTTGAAATCCACATTGGCAGCAGCTTTACATTTAGCAACAGCTTTGTTGATAGCAGCAGCAACATAACCAACGTTTTGAACCGAGCCATGGGTAACGCCATTAGATTCGGCTTCCCCATAACCAAGAACCGTGATTTTGCCTAATTCATCTTTTTTGCCGGCGATTGCAACTATTTTTGATGTTCCAATATCAATCGCAGCAACAATTTGATTTGTCGTAGTCATGCCAATTACCTTTTGAAAATTCTAATTGTTTCTTATATCAAAAACGCTTGCAGACGATTTGATTTTTGTATTTTACAGATATGAGTTTGTATGTATTCCAACCGGTTTTTCTCATACCTTGAAAATAAAACTCTTTGAGAATATACATCTTACGATCGTAATCCTCGATAGTACCCAACGCAAGAATCTGAGGTCCAAGCATCGGAACGAGTTCATACTCACCCAAATTGTTTACATAAATCTGTTCAATCTGGTCGCGCCAGAAATCATCTTTCTGTATTAATTGTGCCAATTTAAACAAATCGGCTGTAGTCTTATTTTTTTTTTTCAGTTAAATCAACTTTGTAAATCTGACCTTTTGAAAAGTCAAATTTTTCTTTGATATTTCCGTTGGCGACTATCACCAACGACGAATACCTGTCGGATGTCGGGAAAATCATGCCGTCGCTGTCGATATAATATTCCTGCCCTTCACGATTGATAATCATAAGTACAGGATATCGCTGAACAACATCTACTTTCAGTTTTCCTGATATCGTTTTGTATATTGAAGCATGTCTTATAAACGGATGCGATGTAAGCCTCTGTTCTATAAGATTGATGTTAATACTATCAAGAGCGTGACCAAGTACATCATCGGGCTGATCCTGATAAACAAGGTCAAGAACCATATTCTGGTCGATGAACTTTGTCTCAGACGAATCGATAATACTAATATCAATGGAAGTACAAAGTGTTGTGTGAAATTTGCTCATGGTCATGTACATAACCACCATCAACAAAATCACCAACGCGATTTTCCATACTTTACGCTTCGATATTTTCATTCTTCAAGTTTTACCAAACGATATATTATCTGCTTTGCAACAATTCTGTTACAGGCTGAATAAGCTTATCAACACTACCGGCACCTAATGTAAGAAGTACTTGTACATCAAGTTCTTTGATTTTCTGAATGATATGTTCGGTATCACTGATGAGATATGTATTTTTGTTTTTCATCAGACCGGCTATCATCTTGGAATCAACACCCGGTATTGGTTTTTCTCTTGCCGGATAAATATCCATGAGAATTACCTCATCAAGCAAATCAAGCGACTTTGCAAAATCTGTTGCGAAATCTCTTGTACGTGTATACAAATGCGGCTGAAAAATTCCAGTGATTTTCTTTTCCGGGAAAAGTTCTCTCACTGAATTTATTGTAGCCGAAAGCTCTTTAGGATGATGTGCATAATCGTCGATGTATACAACTTTTTCGTTTTGCACATGAAAATCCAATCTACGCTTTACGCCTTTGAAAGTAGCCACGCCTTCTTTTATAGAATCGTTGTCGATACCGGCAGCTTGCGCAGCTGCAACACACGCCATTGTATTTTCAACATTTACTCTGCCTCTGGCTCCTATTGTAATATCTTTGATAAGTCCGTACGGAGTCATGGCATCAATGGTGTAAGTTCCGTTTTCGAGTCGGATGTTTTCCGCATAATAATCGGCACCCTTGTCGTTATCGGAATATGTAAGCTTTTTAATATCTTTGGTATTGATAATATCTTCAATTTTTTTGTTGACAATTACCACGCCGTCTTTTTTACCTTTTTGAGCAAACTTGTTGAAAGTATCAATCAAATCAGCTCTGTCTTTGTAGATGTCCAAATGGTCTTCATCCACATAGGTAATAACAGTAACATTAGGAGTCAACCACAAAAAAGACCTGTCAAACTCGTCAGCCTCAGCCACAAGGAGAGTTTTAGAGCTTTCAAAGTCTGAATGTTTCTTCGGCATCATCAAGTTGCTGTTGATGTTCTTGGAAATACCTCCAAGAAATGCGAAGTTATCTTTTCCGGCACAATGCAAGATATTGGCAATCACACTGGAAGTGGTGGTTTTGCCATGGGTACCTGAAACCGCAATTGTTGTATAATTGTCGGATATCATACCCAAAACTCTTGCACGCTTCAACATAAAATATCTGTTGCCGGCGAAGTATCCAAATATTTTGTTAACAGTAGGAACGGCAGGTGTAAAAACTACCATAGTTTTGTCCTGTTCTGCCATACACTGCATCGGAATCAAAGAAACATCATCGTTGTAAACAATCTTGATTCCCTCATTTTCAAGTTGTTGGGTAAGTTCGGATTTTGTTAAATCATAACCGAACACGTTTTTTCCCAATGAATTGAAGTAACGAGCTAACGCGCTCATTCCAATTCCGCCTATACCTAAAAAATATACGTTGTTGATTTTGTCAAAATGATTCATTTTCAACTAAAATCACAAAAAAATTATATAAATACTAACAATTAATTATAAAAAAACTTATTCATTTGCAGTCGAGACATTGTTGATATTACCAATCAAAACATCTACTCTATTTAGCAAATTCAAGACAGTAGTTTTGTCGCATCTGTCTTTTTTGAGTTCGTCAGTTGCTGAATGCAAGCACTGAAGAGCCGAAGTGATGTTGCTGGTTTTATTCAAAAATGTCAAAAGTTGATTGCGACGCTCTTTCAAAAGATTGAGCTTATATGCTTCAACCAAATTATGTTTGCCTTCGTAAGGTTGGAAAACATATTTAGAGAGTTTTTCTTCGTTGAAAGATGATTCCGGAATAGAAGCGAGAGTATTCTGGTAATCAATGAAAGACTGATTCAAATTTGCACTCCAAGTTTTGATATCATCGCTCCAAATTTCTTCCAATGCCAAAAACAAGCAAGACATTACAGCGCTTTCGCTATAACGTTTGGAATTGATATGCGATTTAACAACTTTAACAGTTTGTAATGCAACTGAATCACCAAGAGTAGAATAGTAAGATGTGATGTTGTTACAGCATTTAGAAAACGCGTCTTGTTTACCGGTAAAACCGTTGTCAGCCAACACTGCATATTCCGAAGCCACTTGCTTGTAAAGATAAAGTAACTGCAATTTTACTTGCATCGAATCGTTTACAAGACCAACATGAGGATAATCGATATCAGAATTAGCTAAAATACCACTGACAGCATTTTCAAATTCGCTATCAAATGTAAGATTATCAACCTCTTGATATGCCTTAACTATAACATCGACAACCAATGATGTTTTTTCAGCCAAAGTGGTCTCAAGCTTCGATTTTGATGTAGTAAAAGTATCGGTCAAAGAAGAATCTGAACAACTTTGAACGAACAATGCAGCCACAAATGCAGCTACAGAGTATATTAGTATTTTTGCGCGTTTCATATTTTTACAAAATTTTACAGCGTAAAAGTAAATATTTTTTTTTGTTTACAAAAATATGCAATTATTTTTTTATCAATTTTAATATTTCTCCTGCAATTATCTCAGCTGAATTGGGAATAGCAAGTTTTGAAATATTATTAGAAAAAATATTACGTTTTTCCTTGTTGTTTACCAACTCTGATACAGTTTCAAAAAATTTTTCCTCGGCTTCATTATCTTTAAGCATCTCGGCAGCATTTTCGTTTACCAAAGCCATTGCATTCTTAGTTTGGTGATCTTCAGCAACATTGGGCGAGGGTATGAAAATCACCGGCTTTTTTGCAAGACATAATTCTGATACCGACAATGCTCCCGATCTTGAAACTACAACGTCAGCAACTGCGTAAGCCAAATCCATACGTTTTACAAAAGCCATTGCATGGATATCAGGACAATTTTTTGTTGACATCTGTTTTTCAATATCATCGTAATAATATTTTCCCGTTTGCCATATTAACTGTACATTGGATTTCTGAAGTTTTTCAACACAAGCCATGATACTTTTGTTGATAGTACCGGCTCCAAGACTTCCTCCAATAGACAATATCGTAAGTTTTTCCGGATTAAGCTTAAAAAAGTTAACGGCTTCTTCTCTTGTTGATGTATTGTTAACAATATCAGCACGAACCGGATTTCCTGTAAAAACAATTTTGTCAGCATCAAAATACTTGTCCATATTGCGATAAGCAGTAAAAATCTTAACCGCTTTTTTTGCAAGTATCTGATTAGTAACTCCGGCATGAGAATTTTGTTCCTGAAGTACAATCGGGATTCCGGCTTTGGAAGCAGCTCTCAAAATCGGTCCACTTGCATATCCGCCAACACCTACAGCAATATCAGGACGAAAATCCTTGATTATTTTTTTGGCTTTTATCATGCACGACATCAATTTGAACGGCAACGTAATATTCTTAAAAAGATGTTTACGTTGGAAACCCGCAGCCGGCAAACCAATAATTTTGAATCCTGCAGCCGGAACTTTTTCCATCTCAATTTTGTCTTTCGCACCTACAAAAAGGATGTCGATACTCTCATCTATTTTTCTCAGTGCTTGAGCAATTGCGATAGCGGGGAAAACATGTCCGCCGGTTCCGCCACCTCCGATTAAAACTTTCATAATCCGAATTATATTGTTTTTACTAAAAAATATACTTTATCAACTATCCTGCAATAAACGGATAATCAGTAATTTCTTCCACATTTTGTTCTTCTTCAATTTCTTCCACAAGTTCTTTCTTGCCGGCATATCTCGAGATGTTGAGAATAATTCCGACCGAAATCGATGTAAAAATAATTGAAGTACCACCCATACTAACAAATGGTAACGGCTGACCTGTTACAGGCGTGATATTCACAGCAACCAACATGTTGGCAAGAGCTTGGAAAATTATATTAAGCGACAATCCCAACGACAAAAACATCGGGAACGCCCGCTCGGAATTTCGTATGGTATACAAACACCTATAGAAAAAAATCAAGTAAAATATCATAACTCCCAAACCGCCAATCAATCCGTACTCTTCGCAAATGATTGAAAATATAAAATCGGAATACGGATGCGGCAAAGAGTTACGCTGAACACTTCCGCCCGGACCAACACCTGTTAATCCGCCACGTGCTACTGCAATTTTGGATTGTTCTGCCTGATAATTTGATTCCCGACTCGATTCGCTATCGGACGACATAAATGTTTCTACACGACTTTTCCATGTATCAACACGCGAATGGAATCCCAAAAGTGATGCAAATAATATCAACAAAATACCAGCACCGATACAAATTCCAATTCCGGCAAAAATCCATTTTATTTTGACTCTTGCTATAAATAATACAAACAAAGAGGTAAAACCTACCAAAAATGCGGTAGAAAAATTACCGAGAAGTATTAATCCGCAAACTCCAACAATCGCTATCAAACATTTTTTGAACCCGGCAAACAACTGTTCCTCAGAATCTTGTGACACGGAAAGAACTTTTGCCAAATACAACATCAAACTTACCTTTGCCAAATCGGAAGTTTGAAACGAGATTCCGGTTAAAGGTATTGTAAACCAACGTTTTGCATCGTTAGTAGATGATTCAAACAATGTAAGGAACAACAAGCCCAACGAAACCCATAATAATGGTCGCGCTAATTTGAAATAAAATTTGTAAGAAAGACGACTTGTGAAATACATCACAAAAAATCCAACTACAATAAAAATGAAATGTTTGAAAATATAATAAACCGTGTTGCCGCCTTGATATTTGTAGGCAAGCATCGACGTGGAACTATACACAGCTGCAAGACTTACGAATGTTAATACAAACACCGTAAACCAAATAGTGCGATCTCCTTTTAGTAAATTAAAAAAACTTTTCATTTTTCATTACAAAAAATTACATCATTTCCTTTACCTGATTCTTAAACTGCTCGCCGCGATCCTCGTAACATGTAAAAAGATCGAAACTTGCACATGCCGGCGACAACAAAACCGTATCTCCGCTTTTAGCAATTTCACGACATTTTTTCAAACATTCTGACATACTTTTGGTATCATAAATATCTACCATAGAATCGAATGCAGCATGAATTGCTTTGTTATCAACCCCCATTGCAACTATTGCACGTACTTTTTCTTTTACAAGATTATCAAGTTGAGAATAGTCGTTACCTTTGTCAACACCGCCAAGAATCAATACAACTTTGGTTTTCATTGCGTCCAAAGCATAGTAAACAGCGTCAACATTTGTTGCCTTGGAATCGTTGATATAAGTAACACCGTCAACAACTCCGGCAGGCTCTATTCTGTGTTCAATCGGTTGAAAAGAATCAACGCTTTGTTTTATTTTGTCAACCGGAATTCCAAGATAAAGAGCAGTAAGAACAGCAGCCATGATATTACAATGATTGTGCTTACCCGCAAGTTGAAAACCTTCAGGAGAAATCGAATCATGATGTTCAGGCAATCTGACTTCCAAATTTCCGTTATCCAAGAAATACGCACCAAGTTTCAACTCTTCTTTTACAGAAAAAGCCCAAACTTGCTGATTGAATGTACGTTTTTTAACTTCTTCAGCAGAAATAGGATCGTCGTTGAAATAAATAAAAACATCATTTTTACCCTGATTTTGGGTAATTCTGAATTTAGAATTTGTATAATTCTGCATCTTGAACTCGTAACGGTCAAGATGGTCGGGTGTTACATTCATCAAAATTGCAACATCGGCTCTAAAATTATACATATTATCAAGTTGGAAACTTGAAAGTTCCAAAACATAATAATCAAAAGGTTTATCTTCAGCCACTTGCATAGCGAAACTGCGTCCGACATTACCACCGATGGCAACATTGAGACCGGCATCTTTCAAAATCTTGTAAGTAAGCTCAGTAGTAGTGGTTTTACCGTTGCTACCCGTGATACAAATCATCTTGGCATTGGTGTAACGTCCGGCAAATTCAATTTCGGAAATTACAGGAATATTTTTAGCAACAATTTTTTTGATAATCGGAGCATCATCACGAATACCGGGAGATTTGATAACTTCCTTTGCTTCAAGTATTTTGGATTCAGTATGACCGCCTTGTTCATATTCAAGTCCATATTTTTCGAGCAAATCGCGATAATTATCTTTAATCTTACCGAAATCAGAAACAAAAACTTCAAAACCCTGTTTCTTAGCGAGAACAGCAGCACCAATACCGCTTTCTCCGGCTCCCAATACTACTATTTTGTCCATTATCTAATTTTTAAAGTTAAAACAGAAACTACAGCAAGGATAATTGCAACAATCAAAAATCTGGCAACGATTTTGGATTCGTGCATGCCTTTTTTCTGATAATGATGATGCAAAGGCGCCATCAAATAGAAATGTAAACCTTGTCCGTATTTTTTTAATGTATGTTTAAAATACCATACTTGCAACATCACGCTGAGATTTTCTACGAGGAAAATTCCGCAGAAAATCGGAATCAACAATTCTTTTCTCACAAAAATTGCAAGTACTGCAATAATACCTCCGATAGTTAAACTTCCGGTATCGCCCATAAAAATCTGAGCCGGATAAGCATTGAACCAAAGGAATCCTACTGTAGCTCCGATAAATGCAGATGTAAATACCACAACTTCACCGATTCTCGGAATATACATTATATTAAGGTATTGTGAGAAAATTACGTTTCCCGATAAATAAGCAAATACAAGCAGCGTGGCTGCCGATACCGCCGACGTACCCGAGGCCAAACCATCGATACCGTCAGTAATATTGGCGCCATTGGACACTGCTGTGATTATAAAGGTTACCACCAAAATAAAAATAATGCCGGCAACCCATCCGTATTTGTTGCTGTCTAAAAACCAGACAATTTTTGAGTAGTCAAATTCATTGTTTTTCAAAAACGGAACTGTTGTCTTCAAGGATTTAACATCGTTGCTTGATTGACTGCCTTGAATTTCAGGAGTTTCATCTTGAAGCAACTGATGTACTTCCTGTGTTCCGACATGAACGTTTTCCCTTATTACGATATCCGGACTGAGATAAATTGCTGTACCGATCACGATTCCTAAAAATACCTGACCGATAAGTTTGTATTTACCATCAAGACCATCTTTATTTTTCTTAAACACTTTGATATAATCGTCAGCAAAACCGATTGCTCCGAGCCATACTGTAGTGAAAATCAGCAAAATAATATAAATATTACCGAGTTCACAAAGCAACAAAACCGGAATAAGTATAGCACCGATAATCATCAAACCGCCCATTGTAGGTGTACCGGCTTTCTGATTCTGCCCCTCAAGATACAACGAACGAACGCTCTCTCCTACTTGTTTTGTACGCAAATAATTGATAAGACGTTTGCCCGCTATCATGGTGAACAACAGCGAGATAATTACAGCCATAGCCGAACGGAATGAGATGTAACTAAACAATCTCGCTCCCGGAAAATCGTATTGTTGTAAATAATCAAACAAATAATATAACATGTTGTTTTACTTTATTAATAGTTGTAATTGTCCGCTAACAATTTCTTTATCATCAAAATGATGTCTTACACCGTTGATTTCCTGATAATTTTCATGACCTTTGCCGGCAATAAGAATAATATCGCCTTCTTTTGCCATCATACAAGCAGTCTGAATTGCCGATTTACGGTCGGAAATTCTTACTACTTTTGACAAATCTGTAGAATTCAAACCCGCAAACATGTCGTCAAGAATAGCTTCAGGATTTTCAGTACGAGGATTATCCGAAGTTAAAATTACCTTGTCGGAAAGTTTGCAAGCCAACTGTGCCATAATCGGACGTTTTGACTTGTCGCGATCGCCACCGCAACCACATACAGTAATCAATGTAGAGGTTGATTTAGAAGCTGCTCTGATATCATCAATTGTATTCAACACATTTTCCAACGCATCAGGAGTATGTGCATAGTCAACAATTGCCGTGATTTTAGCGATGTTAACAATATCGAATCTGCCTTTTACAGAATGCAATGCACTAAGTTCTGTTAAAACTTCTTCAGGCTTTTGACCAAGCAAAACTGCTGAACTGTAAACAGCCAAAATATTGTAAGCATTGAATGTTCCGGGCAAGAATGTCCACATCTCTTTGCCACAGATATTCAACAACATCCCTTCAAAACCGCATTCCAAAATCGAAGCTTTGAAATCTGTAAAACCTCTCAATCCGTATGTCTTGACTTCGGCTTTGGTATTTTGTACCATTACCGAACCGTTTTTATCATCAGTATTTGTAAGAGCAAAAGCATCTTTGGGCAAATTATCAAAAAACAATTTCTTGGCTTTGATATATTCTTTGAATGTTTTGTGATAATCCAAATGGTCAAGTGTGATGTTGGAGAAAATACCGAGTTTGAATTTCAAGCCCGAAATACGTTTCTGAACCACAGAATGCGAACTTACTTCCATGAAACAATATTCGCAACCTACTTCCACCATCTCAGCCAACAATTTGTTGATTGTAATAGGATCCGGTGTAGTATTGTGAGTCGGATAAACCTTTTCGTCAACATAATTTTCCACAGTAGAAAGCAAACCTGCCTTGAAACCCAATTTACGGAAAAGTTTATAAAGCAAAGTTGCTGTTGTGGTTTTACCATTTGTACCGGTTACGCCTGACAATGTAAGTTTTTCGGAAGGATAACCGTAAAAAGCCGAAGCAATTTTACCAAGTCCGTCGGCTGTATCTTCCAATTTTACATAACAAACGTTTTCCGACAACGTTTCAGGAAGATGTTCGCAAACTACTGCAACAGCTCCTTTTTTTACAACGTCATCTATAAAAGTGTGACCGTCAACCTTGGTACCGGCAACGGCTACAAAAAGTGTTTTTTCATTTATTTGTCTGGAATCTGATGTAATATCAAGGATATCCGTATCAAGATTTCCTTTCACTTCTTTTACATCGATTCTCTCTAAGATGTCATTAAGTTTCATATACTTCAGTTTTTTCTATTTCAATTCGAGAACTACTTTAGTACCACTTTTAATACTTGAACCCATCGGTATCGACTGAGTTTTTACCGCGCCGCGACCAACAACTGTCACAACAAGACCACGGTTTCTCAGAATACACAACGCATCACGCAAACCCATTCCCGTAACATCCGGCATAATGCCCTTACGAGTATCCACCGGATCCAAATGAATGGCATTCGGATTGGATCGTGCATCGGTATAAACGAACTGACTTTCAGTATTTTTACCGCTGTTTTCCACTTGAATATTAAATTTACTGAACAATCTGTCCAAAATCGCCCTATCACCGGATTTTGAATATGGATTTTGTTTTTCAAAATCTTTATGTTTCAGCAAATCAAATTCCTTATTATCTGACTGCAAATCATAATCTTGCGAATACAACTTGTCAGAAATTGCTTTGAATACCGGACCAGCAACCGCACTACCGTAATACGAATCCTTTTTCGGAGAATTGATTACTACAATGCAAGAATATTTAGGCTTGTCTGCCGGAAAATATCCGACGAAAGATGCCAAATAACTCTTGTCGCCTTCTGCATTTACATATCCCGAATTGGCATTAGCAATCTGAGCAGTACCGGTTTTACCCGCAATTTGATAATTTTTTGAACGGATATTTTTTGCAGTACCATTCTCGACAACGCCTTTCAACAAGATTTTTACCTTTTCCAAAGTAGACTTGCTGCAAATAGCAGAGTTGAGAACCTCAGTTTTTTCTACCCGCTCTATTTCGCCGTGAGTTCTTACGGCTTCCAAAATATGAGGTCTTACCATCACACCGTCGTTAGCCACTGCATTATAAAATGTAAGAGTCTGCAACGGAGTAAGCCGCACCTCGTATCCGATTGAAATCTGTGTTAACGATACTGTACCCCACCAATCCTTGTCGCCCGGATATTTGAAATCAGGAATCGGCTCACCCGGAATATCAATTTCGGTAAGTTTCTCCAAATGCATCTGATCCAAACGGTCGATAAATTCAGATTGATTTTTCTGATACGTATTGTAAATCAACCTTGCAACACCCACATTAGACGAATGTTCAAAAGCTTCACGGATTGTCATCTTAGGCGGCGCATCATGATCGTCCCTAATGATATGACCTGTACCGGGAATTTCAAACTGTCCGTTGCCGGGCGTCAAAATTGTATCATCGATGTCAGCACCTGTCTTCTCAAAAACTGTAATCAACGAAGCGAGCTTAAATGTAGAACCCGGCTCCGAAAGATTACCGACAGCATAGTTGTAATTTTCCGAAAAAGTACCGTCAGCATTCATATCAATATTTGCCATCGCCCTTATTTTTCCGGTTTTTACTTCCATTACGATTACCGTACCATGCTTAGCATTGTTTTTAACAAGCTGGTTCATAAGGTTTTGTTCGGCAATATCTTGGATGTTGACATTTATTGTACTAATAACATCCTTGCCATCTTCCGCATCGAGCTGACCGTCCTCATCCACAGAAGAAGTAGCGTGATAATCGCCCGAAGGAAGCCTTGCCATAAGCTGCACACCATCATGACCGGCAAGAATTTCGTCAAAACTTGCTTCCATACCGTATTTATGGTCACCGGGTTTACCGATTGTTCTGGCAGCCAACGACTTATGAGGCAATGTTCTATTGTAACTACGTTCAATAATAAGTCCGCCCTTATTTTTTCCGCGATTGAAAATCGGAAACTTTTTAAGAGCTGCAACTTGCGTGAAAGTAACCTTATTTCTCACCAACACAAAGCGATTAGACTTCTGGGTACGTTTCTCGCGGAAATATTTTGCATATTCATCTTTTGACTTATCCTTGAAAAGTCTGCTGAGACAAGCCGACAACGAATCGATATTATTGTTGAAAAGAGTATCTTTCAACACTTGCTTACTCATATCCCAATGCACAGAATAAAAAGGCATTGACGTAGCAAGAATACGACCGTCGGCAGCACAGATGTCGCCTCGCAAAGCTTTTACTTCCGCCTCTTTCATGGAATTGGATTTAGCTTCCCATTCCTCGCCATGTCCCTGAAGATAAATAATCTTCATAACAACGGCGATAACAGCTACCACCACCAATCCATAGATAAAGAACAGTTTTACAACTATATTGTGTTTAATATTATTTTCAACCATTTCTCCTACCTGATTTTTTTGTAATCATCCTCAAACTCATTGAAGTCGTTGGTATACTTACGTTTAACAACAGGTTCTTTAGATTTGAGAGAATCAGCTCTCTCAAATTTTTCGATGAAGAAAATCATAGGAGGCTCTTTCTGCTCATGAAGACCGAGTTTTTTGGTTTCCACCCTTTTTGCTACCTCAGTTTCTTTGCTGATAGACATCAGCTGAGCTGAGATAATAATAGATTCTGCCCTGAGCTCACGAACCTCACGTTGTAACAAAAGATTTTTTCTGATGATGGCTTCTGCATTATTTCTAATTGTAATATAAGCAATAGCAAGCCCCACCAAAAACAAGAAGAATTTAAAATAGGAATGAAACTTTTCGTTGGAGATAAAGCTGCCGTCCAGAATAGATTTCAAACCGAATTTTGTTTCAGTTTCTTCCTCTACTTCGGAATTTTGGTCAGATTCATCCACAACGGGGTCGTCCGAAATCTCCGGATCGCCGACTTCTCTTCCAATACCATCGTCATAGATATCGTTTGAAAAAGGATCGCCGGTATCTTCGCGTCCAAAGAAATCATCAATGGAAGGCATCTCACCACTACCCGAAACTCTGTCGTAAGCTTCGTTTAAAAGTTCAATATCTTCATTTTCATCTTCCTGATCATCTTTCCCGTCTATTACGTCTTCCTCGTCTGTCATCTATTGATGTTAAAAAAAAAATTTTTTCTACCTAAAAATTAATTATACATCGTTCTCTCAGCAATTCTGAGTTTTGCACTCCGTGACCGGGTATTTGTTTCAAGCTCGGTTTCCGACGGCGTAATCACCTTCCGGTTTACCTGAGTAAAAGGCGAAATCAAATTACCGTAAAAGTCTTTTTCTTCCTTGCCTTCAAAATTTCCCGCTTTAAGGAAATTTTTCACAGGACGGTCTTCCAGCGAATGATATGTCATAATCACGAGCCTTCCGCCTTCCTTAATAGCATTCGGAGTATTTTTCAAAAACTCTTTCAGAACTTCAATTTCCTGATTTACCTCAATTCTAATTGCCTGAAACATCGTGGCAAGATATTTGTTCTCATTAAATTGAGGTACGCAATTGCCGGCAGCTTTTATAAGGTCGGCAACTGTATCAATACCATTGGAATTTCTGTAAGCAACGATATTACTTGCCAATTTCCAAGCGTTCTTAATTTCGCCATATTCAAGAAAAATCTGTTTCAAACGTTCAGCACTATAAGTGTTGATAAGATCGCGAGCCGAGAAATTAGCATTTTGATTCATCCTCATATCCAAAGGAACGTCAAATCTAAAAGAAAAACCGCGCTGTGCATCATCAAAATGATGACTTGAAACTCCAAGGTCGGCAATCACGCCGTCTACTTTCGGACAACCCGCAAGTCTAAGGAATTGCGCAAAATATCTGAAATTGGTTCTAAAAAAAACAATTCTGTCATCATTTTCCGGCACATTGTCCATTGCATCGGCATCTTGGTCGAAAACAAACAATCTGCCGGAAGAATCCAATCTTTCGAGAATTGCTTTAGAATGTCCTCCGCCTCCAAAAGTCACATCAGCATAAACACCTGACGGATTGATATTAAGACCATCCAAACACTCTTTAAGCATTACGGGATTATGATAAAAACATTCCGCCATAATTTAGTTGCATTTTTTTAGAGGTTAAAAATAATTAATTTTTTTAATTCATAATTTCAATAAAACAATCAATCACACAAAAACTGCTGAGCCATTGCTGCAAACTCATCAGCCGAAGGTCTAGTTGCATTATAAACCTCTGCGCTCCAGACCTCGATTTTGTCACCGAGGCCCAAAACGCAAATATCCTTTGTAAGCTCTGTAATTTCAACCAATCGTTTCGGAACTAACAACCGGTTGCTGGAATCGAGTTCCACTTCTGCGGTATCTTTAAAAAATTCACGCAAGAAGATATTATGTTGCTTATTAAAAGGATTTAAGCGAGATTTGATTGTCTCCACGCGAGCTTGCCAACTGCTCTGTGTGTAAACGGTCAAGCATTTTTCATAGAGATCTTTCTTTACCACAAAAGTGCGCATGTCCTTGTCTCCCAGTTGATCCAAGAAGACCGACGGGAAAACAAAACGCCCTTTTGGGTCAATTTTGATTTGAAAATCTCCTGTAAAAACGCACATAATAG